>Ga0207109_1184_pt1 | contig 14077 bp, 18 predicted proteins | sample Alteio_BWMinHeat_73_FD_153584 | JGI IMG/M metagenome (GOLD analysis project Ga0207109, IMG submission 153584) | Enriched cells from forest soil in Barre Woods Harvard Forest LTER site, Petersham, Massachusetts, United States -... | ecosystem: Environmental > Terrestrial > Soil > Temperate forest >... | reverse complement strand
AAGCTGCTCTCAATAGCATTCAGCAGTGCTACCGGCGTTACAGCCTATGTCGCAGTAAGTTTTTTCTAGCATTAAAACCTATTCTAAACTTTCCAGAAAATCGTCGCGTACATCAATTCTGAAACTTTCGCTCGGCGATAAAATTTTTTAGCCTTTCCTCTATATTTTTTTCAGAATCAATATGAAATATAATTTATTAAAACAAAGTTGTTTTGCAATAAACTTGCTAACCAGTTTAATTATTTCACCTGTAATAGCTGATGAGTCAGTAAAACTCTCAACCGCGCAAGTCGTGCAAGCCACTCTCGCGGCGATACCTGCTTGTTTGAAATATAAGATTATTGGTTTATGCTTTTGGAAAGTGTGCTTTGGGCCGTATTGCTGGATTGAAGAAACACTTAAGGTCGATCAGTATTTACCGGATGCAGTAGTTTCTATTTATCGTCAGGAAAATACTAACCCGTGGGATTATGCCAATTTATTTATTGATCCGATTGCTAAACAAATTGGTCAATCGGAAGTCCACAGTATTATGGGTTTTAATATGGGCTTTGGTAATCAGAGCAATAGCCAGCCGGAAGAACAAAATACCCATTTTAAAGAAGCGGATTTAATCGGTAATCCGGCGATTGCATTATTCAGTGCCATGCGCAGTGTATTTTTACCGAGTCAGGCTACAACATTTATGCCGTATTATTTATCGCAAGCCGATAGTTATATCTGGCGCTCACCGTTGATTGAAACGTTTTTATATCCCGGCAGTTTAGTGCCAGGGCTACATGCCGTGGGATCGCTTATCGACAATTGGGGCAATGTTTATCCGCGCACCGGCATTATTGATCAATAATGCCGATACCAAAGGCGCAGCAGTCATTGCGCAACGCGCCGCCGATATTGCCACGCGCGGCGCGCAACCCCATATTTACCAACCATTAAATATGACTAATTCTTGTGGCGATCATTGTGATACCTGGGCAGCGAAAGAAAATGATCTCAATACGCAATGGCAAATGGTTTATCCCGAACAGGAAAACACTTGCATGGTTTTTTGGTATCAACGACATGACCTCACCGCAGCCGTGGAAGCAAGCCGGTGCGGTCAAAGGCGATGGTAATTACGCCTGGATCATGTGGCGGCATTATAGAGGTTGTATTCCGGGTGAAGGTACTTATCTGGGCAGTATTGATTTTTAAACATGCAACGGCTGTGTTTTATACTAAAAAAGTTCTATAGCGCCTCATTTTAGATCCAGGTACTGTGTATAATATGAAAACTAAGAAAATTAAAAGGTTTTGCTACTTATGATAAAAATATCTATTGGCCAAGCGCTATTAATTTTAATCGATCAGTACCAAAAAAACCTGGCCAGTGGCAAAACTTTATCTGGCAGAATTATACCTGTGAAAGAAATTGCTGCTATAAAAAAATTATATTTATCCGGCGTGGAAGATGAAGCAGATACTAGAATAGATAAGGTTCTACAAGAGATTGGTGATTCTTGTTTATTTGCAGACTATGAAATTTTAAAAGATGCCAAAGTCATTAATCGAGATCATACTAGAAGATATTTTGAAACACATCTAGCTATTGAAACATTGCATACCACTCTAGGGAATTTAGATCAAACCGATTTAGAAGCGCATTTTAAAAGTTTATATGATGAATTCCCTGGGGTTGCTGTATCTGATCATAAAATACCCATACAAGATAAAGTAAAAACTACGCCTCCAGATTTAAAACAACAGCAAGATGAATTAGCGAGAAGTTTAGTAAGAGAAGCCTTTGAAGATGAATCTCTATCCTTTGCTTCTAAATCTAAGCCAAATGAATCACCTTCACTTAGTAATCTGCCTTCGCTTTCCATGTTACAACAGGCGTATAGAAAAACTACACACGTTAACTATGTTAAAGAGGTGAAAGAAAAATATTCTAAAAGTTTATTAGGTTTTACCGCAGAAAATATTTTAGAGTATTCGTCAGTGGCGAAAAGAATTAAAACAGGAAAATACTATAAATTTTTCTCCTCTGAAGAACGTCTAAAATTAAACATGTTAACTCGATGTGCTTTTTTAAGCATACCTATTTTAAATTGTCTTTATAAAGAAAAACCTATTAACCATATTTACAGCACCGTGCTAAATTTTAGAGCGGAATATCAGGGAAGGAGTGATCGAGGAAATTCAAATGAAGTTGTTTCAAACAATTTAGGTTTACTTAGATCGTATGCGCCACCAGCGTCTAAGGACGATGAAGCTTACTGTGACGAAAGTTCTTGTTATGGAAGACCAGCAGATAGAAATGATTTTAAACCTGAAGCATTAGGCCCCAAGAAAAATTTTGCGAAAACAGTACATCCTTACTCTTGCGGCATTGCCGGTCAGACTATGACAGTATGCGAAATCTTTCTACATTTACATCGCAAACGTATACTGCGATTCGATACTGAAAAAAAATTACGTACCTTTCTTAAGTGTTTTTTTTCCATGATGATATATAACAGTGGTGACCACACATTTTATGAATTCTGTATGCCTCTAGCATTACCGGAAGTCAGATCACTTTTTCATTTTATTAAAAATTTTGATCGCATCAATCTGGAATCATTGATGTATGCAGGCAATGAAAAGGCGTTTGATAAAGCCCTGCAAAAAACCATAGTCTATAATAACCAGCTCTTACAGAGAACACGGGTTAACCATGCTATAACCCAACCTACTGTCGAACGTACAATACAGCGTGGCTTATTACCTATGGCGATTGCTGCTTTTGGATTTGTTTGCGGTCGAGTTCTTATGGCAGCAATTGCGCCTGCCAATAATTTGCAACCTGTAATAAAATTTACTTTATAATTCAATACAATTAAATACTACGGATATATAAGGGGAGATATTAACTTAATGCGAATATCAACAAGGCATGGCAGTATCGGCAGCGCAGGTATTGGACTGGGCAATATCATTGCGGTAGTTATTTCTTGGAGCGTTAACCATTCAGTGTTATGGGCGATTCTTCACGGTATTTTCGGTTGGTTTTATATTCTTTACTATCTCATTAAAACTGTGTGGTGAATTTTTTCTCCTTTTCGTAATTATTTTTTAAATTCAACCACACAAGCCACGCTAATCCCGTGGCTTTTTTATTTTCTGGAATTAAATCATGTCGAATAAAACACTATTGCACTTAATAGTCATTGCTGCTTTTGCATTCTCGCTAACCATTCACGCCGATCTTATTCCCACCGGCAACAATCCCTTCTACTACAAAATGGGCGGTGGTCAAGAGATTGCCGTACCAGCGTATGGCGGCGCATCCTCCGTGCCGTTGCATGTTGAAGGTGATGTAGGCTTAGGTTACAACTGCGGTTTGTTTAATCCGAAATTATCGATCACTAATTCGCTAAACGTGCGCAAACAATTTGTCTCGAATACCGCGAGCCAATTACTGGAAAATACCCGTGCAGAACAAGTGGGAAGTGGCACGGTGCAGCCGAGTAGCAAGCCAGAAATGGAGATGCAAAATGGGGCGGTGAAAAATTCAGACAATACGAAATGAAATATAGCCATCTTGGTGAAGATGGAAGAATAAATCATTCTCAGTGTACAATATGACCTGATAGAAAGCATATTTGTTAAATCATTCTAACCTGAAATAGCCTCATGAAAATCAATGGTATTAGTCACATTACTTTTATTTGCGAAGATTTAGATAAAACAACTCATCTGCTTAAATCTATTTTTGCATCCGAAGAAGTTTATGTCAGCGGCGATAAAACTTTTTCCGTATCACGTGAGAAGTTCTTCAAAATCGCGGATACCTGGATTGCCATTATGGAAGGAAAAGCGGTGGAAAAAACTTATAATCATGTGGCGTTCCATGTTAATGAAGAGGATTTACCAGCCTACGAACAGAAGATAAAAGCGCTTGGTCTTACGGTATTACCTGGCCGAAAGAGAGAGGCAGCAGAAGGCTGTTCTCTCTATTTTTACGATTATGATAATCACTTATTTGAATTGCACACGAGTGATTTGGATACACGACTTCGATTTTATAAGCCGCCGCTATCCTGATTGCTCCCTATGAGTGAAGATTTTCATACAGAATATTACCCTGTATATGCAGGTGCTTTCCGCACTGCATTTGAAGCTGGAGTTGTAGCAGTTGGCGCAGGCGTTTTATGATCGGTTGGTATATTTGCAACGCCTGCTCTACCGAGGCTTGCTACTGGATGACCATGTATTGCAGGCTCTGATCTTACGCTGCTTTTCTTTAATTCTTGTTGAATATAAACTGATATGCCTTTTTCTTGTGCAAATATACCCTTATTAGAAGCGCCAGAAGCCCCATAAATAGTACTTGGTTGAATTTTTAATTGAGTGGATATATTAGTGAGTACAGCGCTGTAAAATTTACTACTGACGCTATCTCTCTGATCCACTTGCTGAAAAGGAATTTCTTCGGCTCTTGCTACGCACAAGCCGTCTAGTAATGCTATATCCCCAGGATTAACATCGAATTTGGCCATTATGAGGTTAGTTTTCCATGCCAAACGAATAGCGCGCTGAGGTTCTGTATGTGGGGAGTTAACTTCATAAGGAATATCCTTACCATTTAAAACTTGCTGTTCTTTTGCATCAAGTGGAGTGGATAAGTTTTTTTCTAAAAGTGCCTGTATTTCTTCTGGAGTAAGCATAGATCGCCTCGTTATTAAAATAAGAAAAATCTTTAATTAAAATGTATTATATATTACGAGTTAACTACTTGTCAATACTCGTAATAAAACACGTTTAACTTATCTTGGGATTCCGATAGACTTAGTGCCTGTTTTCATCGTATATAAAAGACAACCATGAATTCATCGACGACAATACCCGCCGTTTCTGAAATGTTGCTGAACCTGCGGTGGAACTTGATCCCACTGTTCTGTACTATCAACCGTTGTGTCAGGATAATCAAGATACCACGCCAGGGCATACCGGTACGACTTATGATAATTCTTTTCCAGTCGCTACTGGCGTGAAAATACCGACGTTATAGTAGATTACGGCCTGACGGCCTAATCCACAAAAATAAAGTCAAATTGCTTGCTGAAGATGGAATATTAAAACAACATTACCTTAACTTAGTGCCATTAGTCTATAGTCAATTGATCAGCTATATTACGGGACGTAATTTACTCGGCAACGTTTGGAAACTTAATTATATGAACAGAGAATTAATTTTTAAAGAGGCAGATGCCAATGATTCAGTATTTATAAAAGAATTAATGACTGAGCATTGGGGTGGCGAGCCGTTAGTGATCCGTGGAAAAAATTATTATCCCAGCACTCTTAATGGGATCATGGTGCTGGATAATAAAAAAGTTATAGGCTTTCTATTCTACGACATTCAAGATCGCGTTTGTGAAATTGTGGTGTTTGAAATTTTTGAAAAATTCCAAGGCATTGGTACAGTCGTGCTGGAGAAATTAAAAGTCATTGCTAAAAATAAACAGTGCAATAAACTGTATTTAATGACGACTAATGATAATTTAGAAGCCTTACGCTTTTACCAAAAGCGCGGTTTTCACATCTGCGGCATTCACTTAGATTCAGTCAAAGTTTCTCGGAAAATGAAACCGTGTATTGGTGAAACAGGCGATTACGGTATTCCGGTACGCGATGAGATCGATTTGGAATTTCTGCTGTGAATATTTCAATAAAAAATCAAAGCAATATTCAACTTTCTAATAGAAATTCTGCAAGCACTCTTTGGTGAAAATTTTAATTTCATCAAAGCGTTGTTCAATAATTTTTTTCAGCCAATAAGGATCGGCTAATAGCGCACGACCAACAGCGACAAAATCAAACTCTTGTTTTTCTAAGCGCTGTAATAATATTTTAATGTTTTTTAGATCAAAATGTGATTGTTGATCCGACATTATATTGCTGACGAAATCGCTATCTAAACCAACACCACCTACTGTCACAACGGGTTTTCCCGTAATTTTCTTTACCCATCCCGCTAAATTTAATTTGGAACCAGAAAATTCGGCTTGGTGAAATTGCCGTGTGCTGCAATGAAAAATATCAACACCTGCTGCCAGTAGTAGAGGATATAATAATTGCTCTAGTTCTTTGGGTGTTTCTACTAATCTTGTGTCATAAGCGCCCAATTTCCATTGGGATAGCCGAAAGCTCAGTGGGTAATCAATACCTACAACTTGTCGAATAGCTTGCAAAACTTCCGTAGCAAAACGCATTCTATCTTTAAGTACGTTGCCGCCATAGTGATCGCTGCGTTTATTGGTATATGACCAAAAGAATTGATCAATTAAAAATCCGTGCGCACCATGAATTTCAACGCCGTCAAAACCTAATCTCTTAGCGTTTAACGCCGCATCAGCAAAAGCTTGAATAGTTTCGCGAATATCTTGGGTTTTCATTTCATAAGGGACTTCCTGTAACTTGGCTCCAGGGTGAATGATCGCAGAGGGTGCATAGCCTGGCACATTAATATCGGGCGGGATACCCGTTTGACGAACTCCACCGACATGCCATAACTGTGAAAAGATTTTGCCGCCTGCCGCATGAACTTCTGTAACCACATTACGCCATCCTGCCAGAGCCGCTTCGCCGTACATATGGGGAACATCAGAATGATCGTAACTGGCTTTATGACCGATTACTGTACCCTCCGTAATAATGAGTCCCACACCACCTTCCGCGCGTCGACGATAATATTGTGCTGTATCACTAGTAGGAATCCCCTGTGCAGATTTATAGCGAGACATGGGAGCCATGATGACGCGGTTGGGCAATGTTAGATTATTAATGATGATTGGTTCTAGCAGCGCTTGCGCAAAAGCCGAAGGCATTTTTTTATTTATCATCATTGCATCTAAATCAGCATTAACGAAACTTCTATTTTCAGATCATAGTATCAAGCAGGGACACGCGGGTTTAGGAGCAACTAGCTTGATAATATTTGCAGTACTGTTCCCTGTTAATATATGCACCGGGCTTGTATTTGCCGCCGCTACCAATATTGTGGTCACCGTAGGTCTTGTTACTTTGGGCTTATGTAACGATTTGGCATCATTATTATTTGCAGTTGTTAACAGGGTCTTTAGTTTTTGTCCTGCTGCGGTAGCGTCAATGTTAGAAAATTTAAATTCATTAAGTGGATTAAACTTCCCGGTATATTCAGCGCCATATCTGATAAGAATCAGAGCATTGGTATAATTTTCATTGCTAAGCGCCGCAAATAAAGGTGTATGCACATCCTCCCCAACAGTCTTATTAATAACATCAATCAGCTTTGTGTATGTTTCTAAATAGCTTTCTAATAGTACAGACTCTTCAAAAGTTGCCAATACGCTCAACAAAGTTGAATGCTCGTCATCGTTTTTAAGAGGTGACTCATGTGAAAAATTAAAATAGTCTAGCGCACAAGCTACAATATCCATAGGTTTTAAGTCGGACAAATCAAAAACCTGTTCTGTTAAGTACTCCACTGCATTTTCTCTAAGGCATGATAGAGATGAATATGACGAATATAATTCTTCGGGAGGGCTATCTGAAAATACTGCGGCGAGTCTTTGTGCTCTTTCGTAGATAGGGTCAATTTCTAGTTCTAATTCATCTTCAGCATCGTTTTCTAATACGCCTAACATACGAGTATTCCTCTATAAAAAGCAGTGAAAGTATTAATGAACAAGCACAGACTACAACCATATTAAATATTTTTGAAATTTATAATTTTTATAGTTACTATTCATACCATGAATATACGAAGAATGAATTTAAACCTATTAATTACCCTGGATGCGTTACTAACCGAGCGGCATGTCAGTCGTGCGGCGGGGAAGGTTTTTATCACTCAACCAGCGATGAGCAATTCGCTCACCCAATTACGCGAGTTATTCAAAGATAAATTATTAATACGCAGCGGTAACAGTATGGAGCTGACGCCACTCGCTATAGACATTGCGCCTAAAATAAAAAACATCTTGCAAGAAATTGAAGACACGATAACGCATTCAAAGCTATTTGATCCAAAAACAGCTAAGCGTGTTTTTCGAATTGGCATGTCGGATTATGGCGAATTCGTGCTACTCCCTCACCTGGCAGAAAAACTAGCTACACTTGCACCTAATATTAGTCTAAGAATAATTCATCTGAATATGCTCAATGATCCCAGTATTTTTATTGCAGGAAAAATGGATATTGGAATTGGCATTGCTGCATTGCAATCACCGGCGATTAATTCAGAAAAGTTATTTACGGAAGACGCTATTTGCGCAGCACGTACCGATCACCCAGCCATAAAAAATCTCACCCCGAAAAAATATCTGGCTGCAAAACATTTAGCTATTGCCTATGAAGATGAACCTTCATCAGCGATGACTGATAGCACACTGAAATCAATTGGCGCAGTCCGCGATATCGCTTTGGCTGTGCCGCACCTGCTTGCGGCTATGCACACATTGGCAAAAACACCTTTAGTAGCCACTGTTCCCAAGCGCGTAGCGTTAACCTTACAGCGTCAACTAAAACTCGCTATTCATAAACCACCGTTTGCTATTCCTGCTGTTACTATTTCTCAGGCTTGGCACAAACGCTTTGATGATGACGCTGGGCATAAATGGTTGCGTGAATTAATTAAAGAAATAGCACAAGGTATCTAATATATAGAGATTCCAAAAAACACCGTGATTGAACGAATCGATTTTTTTTGAGTGCGCCCTAATCCACCATAGAGACCTTTGTAACCGGCGTCATGGAAGACTCCAAACATCTTGCTTTGCACACCTGCATCTTGCGCTGCGCCAGAAAGAGCTTTGAATTCTTCGCCAATCTGTTTGCGCAATTCAAGCCATTCTAAGTCAGCCGCTAGTTGATCAGTGAGTTCCTGACGTCGTGTCTGGATAGCAAAATATTCTGTGCCTGTGCAATTTCCGGCTTGCGTGTGTTAATTTCTATTTTCAATTTTTCTGAGCTTTCTGTAACACCATCTGGCTGAAATTTATAAAATAACGTGGCTCTACCCTGGTTAAGCTTCCATTGTGCTTTACCTAAAAATGGCTCAAGTGTTTCTTTGATGATGGCAAACAAATCGCCAATAGGTTCCGCACGAATTTGCACTAAATCGATATCTTCCGAATAGCGTGCAGCCGGTTTAATAAATAATTTATAGAGCGCAGTACCACCTCGAAATGCGACCGTATTGCTAATTTTTTGATGATTGAATAATTCAACCAATACTCTGCTAATAATAAGGTCTTGCTCTACATGAGCGTCTTGTAACCAAGGCACATGCTTACGCCACTCTGTAATAAAAGCTTTGGGAATCATACATCAAGCTCCACTTCTACGTTGATAAAAACACCCCACTTCTCGTTATAAGGCACTCCTTTAATTGAAAGGCCACGTTGTAAAGCACAAGGCTGAACACGCTGGGTGCTTAAATGCTTTTTAAATATTTCAGCCAATTTATTTTCGCCAATAATTTCAAATAAATAACCAAGACGTTGAATCCATGCCAACTCTTTAGAATTTTCCATTAAAGCGAGCATTCGTTTCGATTCTATTTTTTCCGACAATTCCACCAAAATTGTCGCTATGTTGTCGATCCCAGCAGAATGATGAGGATAAGTTACCAAGTCTATTGCTGTTGCTTCAGGAGTAGAAATGGTTACAAATCCGTAAGGTGTATTTAATGTTTGTGTAGCTGTAAATTCGACACCCTTTTTTGCAACAAACACAATGCGTATTTTTCCACAATTAATTTCAGCTCTTGCTTTATTGGTGATAACTTGAAATTGCTGTGGCTTGTGGTGTGACGCGCCGTGAAATTCTGCTGCGCTCAGCAAGCCTACATAGTAAGGGGTCTTTAAAAACTTCATCAGATCATCAATAAAATAATTGGCAGGCATACAACCTAATATGCGATATTCAGGCGGTACAATAAGCTGGAAACCGCGGGTTGATACCGCCACCACATTTTTCTGTCGCAATCGTCGCAGAGCTGATCGAGTAGCCACCTTGGAAACCCCCAAAGCTTGTTCTGCTTCAGAAGTAGTAAAGGTATAGCGACCACTTGCGATCAGGCTATCAATGTATTTCGATATATTCATAAGGGAAACAGTATTGCCTATTACAATAGGCTAAATTACCGAAAATCGGTAACTTTGTAAACTATAATAGCAAAAAAGCAGAAATATCTCTTGAATCATCCTACGCCAGTCGGCACTCCGGCACATTTCAGCACATAATTCGTAACAGCCTGCATAGCTTCACGTAGTTTATCTAAATCATGTTGGATATAGCCCGCTGTCACATCCGATGTTTTATGATTGAGCAAACGCTTTACAGTGTAATAACTAATGGAATCGCCTAGTCTGTTTACCATGCTGGCAAACGTGCGGCGTAGATTGTGTGAAGAAAATTGCACACCGCTTTTTTTGACCACATTTAAAATCTGTTTACGTGGTTCGATAATATGACCAGTTTTACCGCCACCCGGGAAGACCCATTGGGTGTCGCTTGCTTCTTTACGGCGCTGCAGCAAGTCAAATAAAAAATCAGACAGCGGTAATAATGGTCAACATGATTCTTAGGATCAGGGATAGTGAGTGTGCCAGCAGCAAAATCAATATACTTCCAAGTAAGTGCCAATGCTTCTTCGCGCCGCAAGCCGGTAAATAATATTAACAATAAATAATCGCGGATAGTTTCCATTTAAAGTATGCACCTGCTTGTCGAGGTGTGTAATAGCAGTGTGGCGCAGTGTATGGCGCACGATTTGGGCTGGATCGAGATTAACGACCAGCAGATAACTGGCGTGTTAAATCTTTGTTTTAATCACGCCTTTTCGCTTTGGCGGGCTGGTTTACCAATGATCTAGCCGGACACTTGTTAAAAAAACGAGAGGCAAAAAGGTAGTATAATAACGACCATAATACTATTGTCAGGAATTAATGATGTTAAAGGTACGAAAATCCCAGGAGAGAGGTTATGCCAAACACGATTGGTTGGAAACACGTTACAGTTTTTCCTTCGCTGATTACCATGATCAGCAGCAAATGGGATTCCGCAATTTAAGAGTTATTAATCAAGATATTGTACAACCCGGTCAAGGGTTTCCTACGCACAGTCATCAGGACATGGAAATTCTAACGCTCGTACTGCGCGGCGCGGTGGCACATCAAGATAGCATGGGAAATAGCGCCCTGATAAAGTCTGGTGAAATTCAGCGCATGAGCGCAGGAACCGGCGTTAGGCACAGCGAATTTAATCCTTCCGATACGGAATTATTAGAGTTATTACAAATTTGGATTTTGCCGGAAACAAAAGGAATCAAACCTGGTTATCAGCAGACCCTCTATAACCATCCAACCAATGCGTTAGAGTTACTCGTCGCCCCGCACGGCGATAATAAAGCCATTAGTATTCATCAAGATATAAAACTCTGGTTAGGCAATGTAACCGCGCCGCAAACACTACTTTATAAATTAAACACAGAACGCTATGCCTGGATTCAAATAATTAGTGGCGAATTAGCCATCCGCGATATTTTATTGCAAGCCGGTGACGGTATCGCCGTCAGTCAGGAAGAAAATCTATTGTTAATCACGCCGGCAACCAGTGAATTTTTACTGTTTGATTTAAATTAAATACCAGCAATTTTATTGATATAACCGACATTCCTAGGATCGTTTTTAAAAATTTATAATTAGCCAATTTTGATTAAGAATGGAACATGAATATTGTTAAAAATGGATAGTACAATTAATCCTCAAGAAACTGTTTAGCGTCATCAGGTATGATGATGCCAGGGAGTTTGCGCGAAACCCAAACATGGATTGCATTGGAAACATCAATAGGTTGGTCGAGCGATCCTGCCTTAATGGAGAGCGTCTCCGATGCTGATTCTAATTCGTGCCAAAGTCGTGAACCGCAAGTCGGACAGAAGGCGCATCTAAGTTTTCGCCCACTATCTGCAGTACGACTCCAATATTTCGGTATGCCTTGCGTTACACAAAAACCAGTACGTGAGACATCAAGCGATATGCCAAAAGCCGAAGCGGATTGTTTTTGACATTCCCGGCAATGGCAAATGTATAGAGCAAGAGGCTCCCCTGCACTTTCGTAACGAATTTCACCACATTGGCATCGGCCTGTTTGCATTCTCGTTAACCTTTAAGAAAATAATATTGTCGCAACATGATAACAACTTGTCGCTACAGTTCAAAACTAATTGATGCAAATTTATTGGCGCGGTGAAAAATTCAGATAACACTAAATAAGTAACCATTTCGCCAGATTGGTAATACAGTCCTTGACAAGATCATATATTTCTATTACTCTGGATATATGGAAACTAAACACGTACTCAAAGCTTTTATGGCCTTATCGCAAGAAACCCGCCTTAACGTATTTAAGATTTTAATTGAATACGGCGAGACCGGTGTAGCCGCCGGTGAGATCAGCGAACGCTTAGGTATTCCACAAAATACCTTATCGTTTCATCTGACACATTTAAGCCACGCGAATTTAGTGTCCTCGCGCCGCGAAGGCCGATCTATTATTTATTCTGCTAATTGTAGCCTGGTGACAGAGTTGATCGATTTTTTGAGTAAGAATTGCTGTGTTTTAGAATCCAAAAAAACCAAAAGCTGTAACAGTAAAAAATGTTACTCCTCTAAACCTAAAAAAGGAGTACGAAAATGAAACGCTTCCATATCCATGTTGCCGTTGAAAGTTATGAAAATAGCATTTTTATGTGATGAATTAAAAAAATACTGGCGTTAGCGCAGGAAAATCATGCAAGACTCTCAAGCTAATCAGCCAGTTACTTCGTTAGGTTTTTTTGAACGCTATTTAACAGCCTGGGTTATTTTATCTATTATCATTGGCATTGGCGTGGGACGCATAGTTCCCAGCGTTACTCATATACTGGGACAATTAGAATGGGCGCACGTTAATTTGCCGGTAGCGGTATTTATCTGGTTAATGATTATCCCGATGTTAGTGCGGATTGATTTGAGCGAACTTAAACACGTTTATCATTATTGGCGCGGGTTAACCATTACTGTCATGATTAACTGGTTTATTAAACCATTCTCGATGGCTTTTTTAGCGTGGGTATTTATCCGGCACTTATTTTCAACCTGGTTGCCCGCCAGTGAAATTGATCACTATATAGCGGGATTAATTATTTTAGCCGCTGCGCCTTGCACCGCAATGGTGTTTGTCTGGAGTTATCTCTGTCGGGGCGAACCGCATTTTACATTAACGCAAGTGGCGCTCAATGATCTGATTATGATTATTGCGTTCGCGCCGATTGTCGGTTTGTTGCTGGGTATCACGCATATTACCGTACCGTGGAATACCTTATTTTTATCGGTATTCCTTTATATTATTGTACCTTTTATCATTGCGCAATTGATTCGCGTAATAATATTAAAGCAATCTGGCAAACCGTCATTAGAAAAATTATTACGCTGGTTGCATCCGGTTTCATTAATTTCCTTGCTATTCATGTTAATTTTATTATTCAGCTTTCAAGGCGAAGCGATTTTAAATAAACCTATTATTGTGTTGCTGTTGGCGATTCCCATTATTGTACAAGTTTATTTTAATGGATTACTGGCCTACTGGTTAAATAAAAAAACCCACGAGCAATTTTGCATTGCAGGGCCGTCAGCGCTTATTGGTGCGAGCAATTTCTTTGAATTGGCGGTTGCCACCGCCGTGAGTTTATTTGGATTAAAATCCGGTGCCGCTTTAGCAACCGTAGTCGGTGTGTTAGTCGAAGTGCCGGTGATGTTGTCGATTGTAAAAATTGTTAACCATACCCAAGTTTGGTATGTAAAAAAATAGCTAAGTTTTATCACCAAATAAACTTCTTAAAATATCAAACTGAGCAATTACTTATAGCAATAAGCTCACGATAGGATTGCTTTATTATGGAGTAAGATGCTTTTAATCCAAGCAATCCAATCAGCAATGCTACAACAATATCAGGCCACCGTTGATGGGTAAAAAAAACTATCAAGCCAGCTAATACCACAGTGATATTTGCAATAGTATCATT
>Ga0207109_1182_pt1 | contig 14161 bp, 11 predicted proteins | sample Alteio_BWMinHeat_73_FD_153584 | JGI IMG/M metagenome (GOLD analysis project Ga0207109, IMG submission 153584) | Enriched cells from forest soil in Barre Woods Harvard Forest LTER site, Petersham, Massachusetts, United States -... | ecosystem: Environmental > Terrestrial > Soil > Temperate forest >... | reverse complement strand
CATTACCGCGCTCAAGGCCGTCTCGCCTCCACCGGCTCGGTTTCTGCTCGTTGATTCGCTTTGCCAGTCGCCGGCCTGGGGCAGGCGTTCTTCTCGGCTGCTCGGTGAGTTCGCGGATTTGTTTCCAAGGCCGGACTTGCCCACCGACGATGTCATTATGCTTGCCTTGCCTCTGGCCGAAGTGGCAAGAGTCTGCGGCCGAAACGCCGAAGCACGGAAATGGCTCGACACGGCCCAACCCTATTTCCAGGAGCGGCGAAACTGGTTCGCGGTGCAGGTGATACTGGAAGCCTACGACCGGCTGGGCGACGCGCCGGCCAAAGCCCCTGACTTTTCCCAGCTGGCGGACCTTCCATTGGATCGCTGCCGCACCTTTCGTGGCGTCTGGTTCTTCCAGCAGGTGAGGCGCCTGGCCGAACAGGCCGTAGATTTCCAGGTCGGAGATTTTCTCCAGCAGGCCATCGACGACCTGCAATCCTCAACGATCCCGAACCGTTGGCTGGCCGAGGCCTATCTGCTGCAGGCCAACCTTGCTCGCCGCGGTGGCCAGGAAGCGCGTGCCATGGATGCTCGGCAGATCGCCCTTGCGCGCTTTGCTGAATTGCTCGACCGGGAGGCGCTCGAGCGCTTTCAGGAGACTCTGGAGGAAACCACGATAGCAAGGTCTCCGCCCTCGATTATTGCGGCTTCGTATAGGATTCGCGTTCAGGACGGGAGTCCGTCCACGGAAATCGTATCGGTTGAAATGGCCATACCACGCCACGCTCCCATTCGGTGGCAACTGAACCCCCGAGAGATACCCGCGATAGTCGAAGTTCCTCAGCCGGAAGTCGGTTTCCAGACGGTGGAATCCTGGGTTGCGCAAATCGTCCGGGACTGGCGCGGAATGGGCCGATCGTTAGCCCGCTGGTTATTCGATTCAGAAAGTCCCCCGTTTTTCACCGCAGTTGACTCGGCTGAGCAGCTCGACGTGCGCATGGAAATCGAAATCCCAAGTTTGAATGCGCTGCCGTGGGAACTACTGGTTCTCCCGACGGGGCCGACCCGGTTGGAATCCTTGCTCTGGGCAGCCCCGACCGTCCGCTACTTTTACCGTAGCGGCAGCACACCGGTGCCCGAGTTGTCACGGCCTGAAAGCAAGCGGATTCGGGTCCTGCTCCTGGAGCCGGACGAAGTGCGGCATTCGACAACCCAGCGCGACGTTGCGGGGACGGGAGACTTGTTGATCTCGTGGTATCGGGCGCAGGGGTGCGAGGCGCGGATCATGCGAAACCCTGAATTCAAGAAACTTGAGAAGCTCGTGCAGGAATGGGCACCGCATCTGGTTCACCTGAGAGTCACCATGAAGCAATCGCCCTCGTTGACGGGCGTTTTTCTTGACTTCGCCGGCTACGCGGGAGAGACAGACTGGTTTACTCCGTCGAGCTTGCACCATGCACTCGGCGGCGGGCGCACTGAGAGGCCAACGCTGCTCGTGCTGATGGAAGTCCTCCGGCCGCCGGGGATCACCGAGACCGTGCGCCAGATGCTGCTGCGAAACGCTTTCGCCGCCGAACTATTCGCGTACGGCGGTCTGCCGGCAGTTCTCGCCACCGGACTTTGGTCCGATGAGGAACAGGCGAAGGTATATCGTCTGCTCGTGGAACAGCTGACGAGAAGTCAGGCACTGGGCGGCGTAGCCAACACGTTACGTTACTATCCTTTTGCGTTTGGCCGACCAATCGAAAAGTTGGGTTCGCTAGAGTTGGATGGGCTGGATTTCGAGAAAGCCTTACCCGCGTTGGGGACCGCCTTCTTTACGAACAATCCGCTCACTTCGCTGTCCAATTAGATCGGGAAAGACTATGCCTCTGGCGCAACGCAAGCAAATTGAATTGACGCAAAAACTGCGGAGCCTGAGGTGCGAATTCGCCGATTGGCGCAAGCGGAGCGAGGACCGCGAGCAGCTTGCTAAACACTATACCCAGATCCGCCGCATCACCATGCGGTTGGAGGGCCTCCTAGTCAAGATCGAGACGGAGTTGCAAACGGCTGCTACCAATGAGGAAACCCTTCTTGGCAAATGCCGCGAGTTGGAGCTCAACATCCTTGACCTCCACCGCATTTGGGACTTCTTTCGGACGAAGCTGTTGTTGCGCAGCCTGGAAGCCTTCCACGGTTACCTTTCTTTGGCAGACGAATTTGCGTGGAGTTGTTATGAAATGGCCCAGCGCAGGGTGAAGGCGGCGCATGTCCCCCACGAAGAGATCAAGGAACCGCCCCTAGTTTACTTCGAGGGGGAGTCCAGTCCGAGCGCTATTGCGCGCCACAAGCCATTCCTACGCGAACTCAAGTCGCCGGAGGGATCCGAAGCCACCGCGGCGATCAAAGACCTGCCGATTCCATTGGTCGGCGTCCCGTGGTTTCAGATCACGCACCTGCCCGACGCACTGCTCATTGCTCATGAGGTCGGCCATCTCGTCGAGGAGGATCTGAAACTGACCAAGGGCCTCAACGCCTTGCTCAATCAGGCAATGTCCGACAACCAGGTACCGGACGACCGACAGGAGGCCTGGCAATCCTGGCTTGGCGAGGTTTTCGCGGATGTCTATGGGACTTTGGCCGCCGGTCCATCCTTCACCGGGGCCTTGATTGACTTTTTGGCCCGGGAACCAAAACGTATTGCCAACCAAAAGGCGACGGCGATCTATTGGGGCCTCTATCCCACGGACTACTTGCGCATCCTCTTGAGCCTCCAGGTCCTCGCCGTTCAAGGCTTTAGCAACGAAAAGGACAAACTGGAACGGGAGTGGACGGGGACTTACCAGACTCATCAGATGGGCGACTTTGAAGCGGACCTGAAGGTCGTCGCGGGAGCCCTGGTACTGGGGCCCTATCCGGAGTTCGGCGGCGTCGCACTTCGGGACGTCATTCCTTTCACAAAGGATCAACAGAAAGCGGCGAACAACGATGCGGACCTGATGCTGGAGAAGGGCGACCCGGAAAACGACGACGTGCGCATCCTTTTCGCCGGCGGCCGGCTAGCCTATGAGAAGAACCCTGTTCGCTGTGCCGAGGTCGATGTTGTGGGCAGGGTGCAGAAGCGAATCAGCAACCGGACGGGGATTCGCGGCGAGCAGCGGCGGGGCAATCGAGAGGAGTTGAGCCGGCTCGATGCGTACGACCTGGCCGAGGGCGCGAAGCTGTATCTGCCCTTGCTGGATCCGCCCGCCTAGCTCAAGCAGTTGCGAAAATTTCCATACCCTCTAACCAATTACAGAGTGCACAGCGTATCGCTTAATATCCGGAAACAGGTGGCGATATCGCCGCCTTTGCTGCTCGGCGCAGTGCCCGACCAGAACGTCAATACTCGGTTGATCAATCCCCTTGCTCGCAAGGGTGTCACCGGGCGCTTCAAAACGGTTCTCCCGCACTTTCGATGATCAGCGGCAGGAGCCTTGATCTCAGTGATGTTTTGCCACTCGCTTACTGGTCGATCAACACGCGCTTTGGCAAGAGATCGAACCCGGCTTGGCCGAACATTTTACCGCTTGATCAGTTTCAAGCGGTTGACCTGCCCTTCAACGTGCAACTTTCCAAGTACCTTCCAGCGCCGGCCCGATCATACGGGACGTCGGTCGACACCAATGGCAGCCACGACTGTGCACAGGCCGAAACCTTGCTCCTAATGTCCATAGTTAAGCCGAGACAATTCCTTGCAGCCATTTTCTACGGCAAGCGCATTCAGAAGCACTTCCGCGCCGCCCAGGGCGGTTGTGAAAGCCACGGATTTGTGAGTACAGACTACCGCTTCGGGGGACCTCCGGGCTCGCCCGGCTGGCTGAGCTCCTTCATCGCCTTGAACATCATGTCTAGTGTCCGTTGCTTAGCCGCATCGTTAGGGGCGTTGCGGAGCCAGTTCCGGAATGCCGTCACCGCAGCATCCAAGTCTTGGTCGGCCGCGTGCCGCATCCGGTCTGCGGCCATCTGCATGGACCCCGCCGGTACCATCGGGCCTGCCATGCTCGTGCCTGACGGCGGTTCTGGCTTCGCCCGGCTCTCCGGTGTGAAGAATCGCCCCACGAAGGGAAGGAACCGCACCGGATCCTGTTGACCGGCGGCATGCGACCGTTCGCCTTCCGGGGTCGATGGATCGGTGCCGCGCAGCATGCCTAGGGGTGAGTCGGGGGGCGCCACCTTGTCAGGCATTGTGGCACTCGGGGGCAGCATCGGGCTGCCGCCTGGCACCTGGACATAGGGGCCGGCGGGGTAGGCTGAACCTCCTCGCGCGGCTGGAGGCGTACCGTCGGGGCCTTTTGGAGCTTGGACGGCCGGATTGGCAGGCCCGCTGGAAGTATAAGTCGATCCCCGGAGCGTGGACGCGAGCCGCGCTCCGGTGGCTCCATCTTGTCCTTTTAGTAGCGCGCGCAACTCAGTGTCTTGGATACGCTGCTTGTCCTGCAGGAGCTGCATTTGCAGCTTCAGAATTTCCACCTCACGGCGGAGTAGGTCCAGTTCCGTCGCCGGCCGGGCCTCGCTCATTTGCACCTGGCTTCTCAGTCCCGAACCGGGGGCTTGGCCGGCCGCCCGGTGGGCGACGCCCACACCAACGATCAGGGCAACGGCCAGCGCCACGCCCACACACGTTTTCAGCTTGTTCATGAGCATACTCCTGAGCACGTCGTTCATCAAAACAACCGCCGGTGCCGCCATCGGAACTGCAGCCCCGGCGGTGACGAGGGCCGCCGCCGTTGCCGTTGCCGCCACCAACCGCACCGGCACCGCCGCCGATGCGTCCTCCGCTAGTACTACCGCCAGTGTGGCCGTGGGTAGCGTGACGCCGCATTGGGACAACCTCCGCGCCAGCATCCGCCGGGCGGTTGCCAACCGGCTAGCGACGGTTCCCTCCGGTACACTCAGCACGCGCGCTGCTTCCCGGCGGGTTCTCCCCTCTAGGTCGCAAAGCAGAAGTGCGGCGCGGTACTTGTCCTGCAGCACACTGAGCTCCCGGTCCAGGATCGGCCGCCAGTCGATCGCCACGGCTGGCGGAACTTCGGGGTGCGGCAACGATTTCACTTGCGTCTCCACCGCCCGACGCCGGGCCCCCTTTTCGCGAGCGCGGACGGCAGTGCGGTAGGCGACACCGTAGAGGAAGGCACCTACCGCTTCGCGCCGCACGACCGAGCCGGCGCGGCGGGCGAGGACGAGGAACGTCGCCTGGAAGGCGTCCTCGGCATCCGCCTCGTTACCAAGCATGCGTCGGCAAACACCCATCACCATCGGGCCGTGGCGCCGCACCAAGGCCGCGAACGCGGCCTCGTCGCGACCGTCGATAAAACGGTAAAGGAGTTGACAATCGCTCAGGCCGTCGATCAGGCGCAGCTCTTGCAATGCTCCTCGCAGGGATTCAAGCCGCATTCGGAGTTCTTCCTCCACCCCTATAGTGCACTCCGGCCGTGCACTGATCGATGTTTTTTCAAGTCGGCAGCGCTGCCTGTGGAAGAGACCTTGCTTGGAGAGCACTCGTGTGGAGTGGCGCGCAGTCCACAAAGAGGCCGATTTGGACTTATAGTCGTGGCATATGTGGGTGCTTTCCCGAGTTGCCAAGCTCACGGCTGGAGCCGAGGCCGCCGGGCAAGAACTCACTCAACCGCAAGCCCGGTCAGCTGGTACCGCGCGGTCGACACCCCGGCGGCTACCCTGGCGCGCTGACATGGCAGCGCGTCATCCGCACCAAGGCAGCCGAACGACTGCGCTGGAGAACAACGGGCTGCCGAAGCCTGTTCGCCGGTTAGTTCACTGCGGTCAGGACGGATACCTTCGCCAAGATCCGTTTCTTCAGGTCCTCATCGGTCACGTCCTTCGCCAAGGCGTAGAAGCTGTACGGGTACTTGATTGTGTGGCTGCTCACGACCTCACCGAGGCGGCGCTTCGCTTGAGCCGCCCAGTACTCCCGAGTGAGCGGGGTGGGCACTCCGGGGGAGGCCTCGCCACCGTTCCCGTTCCCGCGAGACTCGCGGGCCCATTGCCAGTAGGCCGCGACACCCTTCCTCGCCAAGTGCTTGTGCCCCATGCGGCCGAGCTCGACGAGGGCATGTCCAATTGTCATGACGTGCCCGTCGAAGCCGTCGCCCTTCGCCTTCAGGAACTCCTCGAATACGAAGTGGATAAACTTCTTCTCGTCGTCGAGACCCACGAGTGGGTCGGACTCCTTCTCGGCCGCGCCCGCCGTCTTCCCAAATGCCCGGACCATCTTGCGCAGCCCGCCGATCCGCTGGGGCGTCGCGGCCTCGGGCACCGCGTGGAGTGCTTTGAGGCTGGCGACCGCGAAGATGATGTTGTGGCCCTTCCCACGAAGGGTGGCGATGCCGGCGACCGGGGACTCATTGCCGTCCCCTTTACCCCTGCTAGCCTCACTCTCTGTTGCCGGGGAATACCTAGCCGAAACCTAGCACCACCACCGCCGAGATTTTCCTTGAGGTTGTAAGAAAAAACGGCTAGAATTCCTTACATGAACGACATGGATATAACTACGCAAAGTATTGATTATAAGATATTTACGCGCATTTCTCGCCACGGCCGAGGCTCCGTGCTCGTACCCTCAGACTTTTTAGACCTTGGCAGCCGCCAAGCGGTGGATATTGCCCTCCACCGGCTGGCAAAGAAGGGCCAAATCCGTCGACTCGCACGCGGAGTGTACGACTTCCCGAAACTGCATCCGGCGCTCGGGCTCCTATCACCCTCGGCGGACACCATCGCCCAGGCACTAGCAGGGCGAGACCGAACGCGCCTACAGCCAGCTGGCGCGTATGCGGCAAACGTACTCGGACTTTCGGACCAGGTGCCAGCCAAGGCGGTATTCCTCACCGACGGCCCAAGCCGAACAGTGAAGATCGGCCCCATGACAATCCAACTCCGGCGAACGACGCCACGGAACATGGCCGCAGCGGGACGCGTAAGCGGTCTGGTAATTCAGGCCCTCCGTGAATTGGGAGAACCCCACATAACACCGGAGCGCATTAACCACCTCAAGCGAACGCTGCCGCTCGACGAGCGGCGCAGTTTGCTGAAGGATCTGAAACTGGCTCCGGCCTGGATGCACCCGATACTGCGCGAATTGGCCAAGGAATAACCGTGCGTCTAAACTTCCTGCAACTCCCGCCCGCAGATCGCAACCTCTATTTCGAGCAGGCAGCGGCCCGACGAAACCTATCCCCAGTGATCCTGGAAAAGGATTTTTGGGTGTGTTGGCTACTGGGCATATTGTTCGGTTCCAAGTTCGCAGGCGCGTTGGTGTTCAAGGGCGGTACTTCGTTGTCCAAAGTGTTCGGCGTCATCGACCGATTCTCCGAAGACATAGACCTTTCGCTGTCGCCAACATTTCTGAAACTTCCGGAAGCGGGCATCGGCCGCAATCAGGCCAATAAGTGGATGACCAGGGCTGAGACAGCCTGCGGAGCCGCTGTACAAAACCAAATCGGACCCACAATGGAAGCGGCCGTCTCCGAAGTGCTCGGAAAGAGCGATCGGGCTTGGTTCGAGTTTGTGACCGACGCCAATACCAACTCGCCAGTGCTGCTATTTCACTACCCGTCCTCTCAGCCAGCCGGCCTCGATTACCTGAGGCGCTCGGTGAAGCTGGAATTTGGCTCGCTCACCGATCAGCAACCGGCTGGGCGGCATCCGGTTCGGCCGTGGCTCGCCGAAGTTCTGCCCAACGCGTTTCCCGATTGGCGCTGCGATGTCGTTGCCCTGCAACTCGACCGCAGTTTCTGGGAAAAGGCGACCATCCTCCATACGGAATACCACAGGCCGGCCGGAAAGCCCGCCCCGGACAGGTTCTCGCGCCATTACGCCGACACGGCCGCAATGGCAAAGCATCCGATCGCCGCCAAAGCCATCGAACAGCACGCCCTCCGCGACCGCGTTGTCCAATGGAAAAGTCAATTCTTCGGCAGCGCCTGGGCGAGCTACGATCTGGCCAAGCCGGGGACGTTTCGTCTTGTTCCCCCGGACGAGCGGTTGCCGGCGCTGAGGCGGGACTATCAAGCGATGACGGATATGTATCTCTCTAAGCCTCCAAGCTTTGACGAACTTCTGGACGTCCTGGCCGACCTGGAAAAGCGCATCAATGGTGTCGCAACCAATCCACCCCGGTAACGAGCACAAATTGAACTCGTACTTTCGGCATCGCCCCGACTCGCAGCCGCCGCATAATCGGTGAGAGGAAACCAGCGTCCCCAGTTTCCCTCTCCCCAAACCCTCTCCCCCCTTCCGTCTTTTCTGTTGGTCTGTTCCGGGGAAATCCCCCAGAAACGGACGGTCACAACAGCACAGGCTGCGAAGAGAAGCCCACGCGCATGTCCCCGCAGAAGCCTGTGCTTGCCGATATCTCTTCGGTGCAGTGACTGCCGGTTTTGTCGACACCAGTACCGATTATTGTACCGGGATTTTCCGCCTCTGTCGCTCGGCGGATCAAAAGGAATCGTTGAGAATGGCGAACGAATATAATACCGGGTATCGTATTCGACTTGGCCAAGCGATTCGGAGGGATTCTATGCGTTTCTGCAAAATTGTTGAAGTATTCTTCGGAGGAGTGATAGCCTTCAAGGGCTGCCATGAAGTGGAGATACCGCAGTGGAAACAGCAAGAAGATTATGAACAGCAGGTCTTCAGCATCGGCGACAGCCCCGATTGCATCGAAGCCGTCCGCGAGCTTTGGACGACGACCACGACAACAACAACCACCAGCACAACGACGACACCATCACCCGCGATGATGCCTGCGCCAACGCCGCAATACTCCGGTCCTTCAATTGAGGAAAGGTCGATGACTGCCGTCATGGTGCGGATCACGATCTATAACCCGGAAGCCGTGACGATTCGCGAGGAATATCCGACCACCACGACACTAGCGCCCGAGCAGTGCGAATGCGGATACAACAACACCCCAACCAGGCAACCGCCCGAGACGGACAATATCGGCTATCGCTGGGACGGCAAAGAGCACGTGCAGTACGAAAAGAAACCGCTTGGCGAGTCTTCGCCGACGTAGACGAGCAAGCACGAAAACGATCAAAGTGGAGCTTCGGGCTCGCCGGACGCTTACGATACCCGGGCCTGCGGCCACCTTCGACTTGGTAAGAATTTGGTAAGAAGCGTGGCCACGCCACGCCAATGCCGGTACAATACAAAAAGGCGTGAGATGGACCGTATCACCCTACAAAACATGGGCTTTGCAATGCCGGACCAACGTCTCGGCAATGCCACGCGGAACGACTGGATTTAGGTTCGAATCCTAGTTCCCCAGCTTCCGCTACTCATGACCGGTTCGCACATTCAACTTCAGCACAAAGCGAATCTCTGCCGTGCCATTCATGTTCTATCCCCCGCATCAGAAGGGCACAATCGAATTCCACGGAACCCTGCGGGAAGAGCGACCGATCGTCAAAGAAACTGGACTCAACCTTTTCGACGGCCAGGGGCTGAACCTTCCAGGCAAAACTGCGAAGCTCCAGTCCATCGAATCGGCCCTCGTCTCTCGTGACTGAATATCCCAACGATCCCTGCTGAAAGAATTCCGAAGCCTGCTGCAACGAATGGAAAACGGACGTCTTGGGTAGCTTGGAAGCGAGACACCCCACGACGGCCAAATGCGTGCGGCCGTCGTCGCTATCCAGCACGACTTCGTATCGGTCATCTCGTTCGCCGACTTGGAATCCCGAATGATGATGCTCTCCCGGGAAGAGCCTGCCGCCCACCCAAGCGTTCAATCGGGATGAGGTGTCCCTTCGCGGGATGAACACGCCTGATCGTTGCTCGCCCGCTTGCCCCCACTCCACTGCGATGCGGTGAGCCGCGTTTTCGGAGGAAATCCCCAGAAAAGACGGCAGGAACCGCGGACGAATCTGCTTCAAGCGAATCAAACACACTCCCGCCAGACCTGCACCGTTGACCAGTTTGGGTTGAAAGGGCTTTGGAAGCAGCTTTGCCAGCACCTCCGGGTTCACCCGGTAGTTGACCAAGATTCTGCGGTCGATGATGCCGCGGATTATTGGAATCCTGATAGCAGGTCTCACCGTAAGGTCTCTCGGAACGAGGAATCACTACCATATCAACCGCGATCAAGTCGGTGGGGTAACGGCCCTCTTCACAGTAGATCCTCGATCTGCTGCCACCGCGTCTGGGGATCCCACTACTCTCGGCGTGCGGAGGGAGCCGTGAAAGATCCGACGCTTGCTAAGGCCGCGCAGCTCGGCAAGGGCTTCTGTTCGGACGTGTATGACTGGGGTGAAGGGCGCGTCCTGAAGCTATTCCACGGCCTGGGTCCCCAAGGCCGTGCTGAGCGGGAATTTGAGGCAACGAAAGCAATTCATGGGGCGGGCTTCCCCGTGCCGAAAGCATTCGAGCTTGTCGAGGTCGAGGGACGCCGCGGGATCGTCTTTGAGCGAATTGATGGCGTGTCATTGCTTGGTTTTACACACAAGAGGCCGTGGACGATCCCTTGGGCGGTTCGCCTCCTGGCTGAATTGCACGCCAAAATCCACCGCCATCTGGCCCCCACTGGGCTCCCGTCGCTGCGAAAGCGGATCGCGGCGAGAATTGATGCGTCCGACGCGCCGGAAGCAGCCAAACAAACCGCACGGGAACGCCTCGCAGCCCTTCCGGATGGTACGGCGCTCTGCCACGGCGACTTCCACCCGGACAACATATTGATAACATCGCGCGGCCCGGTAGTAATCGACTGGAGTTCCGCAAGCTGCGGCGATCCGCTTGGCGATGTCGCTTGCACCTCTCACCTGATGCGAAACGCCAGCCTGCCGCCCTGGGCACCCGCTTACATGCACCTGTTGCTGCGGTGCCTGCGGTCCAGGATGCACAGCGCTTACCTGAAACGCTACCTGCGCCTGCGCCCAGGGACGCGCCGGCAGATCGAGGCGTGGGATGCGCCGCTCGCGGTGGCAGCAAAGTCATGGCGCATCCCGGAGACGATATGAAGTGAGGCGACGCCGCTCGCTGAATTCCAGGAGATCTTCAACTTGACAATGCCGGACAACGTGAAGTACCACGAGTACAAGCCGCACTCGATCCTCGAAGACAACGTCAAATGCTTCTGGATTCATGAAGGCCGGTTCTCGGCCGAGACCACGCAGGACATTACGCCTGATGGTGCGGTCGAACTGATCTTCAATTTCGGAAGTCCATATTTACTGCTGACCACGACGCCGCCGACGCGGTTGCCGGCAGCCATAATCGTGGGATTTCAGAACAAGACGATGCCTATTCGCGTCGATGGTACGGTCAAGGTTGTCGCTGCGCGATTATTCGCATGGGGAGCGCTGGCACTTCTACATGACGAGGTCCAGGCGATCACCAATGCCGTGATAGCCCTGAGCGCTGAGTGGAACTCGCTCGTTCAACGACTCGAACAGTATGTCATGACCGGAGACTACGAAAAGGCCTGGACAACGCTTCAAGAATTCTTGATTCAGAGGACGCTGACGCGAAATTACGACATAAGACTCGTACAAACCGCGGCCAAACTTCTGCATTACACCAAGGGTCAGTGCCGAATCGAGGACCTCGCCGACTATTGTCACGCCTCCGTGCGCCAACTTCAGCGACGGTTTCAGGATGTGGTTGGCACGTCACCGAAGGTATTCGCCCGAACACTCCGGTTCGAACAAGCCCAGCGGCGCCTCATGTTTGATCCGGACGCCGATCTGACGGAACTCGCCTACGAATGCGGGTACTTCGATCAGGCGCATTTCATCAAGGAATTCAGAGCATTCACGGACAAAACTCCGACCGAATATGCCCGGCAAATGCGCCAAATGCAGGACGTCCTAAAGGCAAAAGATGTCGTGTTCTTACAATCGTCCTCCCGGTTGGGAGAGTAATATCTGCTGAGTGGTGCCCTCCGCCCTGTAGCCTCAATCCGGGAGTCGCGATCATGATGCGGATATCGTTGCTGAACCTGCTCGTCAAGAACCAGGATGCGGCCATCGAGTTTTACACACGTAAACTGGGCTTCGTCGTCGCCGAAGACGTCCCGTTCGGACCGACACGGTGGGTGACGATTCGGCTGGCCGACGATCCTGTGTTGACGATCGCGCTGAATCTCGCCAAATCGTCCGACGACCTGGCGTTGGTTGGCAAACAGGCGGGTTCCCAGCCCTTCTTCAGCCTCGTGACAGACGACTGCCTGAGGGAGTACCGTCGAATGAAGGATGCCGGCGTCAAATTCCATGGCGAGCCACAGGTTCAGCCCTACGGCACCGGGGTGACGCTTGAAGATTTATATGGCAACAAGATTTACATGAATCAGGAACCGAACTAGGCCTCGACGCCATCAGTGATCAAGACGTAGCCGACCGGTTGGCTCATGAGCTCATGATTTTGAGGGCAACAATTGCGTTGCTATCAAGTCAGGAGCTTGCGGTCGCCGCACTGCGCGGCTAAAGATGACTGCCAACAACAGGAGTAATCCCGATAGGTAGAAAGCGTAATCAAGCGTGCCCGTTACATCGCGGACGTACCCAGCTAGCTGAGGAACAAGAAAGGCGATGCCCCAACCGAGGAATACCAGTCCATACTTGATTCCCAAGTTGTTGGTGCCGAAAAAGTCGGCTGTCATCGCCGGCATGAGTGCAAGCCCGCCTCCATACTGCCAGTAAGCGACACCGACCACGAGGAACAGTAGCGGCACGCTGCCCGCACGCATGACCGCCGGAGTCAGCAAGAGACATAAGACCGCCGCAAATCCATTGATCAGATACGCATTGCGCCGACCGATCTTATCGGAATACACACCCGTGCCCACGCGCCCCGTCGCATTTACAAAGCCGCCGAACGATGCAAGCAGCCAGGCGTTCTCGGCCAAAAAACCGACGCCCTGGGCGGTCTGATTGAGGATTGGAGCGGCATTGGCGATGACGAGTAGACCCGATTGCGCCGATGCAATGAACAGGAACAGCATCGCATAGAACTGCCAGGTGCCAAGAATCGACTTCGCCGACATTTGCTCCTGGGAAATCGAGATGCCCGCGGCAGGAGCTTTCGCGCGCGAAGCACCGTAGGTAGACGGCCGATAATCACTGGCGGGAGTCGCAAGCAACTGGGCTGCCGCAACAATTGCAATCGCAAAGAAGATCCCAAGCCCAATGAAACTGCCGGAGATGCCATAGCTTGCTATCAAGAATCGCGCTGCCGGAGAAATGTAGATTGCCGCAGCCCCGTAGCCGCCTACGACCAATCCCGCCACTAGTCCGCGACGATGCGGACCGAACCATTTAACCGCGGCCGGAGTAGCCGCCGCATAGCCAAGCCCCATGCCAATTCCACCCAAAACGCCGAAACCGGCAACGAGCGTCAGATAGCTCCGGCCGAGCCCGGCCAAAATGCACCCCCCGCCGAGGAACACGCCTCCCAAAGTAGCGCCCAACTTTGGTCCCAGCTTGTCCTGTAGAAGTCCGCCGGGAATCATGAAAATGGCGAACGTGATGCCGCAAATCGCATAGGCCCAAGTCGCCTGCGCGTCCGTCAAATAAACCCATCCCTCGTTGAGTCCACCCATCGCTGTCCCGGCCGGGTGCTGAACAGTCCCGATGAGGTTCGACTTCCAGATACTCCAGGCGTACAGGATGCCCAGGCAAAGGTTGATGGCCGTACCAGCGAATACCACGACCCAGGCGCGAACGGGCGTTCGTTGTTCGACAACCGGGTCCAGCATTGTCGTCTCCTGGAGACTTCAAGGACTAGCGCATCGGCCAAACTCGTGGAATCTTAGAAATGCATTCGCAACGGGGACACTCGTTCATTGGCCGCTCCACGGCGCCACTGTCCGGAGCCGCACTGGCTAAGTGGTCTCCCATCGGCGGGCCAGCAGTCGCGCGGCGGCCAGGAAGGCAACCGCCAATGCGGAGAGCACCAGCACCTGCGGCCATAGTTCCCACACGGCCGCGTCGCGCCAAAACACTTTCTGATAGCCGTCCAACGCCCAGGCGTTGAAGGTGAACAACCCGGCCGTCTTCATTCCGTCCGACATGAGAAATCGCGGAAACATTGAGCCGCCTACGGCCGACATGAGCAAAATGACGGTCGTCGATACGCCGGCAAGTTGGCCGCGGCTCTTGCATAATGTGCCAAGCACCAATCCGAAGCTCGAAGCCGCGGCGGCCGT
>Ga0207109_1181_pt1 | contig 14188 bp, 10 predicted proteins | sample Alteio_BWMinHeat_73_FD_153584 | JGI IMG/M metagenome (GOLD analysis project Ga0207109, IMG submission 153584) | Enriched cells from forest soil in Barre Woods Harvard Forest LTER site, Petersham, Massachusetts, United States -... | ecosystem: Environmental > Terrestrial > Soil > Temperate forest >... | reverse complement strand
AGCTGGAGGCGCTGGGACACAAATTTTCGTCGCATTCGGACACGGAAACCGTTTTCAAGGCGTTTTTGCAATGGGACGTCGGATGTTTTGCGCGGCTGCGAGGAATGTTTGCGGTGGCGCTATGGAATTTGCCGCAGAAACGCCTGGTGCTCGCTCGCGATCGACTGGGCATCAAGCCACTGTATTTCGCGCGTCGCGGCGAGGATCTGCTCTTTGGTTCCGAGCTGAAGGCCCTTCTCGTTCATCCCGAGATCGAGAGAAAGTTGAGCCGCGAAGCGCTGGATTGCTACTTGTCGCTGAACTACATTCCGCAGCCATGGACGATGATCGACGGCATTCGCAAGGTCCCGCCCGGTACATGGATGGAGTGGAAGGATGGCGAAGTCCGTACCGCGAATTACTGGGAGCTCCCTTACGGAAAAATCTCCAACATTTCATCCGGTGAAGCTGCGGAGCAATTGGATGTTTTGATGGCGGAGTCGATTCGCGAGCACATGATTTCCGATGTGCCGCTCGGCATCTGGCTCAGCGGCGGACTCGACTCGACCTCGGTGCTGCATTACGCGGCGAAGGCAAGTTCGTCACCGCTGAAATCGTTTTCCATTTCGTTTCGCGGGCGGAGTTTCGACGAGTCGGACCATATCCGCACGATCGTGAAGGAATATGGCACCGAGCACGAAGAGCTTGATCTGAATCCGACGCTCGACTTGGCCGGCGCGATCGAGGAATTTGCCTATTACTCGGATGAGCCGAGCGCCGACGCGGGCGCGTTGCCGGTATGGTTTTTGTCGAAGCTGTGCAAGAAGAAGACGACGGTGGCTCTGAGCGGCGAAGGAGCGGACGAGCTTTTTGGTGGCTATCTGACGTATCGGGCGAATCGAATTCGGCGAAATCTGCGAAGGCTTCCGCTCGGTGCGATTCGGCTGGGGCTTGCCGCACTGCGGAAATGGCCCGTGTCGGACGAGAAGATTGGATTCGAGTACAAGGCAACGCGGCTGCTCGAAGGCACGTTGATGCCGGCAAAGCAAGCACATGTGTATTGGAACGGAACGTTCGCTCAGGATGACTTGAGCGCGATCGTCTCGGAGCCGCTGCCGAAGACGTTGGACGACGTGCTGGGCGAAATGTCGAAGTTGCCCGCCGCGAACGACGACTTGGCGCCATTTTTGTGGCTGGATCAGAAATTTTATTTGGCCGACGATATCCTGACCAAGAGCGACCGGATGAGCATGGCGCATTCGGTCGAAGTGCGTCCTCCATTCCTCGATCATCGCATCGTCGAATTTGCGGCGTCATTGCCGGCCGATCTGAAGATTCGCGGATCAAGCCAGAAAGTCGTGCTCCGGGAACTCATGAAAAGCAAACTCCCGGCAGAGACGGTGCGGCGCAAGAAAATCGGATTCGATATTCCAGCGCACGAGTGGATGAGAGGGCCGTTGCGCGGGCTGTTGGAAGATGCGCTGCAATTTGGATTAGGAGAATACGGGCAGCTTTTCCGGCGAGATGCGATCACTTCGCTCAAGCAGAGGCACCTTCAGAGACAAATCAATATCGGATACCATTTGTGGGGTCTCCTCATACTATTTTTATGGATGAAGAGATGGAAGGTTACACTCTAGCCGCTTGCCACGAATGAGCGATCTCCTGCACAGCCGCAAGTTCCTTCTATTCCTGATTATTTTCTTCGCTGCCGCGATTTATCTGGGTTGCGCGGTTTCGCCGCCATCGTTGCAGGACGACGTCGACGCGGTGCAAGCGCAAATCGCCAAGACGATGCTGCTGAGCGGAGACTGGGTCACCGCTCGGCTCGACGGTGTTCTGTATCTGGAAAAAGCGCCTTTGATTTATTGGTTGATTGCGATCAGCTACAAAATTTTTGGGGTGACGGACTGGGTGGCGCGCCTGCCTGTAGCTCTGTCCGCGATTGCGCTCGGGTTGCTGACCGCGGCGTTTGGCATGTGGGCGTTCGGCAAACGCGCGGGATTCTACGCCGGACTGTGTGTTTCTACGTGCGTCGGTCTGTTCCTATTTACACGCGTGCAGATTCCCGACGTGATGTTGACGTTCACCATCGAGCTGGCGATGTGGGCGTTCTTACGCTCGTTGGATGAGGAAGAAAAGCACCCGAGACTGTGGGCGGCGGCTCTTGCGGCGAGCCTGGGCGTCGGACTGTTATTGAAAAGCCTGATTGCAGTGGTGTTTCCGATCGCCGCAGCCGTGATCTACCTGTACGCGACGAAACAACTCTTCGTGCGGACCACGTGGCAGCGGCTCCGGCCGTTCATTGGCGCGCTGATCGTGCTCGTGGTCGCTGCGCCGTGGCATGTGCTGGCTACGCTGCGCAATCCCCCGTATTTCGCGTGGACCCTGAAGAGCGGCCCTGGGCTGTATCACGGATTCCTCTGGTTCTACGTGATCAACGAGCAGTTGCTGCGTTTTCTGAATCTGCGGTATCCGCGAGACTACAACACGGTGCCGCGGTTGTGGTTTTGGCTGTTTCATCTGCTGTGGCTCTTTCCCTGGAGCGTGTATCTCCCGGCAATTGCGAAACTGTCTTTCAAGCCGGTCGATCGCGCGGGACGCGCACGCCTTTTGGCCCTGTGCCTGACGGGATTCATCCTGGTTTTCTTCACCTTCTCGACCACGCAGGAATACTATTCCATGCCGTGCTACCCAGCGCTGGCGCTGCTCTTAGGTTCGGCCATGGATGCGGAAGGCGACTGGATCAAGAGAGGCGCTCGCGTCTTGGGAGCGATAGCTGCGCTCGCGGCGGTCACCACCTTAGGCATCGCGTTTGCAGTGCGCAATTTTCCCACGCCTGGGGACATCGCGTCGGCCTTAGCGCGCCATCCCTCAGCCTACACACTCTCGCTAGGTCACATGCTCGACCTGACATTCGATTCGTTCGCGTACCTGCGACTGCCCTTGTGCGTCGCGGGTGTCGCCTTTCTTTTGGGAGCCGCGGGCAATCTGCGTTGGACGGGAATGCGCGCCTTTCTGGCGACCGGCGTTATGATGGTGATGTTTTTCCACGCAGCACGGCTGGCGCTGGTCGTATTCGATCCGTACCTGTCGTCGCGACCCTTGGCGAATGCATACCTCGCTGCACCGCCGGGGAAGTTAATCATCGACCATCACTACTACACGTTCTCGTCGGTGATTTTCTACACGGGCCAGGATCCGTTGCTCTTGAACGGCAAGTTCAATAACCTAGAGTACGGGGCGGCGGCGCCAGGGGCTCCCGCGGTTTTCCTGAGCGATTCCGAATTCAAAGAACTATGGTCCGGTAGCGCACGATATTACTTGGTTGCGTCCAAGCAGGGCACGGAACGCATCGAAAGGCTGATCGGCGCTGAGAATTTCCAAACGGTGACGACGAGCGGGGGAAAGTTTCTGCTGACAAACGTATCCGCGAATCATGCTCCAAACTGAGGCCGTGACGAAGGCTGCGACGAGCGAGAAGAATTCCGCGCTGCGGAAGGCGATATTCGTGTCGTTGCGTGTGGCATTTGGCGTCGCCATCCTGATTTATTTAGCGAGATCGGGTCGACTCGATTTCTCCTCTCTGGGCCGGTTGCAACACGAGTGGCGCGTGACGGTAGTCGCCGTCGGATTCTTGCTGCTGGATATTTTTTTCATGTCGGTGCGCGCTTCGTTGTTGTTCCGGAGTGCGAGGCTCTCGCTTTCCCTGATCAATTCGTTCCAGTTGAATCTGGTCGGCTTTCTTTTCTCCACGTTTCTGCCCGGCGCCGCCGGAGGCGATATCGCCAAGGTAGTTTATGCGACCCGCGAGAATCAGGGACGACGCACCGAGGTGACGACGGTTCTGATTCTGGACCGGGTCGTAGGCCTTTTCTCGCTCGTGCTATTGCCGCTGCTATTCGCTCCCTTTTTCCCGGACTTATTGCGTTCCGTTCCGGCTTTGCGTCGCGTATTGGTTCTTGACTCCTTGGTTGCTGCCGGGATCGCGGCTGGTTCTGCCCTGGTGATGTTTTTCGCTCCGACAAGAAACCTGGTATCGCGCGCACTTGGCTGGTGGCCGAGCGTCCAAGCCCTCGCCTTGCGCGTGGTAGATGCCCTGTCCATTCATGGCAAGGACCGGCTGACGTTGATCTACGCGTTCCTGCTATCGCTGCTGGCGAATCTGGCGTTGGTAGTAGTGACAGCGCTGGCCTTGTTTGCCGTGCATCCGGCATCTTTTTCGATTCGTTTGGTGCTGGTAGCGCCGGTCGGGCACCTGGTAAACAGCCTGCCGCTGACGCCGGGTGGAATCGGTGTGGGAGAGACTGCGTTCAACGCACTGTTCCGGTTGACCGGGATTGACGGCGGAGCGGAAGCCCTTCTCTGTATGCGCTTGTGGAATTGTCTTGTCGGCCTCTTGGGCTTGGCCCTGTGCATCGTGGGAATAAAGCGCGTCGTGTACACCGAGGAGGAACTTGAGACTTACGCTCGACCCGCCCACGTTAGCGCGGGATCGATCAATTGATCTATATCCAGGGTGACGTGAAACCAGGGTGACGTGAAACCAGAGGCTTTCGCAATACCTCCTACTTTTAGGTCGGAGTGGACTTGGCGTGCGGCTCCAGCCTGCTATCCCTGCCGGCGCTGGAACGATTTTCGCCAGTTGGGGAATGATGTAAGGGATCGTGGCAGCCACATGGTCCTATTTCAACGGATAGAGCATTCAAGGGGAATCGAATGAGAGTAATGGTTCTGGGCGGAGACGGCTATTGTGGCTGGGCGACGGCGTTGTATCTCTCGTCCAAAGGACATGAAGTATCGATCGTCGACAACTTCGTGCGCCGGCAATGGGACCACGAACTCGGCGCGCAGACGTTGACTCCGATTCTCCCGCTGAGCGACCGTCTGAGGACGTGGACACGGCTGACAGGCAAGAACATCGATTTGTTCATTGGAGATGTGATGGACTACGAGTTTTTCCTCGCGTCCATGAAGCAGTTCGAGCCCGAGGCCATCATTCACTTCGCCGAACAGAGATCGGCGCCGTATTCGATGATCGATCGCAAGCATGCGGTTTCGACCCAGGTGAACAACGTCGTGGGCACGTTGAACGTGCTTTTCGCAATCCGCGAAGTGCAGCCGGATTGTCACCTGATCAAACTCGGCACGATGGGAGAGTACGGCACACCAAACATCGACATCGAAGAGGGGTACATCGAGATCGAGCACAACGGCCGTCGCGATGTGCTTCCATACCCCAAGCAACCCGGCTCGTTTTACCACCTGTCGAAAGTACACGACAGTCACAACATGATGTTTGCGACCAAGATCTGGAACATCCGCGCGACGGATCTGAATCAAGGGATTGTCTACGGCACGATCACCGATGAAGTGGCGATGGACGAAGCCCTGATCAACCGTCTGGATTATGACGAGGTGTTCGGGACCGTGCTGAATCGCTTTTGCGTGCAGGCTGCGATCGGTCAACCGTTGACGGTTTACGGCAAAGGCGGACAGACACGCGGATTCCTGGATATTCGCGATACGGTGCGTTGCGTTGAACTGGCGTGTTTGACGCCGGCGAAGCTGGGAGAATGTCGTGTCTACAACCAGTTTACGGAGCAGTTTTCCGTCCTCGACATCGCTTTGAAGGTGCAGGAAGCGGGAAAGGCGTTGGGAACGAAAGTGGAAGTCGATCACATCCCGGACCCGCGCGTGGAAGCCGAACAACACTATTACAACGCGAAGCACTCCAAGCTTCTGGACTTGGGATTGAAGCCGCACTTCTTGTCGGATTCTCTGCTGGATTCGCTGATGAACATCGCGATGAAATACAAGGATCGCGTCGATCCCACGATGATGCTGCCCCAGGTGAATTGGCGCGAACCGCGGAACACCCGGCGGCTGCAGACCAGCATCGGCGGAGTCGCAAAGGGCGCAGCATCCTCGACCGGAAATGGCAGCAGCGTGGCCGGCAGCCGCGCGAAAAAGGGCTGACGACTACGAGTCGCCTTTTGTGTGCGAGTACGCCGACGAAGCGAGGTCTCGCGTCGGCGAAACGAATTCACCATTCTTGAGTTGATACGTCACGCCACGCCATCGAATCGACGATCGGGTGAAACTCGCCAGCCAGATCAGAAATGCGAGAGCATCCCAAAATGGGATGAGCGGCATTTTCTTCCAGACTCCCTTTTGTTTCAGCCCGCGCACTCCGATAAGCCAAGTGATCGCGACGCGAAATGCCGCGTACCCGCCGAGATAGAATGCGCCGACAGCGATTGTGGGGTGAATCAAAACGGCGAGGATTGCCCAAGGTAGCCCCCAAGTGAAAAGCAAGCCGAAGTGGCCCCAAGGGCGCATGTTGCGCATGACCGTCATCCAACGCAGCCGCTTTGCAAGGAGCTCGTGTATGCCCTTGAAGTCGGGCACGGTTTCGACCGCGCTGGGCAGCAGCTTCATTTCGTAACCCTGTTCGGCGATGAGGCGGCCGAACAGCAAATCGTCACCGGGACGATTCTCGAGCGCCTGGAAGCCGCCAAATCCCGCAATGCGCTGCTTCGTGGAGACCATCGTTGGACCGAGTGCGAAATGCACACCGTCAAGCTGCCAGGCGACCAGCACGCCTGCATAGAAGTCGGAAATCATGCCGACGGTCTGGAGGCACTCGACGAGCGATCGGTCGTGAGCTGAAACGTAAAAACAGGTCACGCCGCCAACGTGCGGATCGGCAAGCGGCGCAACAACACGGCGCAAGTAGCCCGGATCGACACGCACGTCGGAATCGTTGATAACGAGGGTTTCGTATTGCGCTTCCCGCTCCATCAGTCGCAGCTTCGCCACTTTGTCATTGATGGCTGTGTGTCCGGCGCTGCAGAGCAAGCGAATCTTGCGATCGGGAAAATCCTGCATCAGTCTCTGGATTACAGAGACACAAGGATCGGTAAGGTCGGTAGCGCAAAAAATCAATTCGTATTCGGGATAGTCCTGCCGGCAAAGACTCGCGAAATTTTCGTACGCCTCGGGATCGAGACCGCGTACCGGCTTTAGATTGCTGACCGGCGGAGTAAAATCGGATGCGCTCTGCGGCGCGTTTCTAGCCTGAGCGAAATAACGGCTCGCGCTGTAGAGAACGATCAGAAAATAGATAAATGGAATCGCCGCCGCGAAGAGCGGAATATACTCGCTAACACCCAAGGTCATGGCACCTCAATTCAAGTTGCCGGTGCGACTGATCGCTGACTCGAGGCGTTGCCGTACGCGAGCTCCTTAGCGAAATTACCTTCGCTTCAGGGAAAAGCGAATGAATGGCGAAGAGTGTGAGCCGGAATTGGTCCGCTTCGATACTAGCACAGGAAGTCCGGGCACCTGGAGCCGAGAGGTCTGCAAGTCCCGGCATCTCCAGCGGAATGGTTTCGTTTGATTCTCTGAGTCCACATCGCCGATTTGTTACTCTGGAACCGCGGTTGAAACCGATCTCGTGACGCATACTCGCCGACTCCAACTGAAAACGATTTCACTGATTTTGATCAGCATCGTCTCGGGCCCGCTGGGGAACGTGCTTCTCGGGAAGGGCATGAAGGAAGTCGGCTCGGTAACTTCCGCGACGAGAAGCGAGTTGGTTTCACTCGCCATGCACGTGCTTACGACCGGCTATATCTGGCTGGGCATCGCGTGCCTGCTGACCTTTTTTATAGCGCACATGCTGTTGCTGACCTGGGCGGATTACAGTTACGTACAGCCTGCAACTTCGCTGTCGTATTTTTTTCTTACGGTGCTGAGTTACTTCCTGCTCGGCGAAACGATTACGCCGTTGCGATGGCTCGGTGTGACGGTAATCTGCCTGGGTGTGTTCATCGTGGGACGCACGGCGCCGAGCACAACGCCGGCCTCAGGAGCGATCTAGCGTGCGCGAGGCGATCTTTTTCTTCTTCATCGTCGTTTCGGGCACTGGCGGCGAGCTGTGTGTGAGCAAGGCGATGAAGAGCATCGGCGAGGTGCACAATTTTCGTCCAAAGGCGTTGTTCCAGTTCGTCCTTGGATCGCTGCGATTGCCGTGGATGTGGTTAGGAGTGCTGCTGATGAGTCTCGGATTTTTTTCACTCCTCGGGATTCTGTCGTTTCAGGAAGTAAGTTTTGTCGTTCCCGTCAGTGCGCTGAGCTACGCCGCGGGAGCGTTTGGCGCAAAGGCATTTTTGGGAGAGCGAATTTCGCGGAACCGCTGGATTGGGATAGCGGTAGTTTGCGTCGGCGTGACGATCGTGTGGTGGAGTAAACGCTAGACGCGGCGTTAGTTCTTCGATGGAAGGATATCGACTGACTTCGCATTCGTGTCGCCGGTTTCAGTTTGCGTGCACTTGGTGCCGAAAAGGTAGAGGTGTCGCAGGCCCTTTTTGTTTCGGAACGGCAAGACACCTTGATCGTCAACGGCAGTCGCCGTTAAGTTGAGCGATTCGAGCTTAGCGAGATTCGTAAGCGATGCGAGACCGCGCGAAGTCACGGCGGTATTGGAAAGATCGACATAGCGAAGATTCGGAAAGCTGCCCAGCGTCTTCATTCCTTCGTCAGTCACTTTCGTTCGCGCGAGCTCGGCGTCGACGATCAAATCCGCGATTGGTTTGAGCGCGCGAAGAACCGCGTCGTCACAGCGCTCGGGGGCGGACGTGGTGCGAAGGATGATGCCGTCTTGAGGATCTTGCGAACGTAGTACCAGGCGCACGCCGAGTTTGGTCTGCAGTGAGGCGATCTCTGTCGATCGCGGACGATAATCCGGGGCGAGTGGCGGAACGATTATTTTTACAGGTTCTGGCGGCGCCGCAGCTTTGACCTTTGCGGCGGTGACATTTTCTGTGGCGCCAGAAGCAATCCAGAATTCGATGACTTTGAGTTCGGTCTCGGTCAGGCCGGGCTTGCCTTCCGCCGGCATCGCGTCTTTGTCATCGCGGGGAAGCGAAACTCTGCGATAGAGTTCGCTGTTTCTCGTGTCGCCCGGCTTGACGACGGGCCCATCCTTGCCGCCCTGCATTACCAATTCAAATGAATCCAGGCGCAGCTTGCCTTTTTTCTTTTGAGGTCCGTGGCACTGGACACATTTGTCCTCAAAGATCGGCGCTACGCGCGAAGAAAAAAACGCGACCGAAGCCGGAGTCGGCACGAGGCGATTTGGCGCCGACACATTTGAGGGGACGGGAACCGCTGGCGAGGCTGTAGGCGGAGGGTTTGCGGCGGCGCGCTTCTTAGTTGGGGGCGGTACATTAAGAAGCGAACGAAGGCCTCCGGGCATGTGCTCGGTCATAAAACCTTCGCCATGGGTCAACTTGCCGCCTTGATCGCTCGTCCAAGCCATGAGGCAAACCGTGGCGAACAGCGCTGCGCCATACAGCTTCGTGTTCCACGCGCGCAAGGCGCAACAAAGCACGAGCGCCGCAGCGAGCGAAATTCCGCCCCACATATGGCGAATGACAAGGCTACCCTCGTATCCTCCGTTTCGTCCAAGAATCCAGCCGAGAAACGCCGCGGCGATTGCGCTCACAGTGGCCAAAGCGAGAACAAATCCGGCGCTCGCCTGGATGGACTTACCCCACTGGAAAAGCCCGACGCATTCGACCACGAGAACAAGCAAGACGAGCGCGATCGGGAAGTGAACAACCAGCGGATGGAATCGGCCGACGAATTGACTGAAGTCGCCGCGCTCGACACCGTCCGGCGGAGAGTGCAGTGCAGCAAACAGCAGAATGAGAACGACAAGCAGGCCGATACTGCACAGAATGAGTCTGATGCGGGAGTTCATCCGGGCGGGCTCAGACACGACGCAAGCGTGTGATGCGCCCGATTGGTAGCCATTCGGCGACCAGGATATCGCCGCCCTGCAAAAAGATCGCGGCGTGTGGCGTGATGAATTGGCCCGGCGTGAATTCGCTGCGGAATTGCTTGCGGCGAGAGCCGACTTCACCGTTCGCAGCTTTGCCGTCGCCGAGCTGCGCGATGACTCTGTATTCGCGATCGAGAATGCAAACCTGACTGTCCAGGTCGGGGCAAACCATCCATTCACCCTGAGTGTCGAAGTGGCACGGCATGCGAAGGTGGGAATCGTCTTTGATCGTGCGGAGATGTTTCCCGCTCAAGTCGAAGGTCTGGACGCGGCGGTTTCCGCGATCGGCGATCACCAGGACAGGTTCGTTACCGCGCGAATCGACAAACAAACCGTGCGGCGTGTCGAATTCGCCGTCGCCGTGCCCCGGACCACCGACCTCGCCGAGAAATTTACCGCCTGAAGAGAACTTCAGCACGTGATGCGAGCCGTAGCCATCGCCGACAAAAAAGTCTCCGTTGGGAGCAAACGCAACGTTTGTTGGGACAAAATCGATCGGATGCTCATAGGCGGCGTCTTCTTTCGGGTATCCGTGCGACCAGAGATTGTCGCCGCGCAGCGTGGTCTTCACGATGTTGCAGCGGTTGATGTCGCAGTGATAAAGAACGTCGTCGCCATTCTCGCGACGCAGTCCCAGTCCATGCGCGCCACCGCGAAATTCTTCTCCAAACGCGCGCACAAAGAGGCCCGACGAATCGTAGACGACGATTGCTTCTCCGCGCATGCTGGACTTGTTGACCGTATGCGCGACATAGATGAAGCCTTGTGCATCCTGCGCCAATCCGTGCGTGTCTCCCCACACTAGTCCGTCCGGCGGCACGAGCCAATCGTGAACGCATTCGTAGGTGTGAGCACCTGAGCCGGTCACCGGCAGCTTGTTACCCGATTTGTCCGACGTCGAAAGAAAAAATGGCGGCAGAGCAGCCGCGACCGAGGCCTGCGCGCAATCTTTGAGAAAATTTCGACGCGTCTTGATCTTCATGCCATCAGTTCTGGAATGACCTTTGCCGGGACCACTCCGGTCAACTTCTGCTCCAATCCCTGAAACTTGAACGTGAATCTTTCGTGATTCATTCCGAGCAGGCGAAGGACGGTAGCGTTGAAGTCCCGCACGTGGACCGGATCTTTCACGACGTTATAGCAGAAATCGTCGGTTTCACCGTGGACATAGCCTGCTTTCGTTCCGCCGCCGGCCATCCAAACCGTGAAGCAGCGAGGATGGTGGTCACGACCATAGTTTTCCTTGGAGAGTCCGCCCTGGCTGTAAACCGTGCGGCCAAACTCGCCACCCCAAATGACGAGCGTGTCGTCGAGTAAGCCTCGGCGTTTAAGATCGGTCACCAGCGCGTACGATCCGCGGTCCGTTGCCGTGGTTAATTTTGGAGTATTGCCGACGGCGTTGGAATGCACGTCCCAACCGCGCTGATAGACCTGCGTAAAACGCACGCCGCGTTCAGCCATCCGGCGCGCGAGCAGGCAATTGTAGGCAAAGCTGCCTTCTTGCCTGGCTTCGTCGCCATATAAGGTCCACGTGCTGGCGGGTTCATCGCGAAAGTCGGTGAGTTCGGGCAGCGAGGTTTGCATCCGAAACGCAAGCTCATACTGGTTGATACGGGCGTTGGTTTCGGGGTCGCCGATTTCTTCAAAGGTCGCTTGATTGATCGAGTTCACGGCGTCGATCAGTTCACGCCGCACGTTGCGGCTCATCCCGGACGGATCTTCCAAATAAAGGACGGGCGCACCCTTCGTGCGAAACGCTACGCCAGCGTATTCACTCGAGAGAAAGCCGCTGCTCCACAGCTTCGGCGAAATCGGCTGAAGGTCTGTGCCCGGCATCGTGGTCGAATTGAGGACAACGTAGGTCGGAAGGTTTTCATTCATGCTGCCCAGACCATAGGCGAGCCACGAACCGAGCGAAGGCTTTCCGGGATTCATGTTTCCGGTATTCATCAACAGAATGGCCGGTTCGTGATTGATGGCATCGGTTTGCATCGTGTGAATCAATGTGATGTCATCGACGAGCTTGCCGGACCAAGGCAACAATTCGCTGACGTAACGACCGCTCTTGCCCTGCGGCGCAAAATTCCAATGCGATGGCGCAATCGGAAATCGTGCCTGGCCGGCAGTCATTCCGGTGAGCGCCTGATTGCCGCGAACGGAATCCGGCAAGTCCTTGTCGAATTGAGCCGCGAGCGCAGGCTTGTAATCCCACAAATCCATCTGCGACGGAGCACCGGACATGAAGAGATAGATGGCGCGTTTCGCTTTCGGAGCGAAATCGGGCAAACGATGCGCTCCGATACCGGCACTCAAGGTTTCCGCTGCTGCTGCGCGCTTGAAAACGGAATCGCTCAGTAAAGTCGCCAGCCCCGCCCAACCGAGAGTTTTTCCCATACGTCCGAGGAAATGGCGGCGTGTCGCGAGTGTCTTCCACTCTTCACGCAGAGAAAGAGGCACGGGCAGATCGTAGACAGTGGGACCTTCTCCGCCGTGGTCGCAACATTCGTTGTGCAGATCGGGAGTATCGCGTTTCACTTGTTCAGGACCTCATCCAGATTCATCGCTGCGCTGGCGACGAGCATCCAAGGCGCAACTTCGGTCGCAGGTAAATTCGTATCGCGTTTGCTTTCGCCAACCGACAATAGCTTCTCCGCGGAGGCAGAATCCTGACCGTAGACAGTCTCGAATTTTGTCAAGGCGGTCTCCAGCGCGGCCTTTTCTTTTTCTTTCCACGGCCGGGCCAAAAGAATCTCGCCCAGATCATCCAGCCGCGTGTCGGTCTGTTGCGATTCGTGCAGAATGCGTTCGGCCAATTGACGCGAGGCCTCCAACCACTGCGGATCGTTCATCAACACTAGCGCTTGCAGCGGCGTATCGGTGCGCTGCCGACGCGTGCATACTCCATCGCGCACCGGCTCGTCCAGAGCATCCATGTCGGGCATCGTGGCCATGCGTTTCCAGAAGGTGTACAAGCTGCGCCGATACAAGGCGTCGCCGTGATCCTGCACGTAGTCCCTTGTGTCGCTTACCTGATGGCTGCCCGCTTCCCAAACGCCGGGCGGTTGGTAAGGCTTGACGCTTGGTCCGCCGATTTTTTCGACCAGGAGGCCACTGCTGGCCAGCGCCGTGTCCCGAATCATCTCGCCGTCCATGCGAAATCGCGGGCCGCGCGCGAGCAACCGGTTCTTCGGATCTTTTTCGATCAACTTCGGCGTGGCGCGTGCCGACTGCTGGTACGCAGCCGAAAGAACGATTTGCCGATAAAAGCGCTTCACATCCCAATCGTGATCGCGAAAATCGACGGCCAGCCAATCGAGAAGTTCGGGATGGCTCGGAAGCGTTCCCATCAAACCAAAATCCTCGGTCGTCTCGACAATTCCCGTGCCGAAAATTTCGGACCACATTCGGTTCACGACGACGCGCGCGGTCAGAGGATTGTCGCGGCTGACCGTCCATTTGGCGAGAGTCAGCCGATCCAGCGGTGCTCCTGGTGGAAGTGCCGGCAGAAAATGCGGCACTCCGGGGCGGACGCGTTCGGTCCGCGCGCTGAAGACCCCGCGATTGATAACATCCGCGTAGGCCAAGGCGGGAGCTTCCTCGCTGACCAACTCAACGTCGCCGTTTTTGGACAAACGGTTCAGCTCTTTTTCTAACGTCGCAACCTGCGTCTTCAACGCGAGGGTCGCAGCGTCGCGGTCGCCGAAATAGTATTCGGTCATGGTGTGCTGTTCGTCTTCGGACCACTGCGACATCGGTTTGCGAGCGATCTCGGCGACATAGTCTTCGTACGGCAGCCGCGAAGCTTCCAACACGGAAAGCTCGCGCTGATAAAACCGAAAATCCTGGAAGGCGGTCTGCCGTAGCGGATTGCCATCTGGATTTGTTCGACCGAACTCCAGGGGAACTGTCGTGCTGGCCGTTTCCTTCAGCCCATCCTTGAGCACGTCGAGATACTGCGGCACGCCATCGACGTAGAGGTTTACGCCGGAGGCTTTGCCTGAACCGTCGTATGTCGCGATCAAATGGTGCCACTCTCCGACATAGAGAAGTCTGCCGGGCGTTTCGACTTCGATCGCGTTGTCGGGCAATTTGTGAGCGAAGACGAATTTCAATCTGCCGTGATCCGAAATCAATTGCCATCCACGCGCGTCCTGATCGGATTCCGCGCGAGACAGGATTACGCCATCGGGATGGTCAGCCTCTTTGGGCTCGTTGGGACGCAAATGCGGGCGCATCCACGTCGCAACGCTGAAGGGTTTCGTACCGTCTTCGTCTCCGATATTCGGCAACTCCAAATGAGTGCCGGTCTCCATGCGCATATAGGGCCAGAACCAAGTGCCTTCACCCCAGACTACCGGT
>Ga0207109_1178_pt2 | contig 14271 bp, 11 predicted proteins | sample Alteio_BWMinHeat_73_FD_153584 | JGI IMG/M metagenome (GOLD analysis project Ga0207109, IMG submission 153584) | Enriched cells from forest soil in Barre Woods Harvard Forest LTER site, Petersham, Massachusetts, United States -... | ecosystem: Environmental > Terrestrial > Soil > Temperate forest >... | reverse complement strand
CCGCGCGCCATGCCGCAAATCCTGCGTCAGATCTTCCAGCCACCTCCCGCGCCACTGATCGCGCGTGACATGTTCGACCAGCGCGACATTTCCGAATTCACGGCGCGCGTCTTCGGCTGCTTGCCGCGGCGTCGCACCGCGATCTTCACGATCGCGCGCGGACATTTCGAGATGCGTCGCGATTTCCTGTTCGAGCGCGTTCTGCTTTTCGTCGTTGCGATTTTTTTGTGAGCTCATCCGAAAGTCCTTGAAATCGATAGCCGGTCATTTATTCGTGACGCAAAGCCACCATGGGATCGACTTGCATCGCGCGCCGCGCAGGGATGTAGCATGCCGCCGCGGCGACGAGCAGTAGAACGCTCGCCACTCCCGCGAACGTAATCGGATCGGTCGCGCTCACTCCAAAAAGCATCGCCGACATCACGCGCGTGAGCGCCAACGCTGCGATGAGCCCGACACCAACTCCAGCAAGCGCCATCTTCATTCCATTGCCCAGCACGAGCCGCAGAACATCGCCGCGGCGCGCTCCCAGAGCCATGCGCAGCCCAATTTCATGCGTGCGTTGTCCGACCAAATACGACACGACGCCGTAGATCCCGATGCTCGAAAGCAAAAGCGCGAGGCCCGCGAAGACCGCAAGAATCGTCATCGAAAATCGTCGCGGAGCCAGCGTAGACGCGACGATGTTGTCCATCGTGTCGGCCGAATACACCACGTGCTCCGGATTGATTTGCTTTGCGGTTTCGCGCAGCGAATCGAGCGCCTGCATCGGCGGCACATCGGTGCGCACGATGAAAAACGTGCCGCCGCCAGCGGGGACGTTCGCCATATAAACGTCTGGCACCTGCGTGGTGTCGAGATAGAGTTGTGCGCGCAATTGCTGCGTGTCGTCGGAGTCGAGCCCCCACTGATTCACGTGCGCCACGACGCCCACGATCTCAACGACTGTCCCTGGCTTGATGTCGAGCGAATTCATCATCAGGCGCCGGCCGATCGGATTCTGGTCGCCGAAATACTTTTTCGCGAAGACTTCGTCCACGACTGCGACGCGCGTGGAGTGAGCGTCGTCTTGATGGTTGAAGAAACGCCCGCGCAAGAGCGGGATTCGCATCAGATTCAAATAATCGGGGCCGACGATGTAGTCCAGAGTCCACTTCTTGTCCGCGTCGTTCGTTGGCGTGGGATCGCCCTCGAGCCAGAAGAGCTGGTCGTCTTCACTCGACAGCGGCAACGCGCCCCACGATTGCGCGGCGAATTTCACATGCGGCGACGCGGCGAAACCCTCGTCGAGTTGACGCACGTATTCGCGAATCGCGTCGGGCGAAGCTTTCAGCATTGAAGTCGGCGGCGTCAGCCCGAACGTCAGCACGTTTTCCGAGCGGAAGCCAGGATCGACGTTCCAAAGCGCGTACAGGCTGCGCAGCATCAAGCCGGCGCCGACCAGAAGAACGAGCGCCATCGCCATTTCGAGCGCGACGAAAACCGATTGCGCGCGATTCCGCTTGCCGCTCGACCCGCGACCACTTTCTTTCAGCGTGTCTTGCAAATGCGGATGCGAGGTCTTCAGCGCCGGCGCCAAACCAAATAAAATTCCGGCGACGAGCGAAATGCCTAGTGCGAAAAGCAGAACGTGCGTATCGACATGAACCTCGGCGGAGCGCGGCAACTGAACGGGCACAATGCTCAACCCGGCGCGCGTGGCCCATTGCGCCAGGACGATTCCGATTCCGCCGCCCGCAAGCGCGAGCAGCAGGCTTTCGGTAAGCAGTTGCCGAACGAGACGGCCTTTGCTCGCGCCGAGCGCAGCTCGAATCGCAAGCTCGCGCGAACGGCCCGTCGAGCGCGCCAGCAGTAGGTTGGCGACGTTGACGCACGCGATCAGCAGCACAAACGCGACCGCACCCAGAAGCACAAACAAAACAGGCTGCACGTCGCCAAACAAATCGGTCCGCATGGCGACAACGTCGGCGCCGATTCCGTTATCCGTATCGGGATAAGCGGCCGACAGATCGCGCGAGACGCGGTCCATGTCTGCGATCGCCTGAGCGAGAGTGACGCCGGGCTTCAGCCGTGCGACTCCGTGAATTCCCAATCCGGCGCCGCGATTGGTCAGCAGCGGATTGGTCCACTGGCCAATGCCGACGTAAACCTCAGGGATGACCGTGCTGCGCAGGAAAATGTCGAACTCGGCGGGCGTCACGCCGACGATCGTGTAGCTCTTGCCGTCGAGCGTGATGCTCTTGCCGATGGCTTCAGGCGAAGCGGCGAATTTTCGCTTCCACAGGCCCGCTGAGATGATTGCGACGGGTGCGCCCCCGATTTTGTCCTCGCCCGGCAACAGAGTTCGTCCGATGACCGGCTTCACGCCGAGCACGTTGAAAAAGTCCGAAGAAATCAGCCGGCCGCGTAGCTGCTCCGGCTCTCCCGCGTTCGAAAGCGTGAACGCATAATTTCGGCTGACCGCCATGCCAGAGAAAGATTGATTGTCCTTTTGCCAGTCGAGAAAGTTTGGATACGAGATGGAGCCGTTTTTAAAATTAGGCTTGCTCTCATGCAGCATCACGAGTTGTTCGGGATGCGGATAAGGAAGCGGGTTGAGCAAAACGCCGTTGACCACCGAAAAGAGCGAAGTATTCGCGCCGATGCCGAGCGCAAGCGTCAAAATCGCAATCGCTGTGAACCCCGGGCTCTTGCGCAGCGTGCGAACCGCGAATCGAACATCTTGCGCGAGTTCGTCCAGCCATCGCCCGCGCCATTGATCGCGCGTGACATGCTCAACAAGCGCCACATTCCCGAATTCGCGCCGCGCGGCTTCAGCGGCCTGCTGCGGAGACTCGCCGCGATCCTGGCGATCTTGCTGCGACATTTGCAGATGCGAGTGGAGTTCTTCTTCGAGCTCGCGCTGCTTGCCTGATTCGTCCTCCCGCGGTTGCATCTCGTCGCCACGTTCGAAAGGAGATTTCATGCCTCGCTCTCTTTCTTCGCCGGTTCAAGTACGCCGGCGATGGCGTCGGTCAGTTGCGCCCAACGCGAGCGTTCCGAGAGCAGCCGCTTATTGCCGGCGGCCGTGAGCTTATACACGCGAACGCGTTGCTTGTTCTCGGAAGTCTTCCAGTCCGCGGAAATCCATTTCTGCCGTTCCAACCGGTGCAGCGCCGGATACAGCGACCCGGTATCGACTTGCAAGATCTCGCCGGAGTTGAGCTTGATGGCCTGGCTGATGCCGTACCCGTGTTGCGGTCCCCATCGCAGCGTTTGCAGGATCAAGAGGTCGAGCGTTCCTTGCAAAAGCTCGATTCGGTTCTGATAACGGTTCGGCGCCAAGTGTTTGCCCTCCGGGAGGTAGAGAGCCTACATCCCCGCATGTAGGACGTCTACAGCCTCAAAAGGTCTGCATGGTCGTTGCCGATTTTCTAAAAAAAGGGAAGAGATTGCAGCGAAAGTAGTTAGCCGACGGTCGCGGCGCGGCACAGAGGCGCGCGCCGCTGCCAGACTGACCGGTTGTGGGACGCCTCGCGCGAAAGCGGACAGTTTGGGCGTTTCGAACGAGTTCCAGCGAACATGTCGCCAGCCACGATAGGATTGGACCGTGGGAACCCGGACCCTGATCCTTGGGAAGATGACGCTGTGAAAAGACTGCAAGCCATCGCCACGTCACTGACGTTGATTGTCACGATCGCGTTTGTGGCGCGCGTGGGATTCGCGCTCAGTCAGGCGCGAAAAATCCCCGACGCAGCGCTCGCGCATGTGCCGTTCGAAAACGAGACCGGCAGCATCGCGCAGGCAATCGCTACTGGCCAGGGCTACAGCAACCCGTTCGCCCGAAACACCGGCCCGACCGCCTGGCTCACTCCGATCTATCCGTGGCTGGTCGTCTTGACATTTAAAGTCTTTGGCGTTTTCACAATCCGCGCGTTTTACTTCCTCGTTTTCCTCAACATTATTTTTTCTTCGGCTGCGTGCGTTCCGCTCTATGCGGTGGGCAAGCGCATCGCGGGCGTTGGTGTCGGTGCGGCCGCTGCGTGGTTGTGGGCACTGTACCCGAATGCCGTGATGACGCCGTTCGAATGGATCTGGGACACGTCGCTGGCCGCGCTGCTTTCAATTCTCCTGCTGTGGGCGACGATGCGTTTGGCGGAATCGCGGCGCGTGCGCGATTGGTGCCTCTACGGTCTGCTCTGGGGATTCGTGCTGATGACGAATCCGTCGCTCGGTTCGCTGCTGCCATTTCTATTGGGCTGGGCGGCGTATCGCGCCTGGTGGAAAGCTGCGTCCCCGCGTTCCGCAAGCAAGAATTGGCTGCTACAGCCCGCCGCAGCCCTGGCGATCGCAATTCTTTGCTGCGTTCCGTGGACGATTCGAAACTACGCGGTCTTCCACCGCTTCGTTCCGCTGCGTTCGAATTTCCCTCTCGAGCTTTACATCGGCAACAACGAAAACTACGACGACCAGCACCCCCACTATCCCGGAATGGTCACCAAGGACCGCGAAACCTGGCGCTATATCAAGATGGGCGAGACTCCCTTCATGGACGAGGAGATGCGCAAGGCGAAAAAATTTATCTTCGCCCACCCGCGCGTCGAGGCGATTTTGTTTTACGACCGATTCATCGCGTTTTGGGGAGGCATCCCAAATCCGATCGACAAATTTATCCAGACCGACTCGTGGCTGGTGCGCAGCCTGATCCTTTGCGCGATGCTATCCGGCGTCGGAGCCTTAGCTGGACTCTTCCTATTGATCTGGAAGCGCAGCGATTACGCGTTTCCGCTGGCGATCTACCCGATCGTCTTCCCGTTCCTCTACTACATCACCCACACATCGCTGCGCTATCGCCACCCAATCGATCCAGAGACTCTCCTGCTGACCGCGATTGCCTGCGGTGCCGTGTTCCGCGCGTCGCCAACAGGAAAACTCGTGGCGGCTACCGACTCGGCCGACGAGCCGGAACCTGCGCGATCGTACTAACGCGAACGCCGGGCGCAGCAAGCCCCCCTACAAAAATCCGGATTCGAATGAGTGCGATGGAATCTGCTCAGGCGGGAATGCAAGGCCCGGCAGTTCGCCGGGCCTCTATACAAGAGATACGGTATCACAAAAGGTACCTTTTGTCAAGACCGATTTTGCCTCGCGCCGCCGTTTTGCTCGCAACCGCGATCCTGTACCGGCACGTCACGCCGTGCCCGTCTTCCTCACCGCACAAGCGAGTCGTTTCCGCTCGCCGCCGTCCCCCACAGGTATAATGCCCAACCATGATCGCTTCCGCTGCTCTGGCAAAGCGCGCCTTCGGTGTGTTTGGGCGCGTTTTCCCGCGAACCAGCATGATCGCGCAGGCGGTCGCCTATAACCTCTTCCTCGCGTTCTTTCCCGCGCTGCTCATCCTGGTTGGAGTCGCCACCAGCCCCATCGGCCGCCGCACCAACCTCTTCGACCTGATCACCGATATGACCGATCTGCTTCCCCCCGGCAGCCAGCAGATCGTTTCCGAATTCCTCGTCAACCGCGGTCCCGATGCCTGGAAATGGGCGCTGGTCGGCCTCTTCGGGACGCTGATCGCCGGAACCCAAGTGATGCGCTTGTTGATGGAGGGCGTCTACCTCATTTATAACGATCGCGAACGCCCCGGTTATTGGCAGCGACAATTGCGTAGCGTCCTCTTGCTACTGGTCACCATCGCGCCATTGCTTGTCGCCGCTTTTCTCGGCGTCTTCGGCCGCCCCGTCCGCCGATGGGTGGCCTACGAATTGGGCAAGAACCAAACCATCGAGAATCTCTGGGGCGTCTTCTTCCACGGCACCGCCATTTTTCTGGCCACCGTATCGCTGACGATTATTTATCGCGTGGCGCGTCCAAAAGAGTCGGGTCTCCGCAATGTCTTGCCCGGAGCACTCGTCGCCACCGCGCTGTGGTGGATTTCCGACATCAGCTTCGGATTTTACGTGCGCCGCGTGCCCTACAACATCGTCTACGGTGGCTTGGCCGCGGTAATCGGTCTGCTGATCTGGATGCAGATCTCCACCGTGATCATTTTCCTGGGCGCCGCCTGGAACGCCGAAACCGCCGAAATGAAGCGCCGGCTGGCACACGAGCATGTCGAGCCAAGTTAAGAAGCACTTGCAGGTCGAGACGTACTCCGGATACAAGGCCGACGAGCGGCCGGTGTGCATCACCATCGACGGCGCGACGCGCGAGGTCGCCGAAGTCGAGGACCGCTGGTATTCGCCGGGTGCCACATTTTTTCGCGTGCGCTTGGCCGATGGCGAGCGCTACGTGCTGCGGCGCATCGAGGCGCAAGAGGTCTGGTTAATCGAGGCGTACCGATCTTCGGCTCGTCATACGTCAGATTGACAATCGCGTGACCAAGAGTATAGTCAAGTCACCGATCGGTATCCCCTGCGTTTTGATGGCATTGGCCGAGGCGCACCGCTGGGGGCGGGAGAGGGATCATGCTAAAGGTCGCACAGCACCGGTTGGAATGGCGTTCGGTCGGATTGATTTTTAGCCTGGGCTTGTGGCTTCTGGCGACCGGCGCCCTGCCGGCGCAGAACCCCCCGCCGCCTACACCGACTCCCGCAACAAGCTCACCCGCCGCATCGACTCCGAGCGATACTTCTCAATCCCAAGCTCAGCCTGCTTCAGACACCAAACAGTCCAACGACGCGAACTCGGCGGAACTCACGACGCACGACACTGCTCCTACTTTCAAAGTGCGCGTCAACGAAGTCTTGGTGCGCGTCGTGGTGCGCGATCCATCCGGCAAAGTCATTCCCGATCTCAAAAAGGAAGACTTCCAGCTTTTCGATAACAAAAAGCCGCAAACGATTTCTTCGTTTCGAGTCGAAACTCCGGATCTGAAAGCTGTGAAGCCTCTGGATATCAACCCGAACAGTCTCGACTCTGCCGCGCCTACGGGGACGCCCGTGCCAGTGTTACCGCAACGATTCGTCGCAGTCGTCTTCGACGATACCGATATGATCGGGACTGACGCGTCCAACGTTCGCTACCAGGCTCAAAAACTCTTCGACGCACTGCCGCCCGCCGACCGCGTCGGCATTTTCACCACCTCGGGCCAAGTCGCCGTCGACTTCACAGCAGAACGGATGCGGCTCAAGGATTCGCTCTCGGCCATTATTCCGCGCCCGCTCACCGGCTCCGGCACGGGTGCCAACGAATGCCCCAGTATCAGCTTCTATCAGGCGAGGCAGATCGTTGAGTTTCATGACATTCAGGCCACCAACGTCGCTGAAGAAGATTTGCTCGCCTGCCTGGATGTCCAGAAACCGCCACCGGAATCAACCCTTCAGACCATGATTCGTGGCAAGGCCGACAGCGTCCTGTCCACGGGTGAAGCTCAAACCGATATGGTGTACCGCAATATCGAGGCAGCGATGCGCCGGCTTGCGGTAATGCCGGGCCAGCGAGTCATGGTGTTTGTTTCGCCGGGTTTCATCGTCACGCTCGAAACGAGAGAACAAGGTGACCTGATCGATCGCGCCAATCGATCGAATATCGTAATCAACACGATCGACGCTCGCGGTTTGTACGCTCCCGACGTTTTGGGCGACATCAGCCAGCCATCCTACGGTTCCCCGCAAAGTGCCGGCATGCGAGCCCAGTTCCGTCTCTCGGAGCAACACGAAGACGGCTTCATCTTAGGCGAACTGGCCGACGGCACCGGCGGAACGTTCTTCCAAAATCGCAACGACCTCGACGTGGGGATGTCTCGCGCGGTTGGGGCTCCTGATGTCTCCTACGTTCTCGGGTTCTCGCCGCAAAATCTGAAGTACGACGGAAAGATGCACCTGCTGAAAGTCTCGCTCGCGAGCAAGTCGAAATTGGTCGTTCAAGCGCGCCACGGATATTATGCGCCGCGTACGGTCAAAGACCCGGCACAAGAAGCGAAGGAAGAGATTCAGGAAGCGATCTTCTCGCAGGAAGAAATGCACGATGTCCCGATTGAGTTGCAGACCCAATTTTTCAAGAGCAGCGACACGCAGGCGAAGCTCGCGGTGTTGACGCGCGTCGATGTGAACGCGATTCGTTTCCGCAAAGACGCGGGCCGAAGCAAGGACAACCTTACCTTTGCCACCGCCATCTTTGACCAAAACGGAAACTTCATCACCGGCGGAGAAAAAATTCTCGATATGAAGCTCCTCGACGCGACGCTGGCGCGGCTCGACCACACCGGCTTAACGGTGAAGTCGAGCTTCGACATCAAGCCGGGCACGTATTTGGTGCGGATGGTAGTGCGCGATGGCGAAGGATCGCAGATGGCCGCGAAAAACGGAGCGGTAACGATTCCGTATTGAGTTTGTCGGTTGATTTGCGGTAGATGCTCTTGGGGGAGCACAGTCATGACGCAAATGGTGAAGATGTTTTTCCGCGTTGTCTCTCTGTTGGCGATTGCAGTTTTTCTGGTCGGCGTTCGCAGAGAAGTGACGGCGCAAGATCCGGCGCCGGCTGCCTCGGCTCCGGCGCAAACTCCTGCTGCGTCCGCCGCGCAAACCCCCGCCAGCGCCCCCGCAGCCACCACGCCTCCCCAAGCGCCCGTGATCAAATCCGAATCGAAACTCGTCATCGTCGATGCCGTCGTCACCGACAAAAAAGGGAACTACGTTCACGACTTGAAGCAGGGCGACTTCAAGGTTTACGAAGACAATAAAGAACAGCAAGTCTCCCAGTTTTTCGAGCGGTGTGGACGCCGCAACTCAGGCGAACACATCGATCCGCCGTTACATGGTTTTGTTTTTCGACAATTCCTCGATGGCCATCCCCGATCAGATTCAGGCGCGCGCAGCCGCCGGAAAATTCATTGACGCGAACGCCGGCCCGGATCGCCAGATGGCCATCGCCGAATTTAGCGGCACCTTGCGTGTCACCCAAAATTTCACAACCAACGCCGAAGTGCTTCACGCGGTTGTGAAGCAGGCAAAGACTTCTCAAGTCGTTTCGAACACGACCGACACGGACAGCGCCGGTTCGATCGGCGGCGCGAACTTCTGGGCCACCGGCGCCGAAGCGCAATTTGGCGCGCGGACGATGTTGCTGGCGCTGCGCCAGATGGCGAAAAGTCTTCAAAGCGTGCCGGGCCGCAAAATGCTCGTGCTTTTTTCGGCCGGGTTCGTGCTGGACTCCACAACCCGCTCGGAGATGCTCGCCACGATCGATGCCTGCAATAAATCCAACGTCGCGGTTTATACACTCGATGTGCGTGGCTTGATGGCCCCCGTGCCGGGCGGCATGGCGCGAAACAATCTGGCGCCGTCTTCATCTCCTTCCCCCTTTCCATCAAATGAGCCGGCGTCCCAGCGTGCTCTCGCCCAGCCGCGGCTCGTCCTCGCCTCATACTCGCCGTCCTCCTTCGATCCGCAGCACCCCGGCGGCGGTGGCGGCGGTGGCGCTGGAGGCGGCGCAGGCGGCGCGGGTGGAGGCGGTGGTAAAACCGGCGGCGGAGGAACCGGCACCGGCAGCACTGGCACGAACGGTGGAGGCGGCAAGACCGGCGGCACCGGCACGACGAGCAACCCGGGCAATCCCGGCGGCACTCGCACCGGCGGCGGCACGACCCCGACGAACTACAATCCCTACAACAATAATCCCAACTTCAATCCTTTCAACAATGCTCACAACATCATTCCGAACATTCCCAACGTCGCCACCAATCAGGAAGTGCTCGCAACGCTTGCCGACGGCACCGGCGGCTTCACCATTTTCAACACAAACGACCTCGCCGGCGGCCTCGACCGCATCTCCAAAGAGGGCAACGAGTTTTACATCCTCGGCTATGTTCCGCGAGACTCGCCCGAAGGCAGTTGCCACACCCTCAAGGTGAAAATGAATACAGGTGGACTCAACGTCCGCTCGCGCTCCGGCTACTGCAACGTGAAGCCAGAAAATCCGCTCGCAGGCAAGCCCGTCGAAAAACAGCTCGAGGCTCGCGCCGCAGCGACCGGCAATGCCGGCTCGATTCACGGAAATTTCGAATCGCCCTACTTTTACACCGGTCCCAACGTCGCTCGCGTAAATCTGGCGATGGAAATTCCCGCCGACACGCTGAAATTCGAAAAGGACAAAGGGAAGTTCCACTCGACGATCAACGTCCTCGGGATCGCCTACAAGCCCGACGGAACCGTCGGCGCAAAATTCAGCGACACGATCGACCTCGATCTCGAAAAGGACCAGCTCAAAGCATTCCAGAAAGATTCGTACCACTACCAGAATCAATTCGACGCAGTCCCCGGCGATTACAAACTAACCATCGTGCTCAGCGGTGGTGGCGACGCCTTCGGCAAATTCGAATCGCCTCTGCACATCGATCCTTACGACGGCAAAACGCTGTCCCTCAGCAGCGTCGCCATGACCAACAACGCCACGCGCATCTCCGACACGCCGACCGGCCTCGACTCTGCGCTCCTCGAAGATCACACGCCGCTTATCGTCAAGGGTTTGCAGATTGTCCCGTCGGCGACGAACCACTTCAAGAAAACCGACAACGTCATCATGTACGCAGAAATTTACGAACCGCTCCTGACCGGCGACAATCCGCCGAAAGTCGCGTTCGCGTATCACATTCTCGAACGCGCGACGAATAAAGACGTCATGTTCACCGGCGCGATGCCCGCGGACGACTTCATCCAAAAGGGAAGCCCGGTCATTCCGACCGGATTGAAAGTAAACGTGAAGGATTTGCCCGCCGGCAGCTACAAACTGTTAGTCCAGGCGGTGGACAGCGCCAAGCACAACGCGCCGAATCGCGTCGTCGACTTCGACGTAGTCGATTGAGCTCACTTTCAAAACTAATGCGACGGTCAGGGCTACTCTGCGGCGTACTCGCCGTTGCGTTGCTGTTTTTCGCGCATTTAGCGGGCGCGCAAGCGCCTCAAGCGCCCGCAACGCAGCCGAACGCAACTCCACCTCCTCCGCCGAACACCGCACCGAGCGCAACCCAGAATCCCGCCGCGGTGCTGCGCGTGCGCGTCAATCTCGTTCTCGTCCCCGTGGTCGTGCGCGACGCCGGTGGCCGCGCCATCGGAAATCTTCGCGCCGAAGATTTCACTCTCCTCGACAACAACAAGCCGCAACAAATCGTCTCGTTTTCGGTCGAAAAACCTTCCTCGCAGCTGAGGCCTGTCGTAACGGCCGGTCCTTCAGCCCCGGCTAGCGCGCGCGCCTTCGTCGCGCCACGCAGCTTCACCGCAATTTATTTCGACGACGTTCACCTCGAAACCGAAAACATGACCCGCGTGCGCGCTGCCGCGCAGCGCTATCTTTCCAAAGTCGATCTGACCACCGAACGCATCGGTATTTTCACGACGACCGGAAAAATCGCGCTCGATTTCACGGACGACCGCAACAAACTCAACGAAACGCTGGCGCGGCTCAAATCCGAGCATCTTCCCGGTGCCGGCATGCACGACTGTCCGTCGATCAGCCTCGCGCAAGCGGACGCGATGATCAATCAGGGTGATACCGCGGCGGCGCAGTTGGCAACGAACGACGCGGTCACGCAGTGCAGCGTCAGGGATCTCAACGCCGCAGCGCAAATGGCTCAGCAAGCTGCGCAGCGCGTGCTCGAAGCCGGTGATCGCGAGTCGCGCGTTTCGCTCAACGCGCTACAGGACGCCATCGCGCATCTGGCGACAACGCCTGGCGAGCGCAACTTGCTCCTGGCATCTTCGGGTTTCCTCACCAACGAAGGCAATGCGACGCAAGTACGCATCATCGACGTAGCTATCCGTTCGCGCATCATCATCAGTGCGCTTGATGCGCGCGGGCTGTATGGCGCCGACCTGTTGGGCGACACGACCGAGCGTGGCGGCCAGCCCGGTCTCCAGCAGCAGAAAGCGAAACAGAATGCGCAGTTCGATGTGTCGGTCGAAGGCGTTATGGCGCAACTGTCGCAGGAAACCGGCGGAAGCTTTTATCGCAGCTCCAACGATCTCGATCTCGGTTTTCAGCGCATCGGAGGCGCGCCTGAATTCATCTATATGCTTGGATTTTCGCCGGCGAATGCAAAACCCGACGGCAAACTGCACACGCTGAAAGTCACCGTAAATTCTAGGGAAAAATACAGCGTCAGTGCCCGCCGCGCTTACTTCTCGGCCCCGCAGAATCCCGCCGGCGAAGACGCCGGCAATCGCGAAGTGCAGGAAGCTCTGTACACGAGCGTCGAATCGCGCGACTTGCCGCTCGAAGTCCGCATTCAAACCGTGAGCGACGGCGCAAAGGCGCGCCTGACGGTCGCCGCGCACATCGATCTCAATCAGATGCCGGGAAAAATGGCCGACAACGAGAAGCACAATCAACTTCTCTTCGCCGCCGTCGTGTTTGATCGCAACGGAAAATACATCGACGGCAACTCGCGCACGATCGCCGTTCGTTGGAAGGATGACGAAAACGCCGACCAGGCCGCACGCTCAGCAGCAAAAGCCTACGAAGGAAATTTCATTCTGGCCCCCGGCGATTACGTCGTCCGCTTCGTCGCCCGCGACAGCGAAGTGCAACAACTCTTCGCGCAAACCACTCCAGTCGTAGTGCACTAGCGTGAAGAAATCACTCGACTGTGGATTCCTCTGTACTCAAAACTCAAACGCGACTCAAAATGCGACTTAAAACGTGTTGTCATCCTGAGCGAAGCGAAGGATCTCAGCACTCAGCGTCATCACACGCGATTCCGTCGTCACAGCCACGGCGTTTCTAGCTCGACGACTCCGCCACCAAGCTCCGCAACACAAACCAGCAGTTCGCCGGCCTTTCCGAAAGCCGCCGCATAAAATAAGGACACCAATCCGTCCCAAACGGCACATACACCTGCAAAATATTCCCCGCGTCGCGCGCCTGCTGCTGCAAATCGCGCCGAATCCCATAAATCATCTGCAATTCGTATTTGTCTTTCGGCAGCCCGAGGCGCCCCGCCTCACTCTGCGCATGCGCCACCATAAATGGATCGTGCGAAGCGATCGCCGGAAAGTACAAACCACGGGTCGCGCCTTCAAGCAACATCGTCGTCAGCTTCTTATAATTCGCATCGACCGCAGGCTTCCCCTGCACCGCGACATTCGCCGGCTCGCGATAAGCTCCTTTCACCAGGCGAATCTTCGGCCGCAGCGGTGCCAGCCGCTGAATATCTTTCTCCGTACGATGCAGATACGCCTGAATCGCCAGCCCGCAGTTGCCCGTCTCGCGCTGCGTGCTCTCAAAAATATCCAGCGTCGCGTCGGTATAGCCGCTGCCTTCCATATCCATCTCGATCGTGCGTCCCAGCTCGGCAGCCCGCTTCGCGATCGACGCCGTCAACGCCGCGCACAAATCTTTGCTCAGATCGAGCCCAAGCTGCGTCAACTTGATCGAAATATTCCCCGCCAGATTCTTCGCGTGCATCTGCTCGGTCATCTCGAGATAGCTCGCGCAAACCTCCCGCGCCGCCGCCTCGGTATTCACGTTCTCACCCAGATGATTCAGACTGACGTGCCGCCCCGCGCGGCAAAGCTCATCGCTCGCAGTCAGTGCCTCCGCCAGCGTCTCCCCCGCAACAAATCGCCGCGCGAACCCATACTTCATCCCGCGCCGCGCGATCGCATTCGTCACCCCGCGCTTGCTCGACAGCCAAAAAATAAAATTTCGAATCAGCATAGCTCTATTAGAAACATCGCTCCTGGCTCGTTACAGATTTAAATCAATCACGTCGTGGCCAGCATAGTTGATCCACTGTGGGTCTTGGTTTACCACGAGGTCGGCGAATTCGGGCGGCAAAGATTGAACGACCGACGTTTCAGGGCTTTTGGGGTTATACCGGATCTGAATGCGGGCTCCGTTCAGCTTGCGTTGAAGTTCGCGGGCCTTTTCTTCTGAGCGCAAGAGAAACAAGAACATACCCACGTACTGTTTGGAATCCACGGAGTAAACATATCCGAACAACGACCGATAAAGGAGGACAGCACTGGTCGGTCCCGTGCCAACCTGGCCCCGTTGAACCGTCGCTTCGATCGATGGCCAACTCGCATTGTTCCGTTTTCTAAAGAAATCTCGGATGGAACGGGCGACGAAATAAACAGCCATTGCGGCGAGTACCAACCAAATCACAATCGCGAGTATCGAACGGCCATCCACCCTGAGAGTTTAACGGTCTGGATCACGACGGATACTTTGTGGACAGAGGTCGTGCCTAACTCGCAATAGCCTCCGCCTTGCAGGACTGATTTCGGGCTCCGAATCAAAGCCCCCTGACCTTTCGTACTGGTCACGCTTCGACAATTCCCCGAAATCGCCAGCAAC
>Ga0207109_1179_pt1 | contig 14300 bp, 15 predicted proteins | sample Alteio_BWMinHeat_73_FD_153584 | JGI IMG/M metagenome (GOLD analysis project Ga0207109, IMG submission 153584) | Enriched cells from forest soil in Barre Woods Harvard Forest LTER site, Petersham, Massachusetts, United States -... | ecosystem: Environmental > Terrestrial > Soil > Temperate forest >... | reverse complement strand
CGAAGTCGAGAATTTTTGCGTGGCCGCGGTCGGTGACGAAAATGTTTGCGGGCTTGATGTCGCGATGAACGATGTTTTTGCGATGGGCGGCGTCGAGCGCCTCGGAAATTTCGGTGGCAAGGATGACGAACATCTCGAAGGCAAGCGAACGCTGCGTGATGAGTTGTTTCAGAGTGGAGCCTTCGAGAAATTCCATAGCGATGAAGGCTTGGCCATTTTCCTCGCCTACGTCATAAATGGTGCAGATATTGGGATGGTTCAGCGCAGAAGCGGACTGCGCTTCGCGTTGGAATCGAGCGAGCGAGCTGGGGTCGTTGCTGACATTTTCGGGAAGGAATTTCAGTGCGACGTGGCGGCGGAGGCGATTGTCTTCGGCTTTGTAGACGACACCCATCCCGCCGCTTCCAAGGCGCTCCAAAACGCGATAGTGAGAGAAAGTTTGGCCCAGCAGCTTGTCGTGACCAGCCATAAGAGTTACCAGATGTTAGTTGCCAGCGGAGGCTGAGGTCAATCCGGGCGTGACCTGCCAGGTCGCCTATTGTGCGGAGGATTGATAAAGATCTTTGAACGTGTTCCGGTGTGCGCGGTGCTGACGAGGGCGGTCGTTAGGTCGAATCCGAAGTATCCGGCGAACAACAGACACGCGGTTCTGGTAATGGTGCGTGCGCCGGAATCGGATGTGCCTTTCGCTGTCGACGCGCTCTTCAGGTCGCACGGTTGGCGTGACGTGGCGATGGAACAGTTCAAATTATTGACGAAGCCCTTTCGCAGCGAGGATCGCGTCATGATGAACTGCTATGAGGACGCGATGACAAGAGAGGGCGGGACTATTGTGAATGAGGAACCGATCGAAGAGGGAGCGTTATGAGCGGGGCTTCTACGTATTTGCTGGGTGCTGGTGAGATGCGGGCGGAGTTTTGGCCTGGGGCGGGGATGCTGGGGGCTTCGCTGAAGTATCGAGGAGTTGAGCTGCTGAGGCGCGTGGAGGACCTCGAGGCAGCGCGCGTCAAGGGAAGCACGGCGGGGATTCCACTGCTGTATCCGTGGGCGAATCGGCTGAGCGGCTTGCAATATCTCGCGGCTGGGCGCGAGGTGTCGCTGGATTCGTCGTCAACGCTTTTGCATTTTGATGATCACAGGCTACCGATGCACGGCGTTCCGTGGGGGCAACTCCGGTGGGAAGTTATTTTGAGCGACGCCGACACACTCACTGCGCGGCTGGATTGGGTGAGCGAAAAGCTGCTGGCGATTTTTCCGTTTCCACATCATGTGGAGATGGTGGCGCGGGTGGGCCCTGGGGATTTGGAGATTGCTACTACAGTCTTTGCGGATTCGGGTTCGCCGGTTCCGGTCAGTTTTGGGTTTCATCCGTATTTCGGGCTTCCTGGAATCGCGCGGGGAGAGTGGGAACTGGACGCGCCTGCAATGCGCAAGCTCGCTCTCGATGCGCAAGGAATTCCTACGGGCGCGGAGACTCCGTCGATGGCGATCGCTGCGCCACTTGGGGATAAGGGATATGACGATGGGTTCGCCTTGTCGGGTGAGCGGGCAGCGTTTTCGATTGAGGGCAACGGGTACTCAATCGGCGTCGTGTTCGAGAGCGGGTTCCAGTTCGCGCAGATCTTTGCGCCGAAGGATAAAGAGTTCATTGCGATTGAGCCGATGACTGCGGCGACGAATGCACTGCGCTCCGGAAAAGGTCTGCGCGTGATTGCGGCGGGCGAGGAGTTTAGCGCGGCGTTCCGGATTGAGGTCTTACATCGCGGATGATCGCGGTGTGGGTTCGGATTCGGTTGCGGCGGTAGGGAGTTTTTGCAGCAGGAGCGCGTTAATCTGGCGGGTTAGCTCAAGCAGTTTATGTGGGTCAAGTTCGGTTGCGGCTTGTTGACAAAGTTGCTTCCAGTGCTCTTCGGTGTTTTGGAGCGGGGCTTCATCTGGCATAGCACCTCTTCGGCTAGATCCTTCGGGTCGGGTGTGAGGTACCAGAGATAGGCGCCGAGGGCGAATATCACGGATGAGATCGACAGAAGGATTAAAGCTACAACAGTCATTACTTCCTGCCTTTCGGGGAATAGGTTCTGACATGGCGGCTTGACGGGCAATACAGGGAAATCGTGAGGAGACGGCGGGAGTGGCTTTAGGAGAACGTCGAATTCCGCACCCTTCAGAGCGAAGTGTGCGGCACCCAGGAACTTAGTCGCCGAGAGAGTCGAGGAAGGTGGCGGAGGGAGCGAAGAAGAGGCTGCCGGATACGGCGCGGCTGAAGTCGAGCAGACGGTCGTAGTTGCCGGGAGGGCGGCCAAGGAACATATTTTCGAGCATTTGTTCGGTGGTGCGGGGAGTGCGGCTGTAGCCGATGAAGTAGGTGCCGAATTCGCCTTGGCCCGGTTTGCCGAAGGGCATGTTGTCGCGCAGGATTTTCAGCTCTTTGCCGTTCTCCTCGATGGTGGTCAGGGCGCTGTGAGCGTTGGTTGGTTTAGCGGCGTCGCTAAGCTCGATGTCGGAAAGTTTCTTGCGCCCGATGATGTTTTCCTGCTGCTCGGTGGTGAGCGAATTCCATTTCGACATGTCGTGCAGATATTTCTGGATGATGACGTAGCTGCCGGCGGCGTGGTGTGGGTCTTCCGCTTCAGTGATAAGGGCGGCGTTAAGCGCGGCGAGGCCACGAGGGTTTTCGGTGCCGTCGACGAAGCCGAGGAGGTCGCGATCGTCGAAATAACGGAAGCCGTGGGTTTCGTCGACGGTACTGAGGGCGGGGCCGATGCGCGACATGATTTGCGCGACGAGCTCGAAGCAGAGGTCCATACGCTTGGCGCGGAGATGGAAGAGAAAGTCGGCCGGAGTGGAAGGTGCGTGGCGATCACCGGCGCGGAGTTCTTTGAAGGGGTGCAGCTCGGCGGGGCGGGGATTATTGGGGAAGAGTTTGTCCCAGGCATCGGAGCCGAAGGAAGCGACGCAGGAGAGCCCACCTTCGATGCGGCGGAAGTCGACGGCGCGGTAGATGCCGGGGAGATCGGCGATGAGGTCGCGGACGGTTGAGTAGCTTTGCTGGTCGGGCTTGATGGTCGCGACGAGGAAGATGGCCGAGCTGGTGAGCGGTGCGAGAACGGGTTGAGGTGCTGGGGCAGGTTCGTTGACGCTGGGTGCGGACATGGATGGCTCCGATTATTTTGTGACGGCGGCGAGGATATCGTAAGGCAGAACTGCGAGCGGAACCAAATGACAGCCACGTCGCGACCGTTCGAATCAATTTTCAAAAAAAAATTTTAGAAATCTAACCCGCGCTCCTCCTACAACTTGACCTCAATCTCCCGCGTTCGAACGAATTTTGCGCGTAGCCTGTGTGCTATGCTTCTCACGTAAAAAACCACGCCTGCTTCATTCTTTATCCGTTCAACCCGCTTGGTGGTGACTCGGCTTCGCGCCCGCTGCATCCGCGCGCACGCTAAACACTTTAGAATCCGCACTTACGAATGTGTATGAAAACAAACAATTTTAAGTCGAGCAGAATCCGCACTTATGCGAAAACCCTGGGGAGACGTGCAGGGCGCAGCACGCTGCGCCCCATGTCCGCAAGATCACCACGTCTTGAGAGCAAGCGACGACATCTTGCCGCCGCGCTGTTGCGCCGGTACAAAATTCAGCGCCGGGATTTTGCTTTGGGTTTGGATTTAGATTTTGGTTTGGGTTTGGCGGTGCCTTTGACGGCGAGGTTTAGTTGGACGGCTTCGCGGATCAGGGCTTTCAGGGCAGGCTCGTTGATTTTTTCGTTTTCGTGGATGTCGATGGCGCGGCGGATGTTGCCTTCGAGGCTGGAGTTGAAAAGTTTGGCGGGATCTTTGAGCGCGGCGCCTTTGGCGAAGGTGAGTTTTACGGCGGCCTTGTAGGTTTCGCCGGTGCAGACGATGCCGGCGTGGGAGAAGACGGGGACGCCGCGCCATTTTACTTCTTCGACGATTTCGGGATCGGCGGCGTGGATGAGCTCGCGGACACGGGCGAAAGTCTTGCCGCGCCAGTCGCCGAGATCTGCGATGCGCTCATCGATAAATTTTGAGGCCGCTTCGGGAGTGGTCGGATTGTTCATTTCTTGCTCCTTTGCGAGGGCGCGATTTTCGGTTCGCGAGATCGCCTATCTTTGACGGCGCTGCGCCAAGAAGCGCGCGCGAATTACTGCACTGCGGGCCTGGGTGAAACCCAACGACGGACGACGTGGCCCTTCCACATCCAGAGGCCGGAGATGACGAGTGTCGGCACGAACACCCAGCGCGTGATCGGCGCGTAGTAATGGACCAAATCGAATGGGCTGTAGATATAGCCTATGATTGGAACGCCGATGATGATGTGAAGCCAGCGAACGAGTGAGCGCTTAGTGGATTCTTTCATGGTGGTCGATCTCCTTCCTTAGTTCCGCTACGACGGCGGGAACAGTGTTGACTTCTGGCTACGAGTTTTTCGGCGGCTGAGTTTGTGGTTGAGGAAAACGCTTCGGCGGCTCGAGGCCGAACATCTGGGCGTATTCGTTGGTGAGCCGCTGCCAGCCGCTGAACTTCATGGTGTCGGTGCCGACGAGGCGCCCGATCGGATCTCCGGCAAGCAGGTGATCGAGAACGTCGAGGCAGACGTGCCAGCCTGCGGCGCCCATGGTGATGAAATTCCTATTGATGGCAGTCGAGAGCGTGAGGCGCGTGCCACCCGGTATGGGTTCGAGTTCCCAGCGCATCGGGTTCGCGCCCCACATGTACTCCAGAAAATGTGGAGCCTCGGCGCGCATGATTCTCGTTTCGGTGATGAACGGCTGGGGGGAGTTCACGGTCGCTAATTTCACGGAAGCGCCGACCGTCGAGAGATTCTTGTCAGCGTCGAAGGGAGCCCATTCGCGCAAGTGCTCGGGGTCGGTGATCGCCAGCCAAACCTTTTCGGGCGAGTGACGCAGTTCCCGAACAACGACGAGCTCCCAGTTCAGGGCTTCGCTCTTGTGGATTTGCACGCCGACCGGCGGTCCTGGCGCGTATTGGTCTCGAGCGTTCATTTTGAGCGGGCACTTCCCTTTCGTCGTGATGTTGAGGTTGGACGGCGCGCTCACCACTTGGCGAGCTGCGTAAGCTGGACGATGTTACCGCAGGTGTCTTTCAACATCGCTATGGTCGAGCCGGTGACATCAGTGGGTGGCATCGTAAATTCGGCGCCCTTCCCCTTCACGCGCTCGTAGTCGCCCTTGATGTCATCCGTGAAAAACATGATGGCGGGCTGGCTCTGGCTGAAGAGCGCTTCCTGATACGTCTTGCCTGCCGGGTTGTTGTTGAGCGCGAGTTGCAGCTCGACGTCGTTGGGATCGCCGGTCGGCGTGACCGTGAGCCAGCGATAGGGGCCCTGGCTGAAGTCGGCCTTCTTTGTGAAGCCGAGAACTTCCGTGTAGAAGCGCAGGGCTTTGTCCTGATTGTCGACGAAGATGCTGGTGACTTTGATTTTCATTTTGTTTCTCCTCTTTCGTTTTTTCGATTCGGATTCTGTTTTTTTGGGGTCTTCCCTTTCGCGGGTTGGGACTGGTCCATGCGATCGAGATGGCGTTCGAGAGCATCGATGTGCACCGACCAGAAGCGACGGAACTGGGCGAGCCAGGCGTCGAGCTCCTGGAATGGTCCGGACTTCAGCCGATAGAGGCGCCGCTGTGCGTCGACGGTAGATTCGACGAAGCCGGCGTCGCGAAGGACACGGAGGTGCTTGGAGACGGCCGGCTGAGACATACCGAGCTGACGCTCAATCTCGCCAACAGACTGCTCGTTGAGAGTCAGGAGGCTGAGGATCGCGCGACGGTTGGGCTCGGCGATGATCTCGAATGCGTTTTCCATAGTTCATATATGCCATATGACGTATATACGTGTCAAGGCATATTTGAAACTATTTTTGGGCGAGGCTGTGGATAATGGACGGCGGGGTTTGTAGTTGGACTGAACGCTGAGATCCTTCGCTTCGCTCAGGATGGCAGGTCTGGGTGGGCGAGACGTTCGTAGGGTGTCGTTTTGTTCAGCGAAATTTCGGGAGAAATGGAGACGGGTTCATGCTGACTGGGGAATGGGTGAGAGGGTTTGCGCAGGAATGGGTGCGGAGTTGGAATGCGCATGATCTGGAGGCGATCCTGGAGCACTACGCAGATGGCGTGGTGTTGACGTCGCCGGTGGTGGCACGGTTGTTGGGTGATCCGTCGGGAAATGTGCGCGGGAAGGCGGCGTTGCGCGCTTATTTTTCCAAGGGGCTGGAGGCTTATCCGGATTTGAAGTTTGAGCTCAAGGATGTGATGTGGGGGTTGTCGAGCGTGATTCTGTATTACGCGAATCAGGTTGGGAGAAAGACGGGGGAGTTTATGGAGGTTGATGCGAATGGGAGGGTGGTGCGCGTCGTAGCGAATTACAGTGAATAACGGCGAGTAAAAACGACTTCGCCCTTCCTACGTCGTTGGGGGACGTCGCAGAAAGGGCGTGCCGTCTTCAGGAGAGAAGATCGAATTGGGGTTGTAGGGCGCGATGGGCTGCGCCGTCGTTCGATAACATTTCCCGGAGGCCGTGAATTTGGTTCCCGGGATTTTTCGATGACCCTAGAAAAACGAAAGGGCGGGGCTGATGCCCCGCCCTTTCGCGTGAATGCTGGATCGATGTTATTGAGCGGAGGGGGCGTCGGGCGGCGGCATGCGCATGGCGCCGCGAGCGCCGCGGCCAGGGCCGCCTTGCTGAACAGTGTAGTCGGACGGCACGGTGAACAGTGTGGCGGCCGGTTCGGTGCGCTGCACGCTGTTGAGCGTGTAGGTCGTTGTGCCGAAGCGCGGATCGGTGCGCGTGCTCTTCACGACGACTTGCAGGTCGTTGGAGTACCAGCGCTCGAAGACGATCTGGATCGGCTTGTCGTTGCCGATCTGACCGGCGGCGATGGTTCGGGTGATGCGGGTGCCTTCGGCGGTCACGCCGTTGATGGTCTGCGTGCCGAGCGATTCTTTCTTTACGGCGCCGGACGCTTCTTCTTTTTGCAGGCGAGCTTGCATCCGCTGCTCAAACTCCTGCTCCTGTGCGGCGGTCGGCTGGCCGTGCTGATGGATTGCCATCTGATGCGCGATTTTGTGATCGGCATCGAGCATGTAGTGATTGCCCGCAACGGTATCCGAAATCGAGATCATCGTGTGCGGCTTGCCGGACGCCTGAAGCGGGCCGAAGCCGGAGAGGGTTACTTCCGTGCGGGAGCGGCCCTGGCTATCGCGATAAAGATTGCTCGTTGTGGTGCGATGAATTGATGTGCCGTCGGGAAGCGTCTGCGTCGTTTCGGTCGAAGCAGTCGCCGAGAACGGAGCACCTTTCACAACTTTACCGCCGTGCAGGCCTTCGAAGCCCATCAGTTCGACGTGATCGCCGAACGGTCCGGGACCGCCGGGACCGCCAGGGCCACCGTGCATCATGACGTCCGGGGCGGGTGGAGCGTCTTGCGCGCGCATAGTACCGACGCCGAGCAGCAAAGCGGCGGCCAGCGCGGTACAGGCCAAACATTTGCGATTCATCTCTTTTCTCCTCTTCTCTCCCGAGAGGTGTCAAAGAAAACCTTTTTGTACGACCACTAAAACCTTCGGTGGATTACGTCGCCTCAATTGGGGCGCAGCGTGCTGCGCCCTACAAAATCGTGCCGTTACTGCGATTCGGGCAGGCGGACGGCTTGCGGCTGTCCGTCCTGGCCGACTAACAGGTCGACCTGAATCCATTCGTTGGCGCGCTCTTCGTTGACGGGCAGGCCAAGGTCGCCGAGAGCGCCGCGCTGCATGCGGACTCGAACGACAGAACCATCACCGACTTCCTGGGCCATGCTGCCGGGAAGGAGCGTGAAGTCTTCGGCGTCATTGGCGGCGACGAGAGTGGCTTCGTTGGCAGGCTCGGTGGCGTAATTGTCGATCGCGCTCGCCGTCGCATCCGCGGCCGTGGTCGCGCCGGGATCTGCGGAGGCGGAAATGTTTGCGTCGTTCTTCCCCGACGTCGCCCCCTGGAGGACGATGTTTTCGCTGGAGATGTGCCAGTTCCACCAGCTCATTCCGACGAGCAGTAATGCAGCGGAAGCGAGAACCCAGGCGGAAGCGAGCGCGAATCGGCGAACTTTCTGAGCGCGGGTGCGAGCAAAGAATTCCTGACGAAGGCGCATTTCGACTCGAAGAGGTGCGCCGGCATCGGTGGTTATATCGCGGAGAGCTTGCAGCTCGATCTGGGCATCGCGCCAGGATTCTTGTAGTGCGGCGCAACGCGCGCACGAATTGGCGTGATCGATCGCGGCGGCGCGCTCAATGGGGTCCACGCCGTTGTGAGATTCGCGATCGAGATCCAAACCGATTGTTTCGAATTGTTCGCAGTTCATGTTGCCAACTTCCCTTCTGACTACTGGGCCTTCTGACTTCTGGGCCTTCTGACTTCTGGGCCTTCTAACTTCCCTGCTACTTCCCAACTACCGAGAAAAAAGTTTCACTCTGCTGCCGCCCGCCTATCGGGCGGCGCTAAAACGGCGCGGCACATCGCGCAAAATCTCAAGCTTAGCGAGCAACAAGGCGCGGCCACGATGGAGGCGCGAGCGGATGGTTCCGATCGGGCAGCCGATGCGCTGCGAAGCTTCCTCGTAGCTCAACTCTTCGAGCTCGCAAAGCACGACGGCTTCGCGGAATTCGCTGGGCAGTTCGAGAACGGCGGCGCGAACCTGCTCCATGCGCTCCTGACGTTCGGCCCAGTGCATCGGCGTCACCACGTTGGTGAGGCTCGCGACGGCGCGGGTGCCAGATTCGCTCTGGTCATCGAGCTGAATTTCGCGCGGAAGACGTTCGAGATGTTTCATGACGCGATTGCGGGCGATGCCGTACAGAAACGCGGCGAGAACGCCGCGCTCTGGGTCGTATTTCTTGGGCTCGCGCATGAGGGTCATAAAGACGTCTTGGACGATTTCTTCGGAAGCCCAGGCGTTGCCGGTCATGCGCAGGGCAAACCGATAGAGAGCGGCCTGATGGCGGCGATAGAGGGTGGTGAAGGCATCTTCATCCCCTTTAGCGGCGCGGCGTAGGAGAACGTCGTCCCTGATTTCTTCAGAAATGCCCTTGTCTCCTGGTGCGACGATTCCCTGGCCCGGCAGCGCAACTCGTCCTTCTACCATTCATTTCCAGTGCAGGGTGCAAAAAGTTCCCAGTTGGAAGCTCGCGGCAGCCGCCCGGGTTGCCGGTCAGGTCGACGGAGTGGGGAGCTTGGCGCCTGGGTGATCTTATTTCGTTGGACGAGGGAACTTGAGGAGGAGTGTACACGTAGATAGAGGTTGACAGGCATAGCTGCTAAGACTATTTTGCTCTAGGTATAGAGCAAAATTGGGGTCGGGTGACGGGTGGTTGCGCGATTCCCAAACTGGAACGGCGGGCACGGTGAGCTGTGCCCCGACGAGTGAGGGATGGTCTATGGATAAGGATAAGTCGAGGGATTTGTTTCCCGGAGCGCTGGAAATGATGGTGTTGCGGACGCTGAAGAGGCAGCCGCTGCATGGGTATGCGCTGGCGCAACACATCAAGAGGACTTCGAACGATCTGCTCCAGATTGAAGAGGGGTCGTTGTATCCGGCACTGCAGAGGCTGCTGAAGGAGGAGTTGGTGAAGGCGGAGTGGGGGACGTCGGCGACGGGGCGGCGAGTGAGGATTTATAGGCTGACGGCGGCGGGGGTGAAGCACCTGGAACACGAGGTGTCGAAGTTCGAAACGATGCTGGAGGGGATTACGCGGGTGTTGGCGCCGGGGGAGGAATTCGGAAGTTGACAGTCGACAGTTGAAAGTCGAAAGCGGGCGTGGGACGAGCCATCGAGGCGCGGGCACAGTTTAGAGACGTGTAGAAGGAGGGCGGAGCAAGCCCCGCCCCTACGGTCGGATTTTAGGCCGGGCAGCGATTAGGTTCGCGTGGCCGCACGTAGTGAGACGGGCGTACGAAGCGAGGAGCGTATGGGAATTTTGCGACGGGTGTTTGGGCGGCGAGAGATTTACTCGGAGTTGTCGGAGGAGATGCGGGCGCACCTCGATGAGAAGGTCGAGGACCTGGTTGAGGGCGGGATGTCGCGGAAGGATGCGGATGCGGCGGCGCGGCGGGAGTTTGGGAATTTGGGATTGATCGAGGAAGACGGACGAGCGGCCTGGAGGTGGGAATTGGTCGAAGATTTTTGGGCGGATGTGAAATACGGGATGCGCGGGTTGCGGAAGAATTTGGGATTTACGGTGGTGGCGCTGCTGACGATCGCGATCGGAATCGGGGCGAATGCGGCGGTGTTCAGTGTGGTTGACGCGGTGATGCTGCGGCCGCTGCGGTATCCGAACTCGCAAGAATTGATGGCGCTGAAGCAGAACGCGCCTGGTGCCGGCGGACTAACAACGTTTGTCGATGGGCTGCGACTGTCGGCTTCGATGTATTTCATCTATTCAGAACAGAACCGATCGTTTCAGGCGATGGGAGTGTGGACGCCGGGCAGCGCGAATGTCACGGGTGTGGGCGAGCCCGAGCAGGTGAAGACGATTGGTGTGTCAGATGGCGTGTTGGAGGCGTTGAATGTGGCGCCGGCGGTGGGTCGATGGCTTTCACACGAGGACCAAGTGCCGAATGGGCCGGAGCGCGTGATGTTGAACTACGGCTATTGGCAGCGGAAGTTCGGCGGCGACCCCACGGTGGTGGGAAGAAATATTTTGGTGGATTCGCGGCCAAAGGAAATCGTGGGAGTGATGCCGCGGGGATTTCGAATCGTGGATAAGGATTTCGATGTTCTGCTACCAGTTTCAGAGGATCGCGGGAAGGCAATCCTCGCCGGATTTGGATACAACGGGATTGCGCGGCTGAAGCCGGGCGTGACGATCGCGCAGGCGAACGCGGACATGACGCGGATGCTGCCGATCTGGATGGATACGTTCACGAACGGGCCGGGGACGAATCCGCACATTTATGAGTCGTGGAAGATCACGCCGGCGATTCGGCCCTTGAAGGACGAAGTGATCGGAAATGTGAGCGACACACTTTGGGTGGTGATGGGGACGATTGCATTGGTGATGCTGATTGCGTGCGCGAACGTGACGAATTTGTTCCTGGTGCGCGGTGAATCGCGCCAGCAGGAGATGGCTGTTCGCGCGGCGCTGGGCGCGGGTACAGTGCGGATTGTTCGGGCATTGCTGGTGGAGAGCGTGATGTTGGGATTGGTGGGCGGCGTGGTGGGAATGGGGATTGCGTACGGAGGCGTAAAGGTCCTGATGGCAATCGGGCCGGCGAATCTGCCGCGGTTGAATGAGATCGCACTGGATTGGCGGACGATGCTGTTCGGCCTCGCGTTGTCGGTACTGGCCGGTCTGTTGTTTGGATTGGTTCCGGCGCTGAAATACGGGCGTTCACGCGGCGCGGCGTTGTCTCGTGCGGTGGCGGGGAGAACGACAAGTGCGAGCCGCGAGCGGCACCGTGCGCGGAATTTTCTGGTGGTTGGGCAGGTCGCGATGGCGCTGGTGTTGCTGGTTTGCGCGGGGCTGATGATCCGAACGTTCAATGCGATGCGAAATGTGCAGCCGGGATTCACGGATGCCCAAACGTTACAGCTGATTCGTATCGTGATTCCCGATTCGCTGATCAAAGAGCCGGAACGGGTGACGCGACTACAGCAAGCGATTCAAGACAAGCTGGCGACGATTCAGGGTGTGAAGTCGGCTGCGTACGGCAGCGACATGCCGCTCGAGGGATACGAGGCGGGCTGGGACGAACTGATGGCGGAGGGGAAAACTTATCCAGAGGATGAGATCCCACCGATGCGGCTGTACAAGTTTGTGGCGCCGGGATTTTTTGCGACGGCGGGCACGCGATTGATGGCAGGGCGAGATTTCACCTGGCAGGACATCTATGGACTGAAGCCTGGGCTGATGGTCTCGGATGGTTTGGCTCGTGAATATTGGGGATCAGCGCAAGCGGCTGTGGGCAAACGGGTGCGTGAATTTTCGAGCGCACCGTGGAGCGAAGTCATCGGCGTGGTTGAAGACGTGAGGGAGAACGGAGTGCAGGCTGCGCCGCCGGAGACGGTCTATTGGCCGACGATGGGGGTCGGACTTTATGGCAGCAAAGAAACTCAAGTGATGCGTGGCGCAACGTTTGTGATGCGGAGTGAGCGAGCGGGCAACCAAGGATTTGTCGAGGAAGTTCGGCAAGCGGTGTGGTCGGTGAACGCGAATCTGCCGGTGGCGTCGGTACAGACGATGCAGGAGGTGTACGACAAGTCGGTGGCGCGGACGTCGTTCACGCTGGTGATGCTGGGGATTGCGGGGGCGATGTCGATCGCACTGGGCGTAATCGGGATTTACGGTGTGCTTTCCTACACAGTTTCGCAGCGGCAGAGGGAGATCGGAATTCGGCTAGCACTGGGAGCGCAACGGGATAACGTGCTGGGGATGGTGCTCGGATCGGGAGCACGCATGGCGCTGGCGGGAGTGGCGATCGGCGTGGCGGTGGCGCTGGCGTTGACGCGATGGATGAGTAGCTTGCTGTTTGGAGTGAGCGCGCACGATCCGCTGACATACGCGATGGTTGCGCTGGTGTTGTTCGCTGTGGCGCTGGCGGCGTGCTGGATTCCGGCGCGGCGTGCGACGCGAGTCGATCCGATGGTGGCGCTGCGGTACGAGTGAGAAGAGAGTTCATAGTCGGTAGTTGAAAGTCGAAAGCTGGGTTCGCCGGTTCGTCGGTCGGAGCGGAGTTCCTCCATGGGCATCTGGACACGGATGTTTGGGCGGAAGCGTGAGTTCGCGACGTTATCGGAAGAGATGCGCGGGCATTTGGAGGAGCGCGTCGAGGAATTGGTCTCGGACGGAGTCGATCAACGAAACGCGGAGCATCAGGCGCGCCGAGAATTTGGGAATTTTTCGCTGGTCGAGCATGACGGGCGTGGCGTTTGGAAATGGCGACTCGTCGATGACCTGCTCGCGGACCTTCGTTTTGGCTTTCGGATGTTGCGGAAGTCTCCTGCCTTCACAATCATCGCCATCGTAATTCTGGCCGTCGGGATCGGGTCGAATGCGGCGGTGTTTTCGTTAATCAACGCATTATTGCTGCGAAAACTGGATGTGGTTGCGCCCGAACAGTTGGTTGCGATTTCGTTTGGGCAACCGGGTGGAACAGATCCCTTGTCCGGACCAATGTTCGATCGGTTACGCGAACGCCAGAGCGCGTTTGTCGATCTGTTTGCCTGGAACAATCAACCGATGGTGTTCCGTGACGGCGGGGCAGTCTTGTCGATTCAAGGCGCGTATGCGAGCGGATCGGCGTTTCCGATATTGGGCGTTCGGCCTCGACTTGGACGGATGCTGGACTGGCACGACGACGAATTGCGGGGTGGATCGCACGGACTTACGACCGTGATCAGCGAGGCGTTTTGGCAGCAACATTTCGGTGCAGCGGAAAATGTTCTCGGACACACCGTTCTCGTGAACGGAACGCAGGTCACGATCGTGGGTGTCATGCCTCGCTCATTCAATGGGATGACTGTGGACTACGCGCCACAGATGGTTTTGCCGTTTGCGGCGGATGTTGCGATTCACGGAGCAAACTCGGCCCGATTTGATGGGGAGTCGAGATGGCTCTTCGCGACGGGCCGGTTGAAGCCGGGAGTAAATCTGCGGCAGGCCGAAGCGAATGTCGCAACGATTGAGGAAGAAGTGTTGAGCGAGTCGCTTCCGGAACATTTCCAGGAAAGTGATTCCCTTCGCGACGGACGATTCCAGCTCACTCCAGAGCAGACCGGAAATTCGCCGTTGGGGGCACTCTATGGGCGATCTTTGTGGACGTTGCAGGCACTCGTCGGACTTTTGCTGGTGATCTGCTGCGCCAACCTTGCGACTTTGCAGATTTCGAGGTCCATCCAACGCGGCCAGGAATTCGCGGTGCGCAGCGCCTTGGGAGCAAAGCGATCTCGACTTGTACGGCAGCTGGCAGTCGAGAGCGGGATCGTTGCTGTTGCGGGCGCAGTCTGCGGGCTGTCGCTTTCTGCTTGGCTGAGCACTCTGCTCGTTCGGTATGTGGAGCAATCGGATTTTCCGCTGTTTCTCGACTTGCGTCCCGACGCGCCGGTACTCGGGCTGACGATTTTAGTTACGACGGCCGTGGTGGTGCTGGCAGGCGTTGTGCCTTCGCTCGGGTTGGCCCGGAGCAACGGAGAAATGGCGCTGAGCGGCGGGATGAAACAGAGGCTGGGCCTTGGGCGAAGCACGAGTCAGTGGCTCTCGCGGCTGCTGCCCGTGCAGATCGCGCTGT
>Ga0207109_1175_pt1 | contig 14568 bp, 10 predicted proteins | sample Alteio_BWMinHeat_73_FD_153584 | JGI IMG/M metagenome (GOLD analysis project Ga0207109, IMG submission 153584) | Enriched cells from forest soil in Barre Woods Harvard Forest LTER site, Petersham, Massachusetts, United States -... | ecosystem: Environmental > Terrestrial > Soil > Temperate forest >... | reverse complement strand
TTTTCGATGAGCTCTTTGGTGCGAAGGAATTCTTCGTCACCGCCGGGAGCCCAGCCGAGGAGCGCGAGGAAATTTCGGAACGCCTCGGGGAGAAAGCCTTCGGTGCGGTACATGTTGACGTCGGTGGCGCCGTGGCGCTTGGAGAGGCGTGATTTGTCGGCGCCAAGAATCAGCGGGAGATGCGCGAAGATGGGCGGCTCGGCTTTCATGGCGCGATAGAGCAGGACTTGTTTGGGCGTGTTGGAGATGTGGTCGGCGCCGCGGATCACGTGGGTGATGCGCATGTCGATGTCGTCGACGACGACGCTCATCTGGTAGGTGGGCATGCCCCACTCTTCGCCGTCCTTGCCCGAGCGAAGGAGGACGAAGTCCTCGATTTCTTCGTTGTCGAACTCGCGCTCACCGAAGACAGCGTCGTTGAAGACGGTTTTTCCGGCGGGGACGCGGAAACGGATGGCGGGTTTTACGCCGGGACTCGAAGGTTTGCCGTCGCGGCAAGAGCAGCGGACGATGCGGCGAACTTTTTCGGTGGCGGCGCCATCGGCGGCGTGATCTCCGCCGGCGTATTTTTCCGCGGCGCAGTAGCAGAGGAAGGCGCTGCCGTTGGCGAGGCATTTTTGCGCGGCGTCTTTGTAGAGAGCGAGGCGCTGGGATTGGTAGAACGGGCCCTCATCCCAGTTGAGGCCAAGCCACTGCAAGCCGTCGATGATGCCTTGGACGAGTTCGGGCTTGTTGCGATCGGCATCGGTGTCCTCGATGCGGAGGATCATGACGCCGCCTTGCTGGCGGGCGTAGAACCAGTTGAAGAGAGCGGTGCGGGCGCCGCCGACGTGGAGGTAGCCGGTAGGGGATGGGGCGAAGCGAACGCGGACTTTGTTGGAGGAGTCGGACATGAGTTTTGGGTGATGGTGAATTGGATAGTTTAAATCATTGGCGAGGGTCGCGCAATTTGGGGTGAGACAGGGAGACGGACGAAATCATTCCTTCGGTCGTGGAATCTTGGCGGCGAACGACGGACTTACCGTTTATGTCGTGCAGGTGAAAAGCGCTTGAACGGACTGATTGTGCGGACATGGGGCGCACCCTTCGGGTCTCAGGGCAAGGCGGTGCTGCGCCCGTACACATTCGGAGGCGAATGGTTTGGGCAAGGCGAGGCTGAATTTAAACCCCGCGATCTGCGAAACGATCGCGAGTACAGGGTGGCGATGTTGCGACCAAGCACGAAGGTTCACGAAGGTTAAGGTTTAAGTGTCGGCGTCGGCGGGCGGGGCAAGCCTTTCCCCTCCAAAGAGTGATCAGGGAGGACGGCGCGAGGTGAGACTGCGGAGTGAGGAGTGCTGAGAGGCGATGCTGTCTTTTTAGCTACCAGTACGTAGGTACTTTGCTGGGGGCGAAATTCGTGGGCCATAATCGGATGCAAGTACTTTGTTTTGTGTGCCGAAGTTGGCTCGTCCTCGAAGGGTGAACCAAGGAAAAAACGAGGGGGAGAACTGCGGCTCGCGGAATTCGTGTGCGCTCCGAAATGTTGTGAAAGCTCGTTGAAGCAGAGGCGAGTTAAAGCGGAGCGGGTCGAAGATAGACGGGGCGTGGACGGAACTTGATTCACGATAGCTATATTGCGATTACGTTGTTGGCTGCGGCGGCGATCGCGGCGGGATTCTTCGCGTATGTGTATACGCTGAAGAGGCAGACGTATTTGCTGCTGTGGACGGCGGGCTGGAGCTTTTTTGCACTGCACTATTTGAGCCCGGCGCTGGCTCCGTGGCTGACGAGCGGGCCGGTGCAGATCGCGCTGAATCGCTGGTTGTATGCGCTGGCGGGGCTGAGCTTTGTGCTCGGCGCGCAATTCTATTCACAACGAAAAGTGTGGAAAGCGGCTGCCGGAGTGGCGGCTGTGGCGCTGGGCGTGTGGGCGGCCGCGAACGCGCTGGGCTGGTTCACGATCGTGCCGGTGGTGATTCCGTCGATCTGTTTGTATCTGGCGGTCGGGACGATTTTCTGGATCGAGAGCCGAAGACAGGAGACGCTGGCGGATCGGATGCTGGCGATTTCGTTTTTCGCGTGGGCGGCACTCCGTCTGACGATTTTCTTGGCGTTGAGCGGCGGAACGGCGACCACGGATGAATTGGGATTGCGCGCGCTGGCCGCGGTGCCGTCGGCATTTGTGGCGATGCTGATGGTGATGGCGACGTATGAGGAAGAGAAGCGGCGCGTTGAGCGGAATATGCTGGCGCTGTCGAACCTGAATCTGGCGACGTCGAGTTTTGTGGGCGGAGAGATTCAGCGGATGTTGTCGCAAGCGCTGGATCGCGTGCTGGGCGTGGTGCGATTGCCGGCGGGCGCGCTGTTTTTGCATCACGGCGATCCGCAAGGGCCGACGTCGGTGGTGGCGGCGGGATTGAATGATGATTTTTGCCGCGTGGCACAGGAAGAAGGGCTCGACGATTATCTGGTTGGGCTTGTGTCGCGCATGGGCGGGCTGCTGGGATTTCGAGATTTGCGCGATGCGTCGCTGGCGGCGCTGGAGAAGGACGAGTCGATACGAAGATTTCGGCAATTGGGGCTGGCGCAGGGATTGCGCAGCGTGGTCGTGATCAGTTTGCAGGCGAAAGAGCAGGCGTTTGGCGTGCTGCTGTTGGGGACGCCGGACAATCGGAGATTTACGCCGGCGGAGCTGCGGTTGCTGCTGGCGCTAGGTCATCAGATCGGGATGGCGGTCGAGAACAGTTATTTGGTGCAGCAGACTTCGCGGCGGTCGGAAGAATTGCACGTGCTGAACGAGATTGGGCGCGCGCTGAGCTCGACGCTGAACAAAGAAGATTTGCTGAACAAGATTTGGGAAGAGCTGCGGCGGCTGTTTGCAGTGGAGAACTTTTATATCGTGGAGCTCGATCCGCTGAATGAAGAAATCCTGTTCGATCTGGAAATGATCGATGGGATGCGGATGCCGAAGCGGACGCGGCCAGCGGGAAATCACTTAAATGAGTATGTGATCCGGACGCGGCAGCCTGTTTTGATTCGCGAGAACTTTTTGGAAGAGGCGAAAAAGTTTGGCGTGGTGCCGATTCGCACGAGGGGATGTATCTGCGTCGTGCCGCTGGTGGCGTACGACCACGCGATCGGGGCGATGGGAGTTTTCTCGGACAACGATCACGCGTTTGACGAGGGTCATCTGGAGCTGATGCGCGTGCTGGCGAGCGAGGCGAGCATCGCGATCGAAAACGCGCGACTGTTCAACGAAGAGCGGACGAAGGCGCGGCATTTGGCGCTGCTGAATACGATTTCGCGGAATGCGATCGCGACGCTGAATCCGGACGAAATGCTGGCGAAGATTACGGAGCAGCTCGAAGAGGGATTGACGCACGATCACGTCGGAATTGGCGTGCTGGACTATTCGACGCGCGAGCTGGAGATTCGGGCGGAGGGTGGAGCACGGCGGGGCATGCTGGCGAGCCGCGTGGCGCTGGGCGCAGGACTGGTCGGGCAGGTGGCGCGGACGGGGCACATGGCGGCGTTCACGACGGCGTCGGCGACGAGCGATCCGGGGCTGAAGCCGATGCTGCCGGATTCTACGGCGGCGATTGCGTTGCCGATTTTTTACGCGGAGCAGCTGCACGGCGTTTTGTATGTGGAATCGTCGAAGCATACGGATTTTTCGGAAGAAGAAGTTTTGCTGCTGCGGACGCTGGCGGATTTGATCGCGGGCGCGTATCACAACGCGCTGTCGTTCCAGAAGGCGCAGGAGCAGGCGATCACGGATGGACTGACGGGCGTGAAGACGCACCGCTTCTTCATGGAGTCGCTGTCGGCGGAGTGGAAGCGATCGACGCGCGCGGGCCGGGCATTCGCGCTGGTGCTGATGGACCTGGATCGATTCAAGTTCGTGAACGATTTTTACGGGCACCTGGAAGGCGACCTTGTGCTGCAGCGCGTCGGTCATATTTTGGAAGCGAATTGCCGGCGGTCGGACGTTGTGGCGCGGTATGGCGGCGACGAATTCGTGATGTTGATGCCAGAAACGAACATGGAGCACGCGCGACAATTGGCGACGAAGCTGCGCGGGTGGGTTTCGGCCGATCCGTTGTTGCGCGAGAAAAATATCAGCGCGAGTTTTGGAATCGCGTGCTATCCGCTGCATGGGTCGACACCGCAGGAATTGATTCAGGTGGCGGATGCGTCGATGTATTTGTCGAAGCATCAGGGCGGGAATACGGTTTCGACGGCGGACCACTTCGATCCGAATGAAGCGAAGAAGTGGAAGCGCGATGTGCTGGAAGCATATCTGGGCGTGACGCTGAAGCGGTTGTTTGCGACGGGGCCGGAAGCATTTGAGGAGATTTATTCGCGGCTGAAACAATTTACGGAATCGCTGGCGACGACGGAGGTTGCGCCGGAGCCGGGTCAGGCACAAAAGGCGGGGGCGCTGCCGCAGGCGGTGCTGGACACGGTGACTTCGCTGGCGTTTGCGATAGATGCGAAGGATCACTACACGCAGGGGCATTCGCAGAAGGTTTCGGCATACGCGGCGTTGATCACCGAGCAGATGGGGATGGGCGATGCGGAGATCGAAGAGATTCGGCTCGGCGGCGTGCTGCATGACATCGGGAAAGTGGCTATACCGGAAAATATTTTGAACAAGAGCGGGCCGCTGAATCCGGATGAGTGGGACACGATGAAGTCGCACGTGACATTCGGCGCGAAGATCCTAGATCCGCTGACACCACTGGTACGAGTGCGGGAGATGGTGCTGCACCATCACGAATATTTTGATGGGTCGGGGTATCCGGATGCGCTGGCGGCCGAGCAGATTCCGCTGGGGGCGCGAATTATCGCGGTGGCGGACGCTTTTGACACGATTACGAGCGATCGAACTTATAAGAAGGCGCGCGCGGCGGAAGATGCGTTGAACGAGCTGGAGCGATGCGCGAATGCGCAGTTTGACGGGCGGATTGTGGAATTGTTTGTGCGTGCGATGCGGCAGTTGCCGAATCCGGTGATTGAAGTGGCGACGCTGGTAAGGAATTCGTAGCGTCGCTTATCTGATTTCCCTACGTGGTCGGTTGATTCTCCTTTCGATTGAATTTCGGGGGTGGCTTCGCGGCTAGATCTTGCGGGCCTGGGGCGCAGCGTGCTGCGCCCCTACAAGACCTTGCTGAGCGCTGAACGCGATCGTGCCGTAGTAAGTGACCGTCCGCTGAGCGGATCGCGCGGCTTTCCTTCCTGGGTTTGAGACGCGCGACGGGTGGGAATGCGTGAGGCTTCGCGACGCGGTGAGGCAAGATGCAGTGGCCGGGCGGACCAAGGCCCGCCCCTACAAAGGAATCGGAGTTGGGCGCGGCGTTTAAGAACTTCGTTGAGCGAGCCTTGGACTAACCGGCGGTTGCAAGTTGGCGATGGCGTGGGAGGTTGGCGCTGCGCGTCTTGTAGCGGTCGACCTTGCGGAGGGCTTCGCGGAGGCGTTTGCGGGCTTTGTGGACTTGGGATTTAGAGTTGCCGACGCTGCAATCGAGGATGGCTGCGATTTCGTTGTGTTCGTAGCCGTGCAGGTCGTGGAGCAGGAACATCCGCTTGTAACCTTCGGGAAGGCTATCGATCGCGGATTGAAGATTGACGCGATCGAACATACCTGTCAGACGCACGTCGGCTTCGCCGATTTCGAGCTTCTGGCCTGAGTCGTCGTCATTCGTCCTGGTAATTTCGTCGAGAGATGTGAAGTGCGCTTTCTTTTTGCGAAAGCTCATCAGGACTACGTTTGCGGTCAGGCGATGAAGCCAGGAAGAAAAAGCGGATTCGCCGCGGAAGGTGTGAATTTTGCGGAAGAGCTGGAGGAAGGCTTCCTGGGCAAGGTCTTCGGCTTCGAAGGGATCGCTGACCATGCGGAGGCAGAGGCCGTAGACGCGGCGGGAGTGCTGGCGGTAAAGAGATTCGAAGGCGGAGGCGTCGCCTTGCTGAGCGCGGACGATGGCCGGGTCGAGTTGTGCGGCGACTGGCCTGAGCGGTTGCGTTGGTTGCGAATTTGGAAGTCGTTTCATTGTGTCTCTTTGGGCGCGTTGCGCAATTCGGTTTCGATAGCAATATCGTGTCGCGGTAAGCGTGGAGGCTTGTCATTGCAGCGTCACAAACGTGCAAAAAGCAATTTGGGGCGGGTCTGAGGAAATTCGACGGCGGAGCGGGGTGATGGTGAGCGCGTCGAGCGCCGCGTGTAGGGGGAATGAATCTCGGGCACGTTCTTTAGATACTTGACGGTGTCAACTATATTTATGACAATGGCATCGATCTCGATCTTGAGCTGCGGAGGTGAACGATGCCGGCACAAGCTGCGAAGGGCAAGAGCCATGGCGATGAGCGAGCGGGCAGCGGAAGGCGTGCGAGTGGGGCGGATCCTTATGTCGAGGCGATGCGGCGGTTCAGCAGGTTTTATACGCGGAAGATTGGGTTGCTGCAGGAGGAGTTTCTCGGGACGGATTTTTCGCTGACCGAGGGACGCGTGTTGTACGAGTTGGCGCACAAGCGTGAGTCGACTGCGGCGGCGGTGGGGGCGGCGCTGGCACTCGATGCGGGTTACTTGAGCCGGATCCTGAGTTCGTTTGAAAAGAAAAAGCTGATTACGAAGACGGCGTCGCCGACGGACCGGCGACAGAGCATTCTGACGCTGACGGCGCACGGTCAGAAAGCGTTTGCGCCGCTAGAGGCGAGATCGAGCGAGCAGGTGGGAAAGATGATTGCGACGCTGCCAGAGGCGAAGAAGCGGCAGCTCGTGGATGCGATGCAAACCGTTGAGAATTTGCTTGGCGGTGGTGGCGTGGAAGCGGAGCGCGCGAAGCCGACTGGATATGTGTTGCGGCCGCCGCAGGTTGGGGATTTGGGGTGGATCGTGCACCGGCAAGGCGCGCTGTATTGGCAGGAGTATAGGTACGACGAGCGATTCGAAGCGCTGTGTGCGGAGATTGTGGCGAAGTTCGTTCAGAACCTGGATGCGAAGCGGGAGCGATGCTGGATTGCGGAGAAGGACGAAGAGATTGTCGGGTCGGTATTTTTGGTGAAGGAGTCGGAGAAGACGGCGAAGCTGCGGCTGCTGTATGTAGAGCCGAATGCGCGGGGATTGGGGATCGGAGCGCGGTTGGTGGCGGAGTGCGAGCGGTTTGCCCAGCAGGCGGGGTACGAGAAGATTGTTTTGTGGACGCAGAGCGAACTGGACGCGGCGCGGCATGTTTATGAGAAGGCGGGATTTCGGGTAGTGGAGAAGAAGGAACATCACAGCTTTGGTAAGGATCTGACGGCGGAGGTTTGGGAGCTGGGGCTGTAAAAGGCGAGAGGCTGCGGCGAAATTTTAGGTCTGGGCGTTTGGGGCGCAGCGTGCTGCGCCCCTGCATGTTTGTGCTTGCCGTGTCGTGCCAGGATGAATGCTGGTTCCCTGCTATTCTGATTTTGAAATTTGTGGAGACGCGCGATGCAGACGGCGAATGTGAAGTGGATTGGGGATGAGAGATTTGTGGCGACGGGGCCATCGGGGCATGCAGTCACGATCGATTCGGATCGGAAGTCGAATACGGCGATGGGGCCGATGGAGATGTTGTTGATGGCGCTGGGGGCGTGCACGGCGACGGACATCGTGATCATTCTTGGGAAGAAGCGGCAGAAGCTGGAGTCGCTGAATGTGATTTGCTCTGGGGAGAGGGCGCCGGATCCTCCGCAGGTGTGGACGAAGTTTGAGCTGGTTTATCAGTTACGCGGGGAGCTTGATGACGCGGCGGTGAAGCATGCGATTGAGTTGAGCGAGGGGAAGTATTGTTCGGTGTCGGCGATGCTGAAGAAAACGGCGACGCTCAAGTGGCGATACGAGATTCTTGCTGCGGACGAGTGAACTGCGCCTTGAGAGAGGCGAAAAACAGCCACACATTTCGCTGATGGATTGGCGGCGATGGCGGTGACACTTGTTGTCACGTATTGGCGGCATCGCATAGAATTTGATGTCTCTGCACGGCGCGAAAAACCTCAAGGAGCCCCATGCCCCATCGCATCGCGGCCAAGATTACCGGCGTCGCGGGTTATCTTCCACCCAAAGTGATGACCAACGCGGATTTCGAAAAGATCCTCGATACGAGTGACGAATGGATTCGAACGCGGACGGGAATTCGCGAAAGGCATATCGTCGAGGCGGGCAAAGCGACTTCGGACATGGCGACGGAGGCGGCGAAGCAGCTGCTGGCACAGACAAATACGGACCCGGCGGAAATCGATTTGATCGTGCTGGCGAGCGTGACGCCGGACATGTTTTTTCCGGCGACGGCGTGCCTAGTGCAGGATCGCATCGGGGCGAAGAATGCGTGGGGATTCGATTTGTCGGCGGCGTGTTCGGGGTTTGCGTACGCGCTGACGGTGGGGGCGCAGTTTGTCGGCGCGGGAACGCACAAGAAAGCGCTGGTGATCGGCAGCGATTCGATGAGCCGGATCCTGGATTACAAGGATCGTGCGACGTGCATCTTGTTTGGTGATGGAGCCGGAGCGGTCTTGCTGGAGCCGGCGAAGGACGGCGAAGGGATTCTGGATTTTCAGCACGACATCGATGGGTCGGGCGGGTCATATCTGTACATGCCGGGCGGCGGGTCGTTGAATCCCTCGACGCATGAGACTGTCGATAAGAACATGCACGTGGTCCATCAGGACGGGTCGCAGGTTTTCAAGTATGCAGTGCGGCGGATGGCGGAACTGGCGGCGGACCTATTGGAGCGCAACGGATTCAAGGGCGACGATCTGGCGCTGGTTGTGCCGCACCAGGCGAATCTGAGAATAATTCGCGCGATGCAAGAGCGACTGGGAGTCGACGATTCGAAGGTGATGGTGAACATCGATCGCTATGGGAACACGACGGCGGGGACGATTCCTCTGGGGATGTGGGATGCGATCGCACAAGGAAGATTGAAGAAGGGCGATTTGGTGTTGCTGGCGGCGGTGGGAGCGGGGTATACGACAGGAGGGGTGTTGATGCGGTGGGCGATGTGAAGAGGTGACTGGTGACTGGTGACTGGTGACTGGTGACTGGTTGGGACGCCGAGGTTGACCAAAAGTTCCTCGCAGTCTCAAAAACGGCTTTCAGAGTTTAGTTTTGTAGTGATAGGGGCGCAGCGTGCTGCGCCCCTACGTGTTTTATGGTGGCGCATTGTTTCGTGGCGACGTGAAGAGATTCACCACAGAGTTCGCAGAGGGCACAGCAGGATGACAGCGATTCTTGTGGGGTAGCCAGGACGGAGTCGGAACGGACTCGCCGGACGCTATGCGTGCTCGTCTGCGCGCACCGTTTGCGCTACTCGTAGCGGAGGGCGCTGACCGGGTCTACGCGGGTGGCGCGGATTGCCGGGATGGCGCAGGCGGCCACGGATACGCAGAGCAACACGATCGAAACTGACAGAAAGGTGAGCCAGTCGCCTGGGGTTACGCCGTAGAGCAGCGAGCTCAGCAGGCGCGTCAGGAAGAGGCCGCAAACTACGCCGACGAGGACGCCCGTGGCTGAGGTTGTCAGCGCTTCGCGCAAGACCAGGCGCAATACATCGGGACGTTGGGCGCCCATGGCGACGCGGATACCGATTTCGCGCGTGCGTTGCATCACCGAGTAGGAAATCACACCGTATAGACCGATCACGGCCAGAATCAAGGCGAGTCCTGCGAAGCTGCCGATGAGGAGCGATGGATAGCTGCGGAGAAAAACGGATGGAGCTTGTTGCGCGACTTCGTCGAGCGTACGCGGCTGGACGAGCGGAAGCTGCGAATCGAGGCTGTGAAGGATTTCGCGGGCGGCGCCGACTGTCGAAAGCGGATCGCCGTTCGTTCGAACGATGTAGCTGAGATACGTGTTGCCGCTGTGTTCGTTGAGTTCGAAGATGACCGCAGGAGGCGGCAGATCGAGGTCGATGAGGGCGGTGTCGGCGACGACGCCGACGATGCGGCGATAAGGCGATTTCGGATCGTAGGTGTAGCGCACACGTTTGTTGAGAGCGCTCTCACCGGGGAAATAGGCTTTCGCAAAAGCCCGGCTGACGACTACTACATCCTCGGAGCCGTGGCGGGCGTCGTCTTCATTGAAGTAGCGGCCTTCGAACAGTGAAATCTTCAGAGTCGAAAAATAACCGCGGCTGACTTCGACGATGTTGCATTCGTCTTCCTGTCCCAGCTTTTTCGAGCGGCCTTCGACGAGAAATCGGATCGTTGAGCCGCCGTTGCTGACGGGAATGATGGTGCTGGAGGCTACATCGAGAACGCCGGGAACTTCACCAAGGCGATCTCGAAATTCGCGGCTGAACGTGTCGGCGCTGGTGTTTTTGTTGGGATCGTCCTTGTCGTTCGGATAGCTGTTGTCGGGCAAGTTGACGGAGAAGGACAGTACATTGTGAGGATTGAAACCGCGATCGTGTCGCAGCAAAGCATTGAGGCTTTGCAGCATCAGGCTGCCGGCGACGAGAAGAATCAGGGTTACCGCGATTTCGACGACGACGAGCGATCCGCGCAAACGAGCATGACTGGAGCTTGTGCCGCCACGCGTTTCGTCCTTCAAGATGTCGTTGACCGAGGATCGCGCCGCAGTGATCGCGGGAACGAGGCCGAAGAGTATCGCGGTGAGCAACGTGATCAAACAGAGGAATGCGAGAACAGGAAAGCTGACGCCAGCCGAGCGGAGATATGGCATGGCGAGAAGCTGAGATTCGGGAATTGCAGAGAGGAGCAAGCTGACGCCCCACTGTGCTGCGACGAGACCGATGGAAGCGCCCGCAACGGAGAGCATCAAGCTTTCGGTCAGGAGCTGAGCGGCCAGATTGCCTCGCGTAGCGCCGAGCGCGGACCGAACGGCGAATTCCTTGCGGCGAGCGATCGAGCGCGTGAGCAGGAGGTTGGCGACATTGGCGCACGCAATGAGCAGAACGAAGCCGACAGCACCGAGCAGGACGAGCAGTAGCGGGCGAACTTTGCCGACGATGCGTTCGCGAAACGGACTCAGCACGACAGAGATGGAGTCGTTTTCTTTTGGATAAGCGTGCGCGAGTTGCGCCGCGATGCCGGTCATCTCTGCTTTCGCTTGGTCGGGCGTGACGCCAGGCGCCAAGCGGCCTACCACGTTCAACCAGCGAAGGCTACGGCGCTCGCCGAGTCCGCCCGATGGATGGAGCGGCACCCAGAGCGGCGCGGAATTGCTTTGCGCGAATTCAAAATCATGCGGCAGCACGCCAACGATGGTGACGGGCTTGCCATCGAGACGAATCGAGGTGCCGACAACCTCAGGACGAGCGCCGAAGTCGGTGCGCCAGAAGGCGTCGCTGAGGATGACCTGATGAGGCCCGTCGGGTTTGTCTTCGCCGTCCACGAAGTCGCGGCCAAGCGCGGGTTTAACACCGAGCGTGGAGAAGAAATTCGCGGTGACGCTTGTGGCCTGCGCGAGTTTTGGTTCTCCGCCCGTATCGAGGATGAAGCCGTCGTAGCCGTATCCGGCTAGCGAGGAGAAAGTCTTCGACGCATGCTGCCAATCGCGGAAATCGAGGAAAGAGGATTGAGCCAAATCGATCTGGGGATACTGTTCGCGGGATTCGCCGAGGAAAAGAAGTTCGCTGGGATTGCGATAGGGGAGCGGACGGAGCAGGGCCGAATAGACAACGGAAAAGATAGCGGTGTTGGCGCCGATACCGAGAGCGAGCGTGAGGACAATGACGGCGGTGAAGCCGGGATTGTGGCGCATGAAACGGATGGCGTAGCGCAAATTTTTGGCGAGCATAGACACCTCCGGACGCACTCGGTTGAGTGTGAATGTGCATCCCTGGCACCACGCATTCGATAAGTTAACTTTTTGAGTAGTCTAGACTTAGCGAATTGCGCGTGCTTCGGCGGCCAGCGGAGTGTGACCGCTCGCGGGATTGTGGATTGCGAAAGCGGACAGGCCTAACGGCGTGTTTTGGGCGCCTTTCGGACGGATAAGAACTCTTCGAACAGAAGCTGGGCGAGGGCGGCGGAGTTGTGGCGGAGGACGCCGTGTTCTTCGACAAGGTTGTCGAGAATGACGCGGTAGCCGAGTTTTTGCAGGGCGTAGAGATCGATTGTGACGGGCTCGGCTCCCTGGGAGCGGTAGCGCTTGGCGACCTCGCGGGAGACGGCTTGGCGATTGGCGACGACCCAGTCGATGACGCGGCGGGAACAGTGCTCGCGAATCGCATTGAGGTGATCGGCGAGTGCGTAGCCGGAGGTTTCGCCGGGCTGCGTCATGAGATTGGCGACGTAGACACGCGGGGCTTTCGAATTGGCGATGGCGTTGGCGATTTCGGGTATCAGCAAGTTGGGAAGGATGCTGGTGTAAAGAGAGCCTGGGCCGAGGAGGATGAGGTCGGCTTCGCGAATGGCTTCGATGGCTTTGGGAAGGGGTCGCGCGGTGCGATGCGAGAGCGCGAGCTTCTTGATGCGCTTGCGGCTGGCGGTGATGCTGGTTTCGCCGTGGACGCGGCGGCCGTCTTCCAAAGTTGCGACGAGAGAGACGTTGGAGATTGTCGAGGGGAAAATCTGCCCGCGGATCGCGAGGATTTTGCTGCTGACGCGAACAGCTTCGGCGAAGTCGCCGGTGACATGAGTCAGAGCGGCGAGAAAGAGGTTGCCGAAATTGTGGCCGATGAGGCCGCGGCCGGCGTGGAAGCGGTATTGGAAGAGGCGGCCGAGAAGAGCTTCATCCTGGCCGAGAGCGACCATGCAATTGCGGATGTCGCCGGGGGGGAGAATGCGATTTTCGCGGCGGAGGCGGCCAGAGCTGCCGCCGTCGTCGGTGACGGTGACGATCGCGGTAAGGCTGGCGATGGGGTGCTCGGATTTGATTTCGTCGCGGCGGCGGGAGACGAGATTCTTGAGGCCGCGTAGCAGAGTGGAAAGGCCGGTGCCGCCGCCGAGGGCGACGACGTTGAATCCATTGGCAAGCTGCTTTGATTTGCGCGGGGGCTTTTTCAATGCACAAATATGCTACGAGTTCCGAGATACGGTTGCAACGCGGCGACAGGAAGTTTACAAACGCGCCGACCCGTTTGAGATATCAGTTGGCGGACCCTTCTTTTTCCGGATAGAGCATTTCGGTGAAGCGCGGATCTTCCTGAAGGAAGGCGAAGTCTTCGTCGTTGCGCGCGTGATAGCGATTTTCGGGGCGCAGATCGATCGCGACTTTGAGATTTTTCATGGCGGAGTCGGCTTCGCCGGTGAGGCAGTCGAGCGCCGCCAGAGCGTAATGGACGTAGTCGGCTTTGGGTGATGCTTTGCGCGCTTTGTCGAGGCTTTCGCGCGCATCGTCCCAGCGGCCGATGTTCATCATGGCGACGCCGCGCTGGTAGTGCTCGTCGGCGGTCTTTGGATTCTGCTCGTGGCTCGGCTTCATGCGCTGCTCGGCGATTTTGAGGTGCATGCGAGCGCGATCTGCGAGCTCTTTGCTGGGGCCTTCGAGAACTTTTTCGAGCTCGCCTTTGGCTTTGGCGAATTTCTGCTGGTGAAAGAGAGATAAGGCTTCGTCGTAGAGCTTAAGTTGAGCCTGGACACGAGGGTCAACGAGCTCGACACCGCCGCGCTGGGGGGGATGCGCTGGAGCTAAAGGTTTTCTTTTCAATTGGTTGGCTGTATGACGCGTGGGACTTTTGGAGCGCCCAGGATTTCCCGAATTGGGCTTGCGCGCCTTTGGCATGCCGCGAATGTAGCAGAGCCACTATCGCGCGTCAACGCAAGGAGGGGGTAACTAGTTTGATACACAAAGAGTTATCACGTTCGCGCAAGGGGCGAAAAATATTCTACCCGCGAGTGCGTGGAGTCGCTGAAACTAGATGTGCGTATCGAACTCGCAACAGCCGGACGGAGTGAGGTTTGGCCAGTCTAGTTGCGTGTGCTATAAAACTTGAATTGAGTCTCGACCAAGGAATGGCCAGGACAAGTGCCCTTCATCAATTTTCCCGCACGCGAAATTAATTGCAAGTTGGTCTACTACGGTCCGGGTCTAGGTGGAAAGACCGCGAACCTACAGTGGATCTATGACCATACGGGTCAGAACCAAAAAGGGAAAATGGTTTCGCTGGCGACGGAAACGGACCGGACGCTGTTTTTTGACTTTTTGCCGTTAGACCTAGGGACAGTACGCGGATTCAAGACCCGGTTTCACTTGTACACCGTACCTGGGCAGGTGTTTTACGAAGCCAGCCGCAAGCTGATATTGAAGGGCGCTGATGGCGTGGTCTTCGTCGCGGATTCGCAGGAAGAACGGTTGGATGCGAATTTCGAGACGATGGAAAACCTGCAGGAGCATCTGAAAGAGCACAACTTAAATTTTGACACGATTCCGTACGTGTTGCAGCTGAACAAGCGCGACCTGCCGAATGCGATGCCGATTCCGGATTTGACCAAGCAGTTGCAGCGCAAGGGCGAGCCGGTGCTGGAAGGCGTCGCGGTGACCGGACAAGGCGTGTTCGAAACGCTGAAGGAATTGGCGAAGTTGGTGCTGGCGGAGTTGAAGAAGGGCGGCTGATGAGCCGCATCCCACCCGCAGTTTCTTTCTCTTAATCTGGATTACCGCGA
>Ga0207109_1174_pt1 | contig 14596 bp, 12 predicted proteins | sample Alteio_BWMinHeat_73_FD_153584 | JGI IMG/M metagenome (GOLD analysis project Ga0207109, IMG submission 153584) | Enriched cells from forest soil in Barre Woods Harvard Forest LTER site, Petersham, Massachusetts, United States -... | ecosystem: Environmental > Terrestrial > Soil > Temperate forest >... | reverse complement strand
GCATCGTCTTGCGGGCGGATCTCGCAAATTCTTCTATGTTCGGTCTGAGTTCAAAACACTTTGTTGTTTCATCGCTGCTGTCGATCGTTGCGAGCGCGATGCTTATTTCTGCTGCGCAACAGCCTGCTGCGCAGCCTAGCGAGCGGCTTCAGCTTAAGGGCAAGCCGGCGTCGGTCACGGTGCCGCAGTCTGGTGCGATACCGGTTCTAACTGCGGCGGTGGCGAAGAGTTATCCGCATGATCCGAATGCGTTTACGCAGGGGCTCGAATTTTTTGACGGATATCTTTACGAGAACACGGGGCGGCAGCGGCAGTCGACGCTGCGGCGCGTTGTGATTGAGACGGGCAAAGTAGTGCAGTCGGTTCGATTGCCGGATGGAACGTTTGGCGAGGGGCTGACGATTTTTCACGGGAAAATTTATCAGCTCACCTGGCTCGATAAGACTGGATTTATTTACGACCTGCGGACATTTCGGAAGCTCGGGCAATTTTCTTACAACACGGAGGGGTGGGGACTTACTCATGACGATGCGTCGCTGATTTTGAGCGACGGGACGAACCGGTTGCAGTACATCGATCCGAACTCATTTCAGGTCACGAAGACGCTGGAAGTTTTTGCCGGGCCGGAGGCAGTTACGAATTTGAATGAGCTGGAATTCATCCGTGGAGAGATATGGGCGAACATTTGGCACTCGGACCGGATTGCGCGTATCAATCCGAAGTCGGGGCAAGTGACGGCCTGGATTGACCTTGCGGCGATAACGGAGCGCGAGACGCACGAGCAGGAAGATGTTTTGAATGGCATTGCCTGGGATCCGGGACGGCAAAGACTGTTTGTTGCTGGGAAAGATTGGCCGAAGCTGTACGAGATTGTCGTGAAGTAAGGGCCGCGTCCTGCGGCTGTCGATTCCCGTTTTGGGACGGAGGGGTACACCCCCTATGTTTTGGGCAAGAGTGCGCAAGTGATTGATTTCGTTCGGCTTACGGATATACAGATTTTAGGAGTGCGCAAGTCGTTGGAAATAGGACAAATATCGGCGCCTAAGGTTTCGCTATTTATTCGGTTTGGGTGGTTTTAGTGCAGACGCAGTGTTTACTGAGAGAGATTATAGCGCAAAGGTTACGTGTTGTCAATGGCGTTTTGGGAAATAGCTGCCCCGTTCGAATCGCGAACGGAGAAAGATAACGCAGAGACGCTGAGAGCGCTGAGGTACGCGGAGACCGAGACTGGCTTCGCGAGAGGGCTCTAAAAAGACTCGGCGGCCGGGCTGCGCTCTTCGAAGCTCCGGGTAAGCCCCGCCCCTACAGTCCGTTGGAAATAACCGCGATCTATCTTTCCGGGCGTTGATTGATTCGAACTGAGGACTTGCACGGCTCGACTGAGTGTATCGCAATACGATATACTTGGGGGATGGGCAGCGAGATTAAGACAGAACAGTATCGGGCGCTGGCGGAATTGCGGCACCAGATTCGGCAGTTTTTGAGCGAAGGAGATCGCGCGGCGCGGGGGGCGGGGCTGGAGCCTCAGCAGTATCTCCTTTTGTTGATGATTCGCGGGTTGCCGGACGGGATGGCAGCGACAATCCGGACCTTGGCGGACCGGCTCACGTTGAAACATCACAGTGTGGTGGAGCTGGTGGATCGGTTGGAGGGGAATGGGTATGTCCGGCGGACGCGAGCGCGGGATGACCGGAGGAATGTGATCGTGTCGTTATTGCCGCGCGGGGAGCGGATGCTGGAGGAGGTGGCGCGGCAGAGGATCAATGAGTTGAGGTCGAATGGGCATGAGTTGGTGAGGGCGATTGATCGGTTGTTGGATCGGGAGGGGAAGGTATCCGGCGGCGGGAAGCGGGCGGGGAAGAAGAAGAAGAGAAGCTGAGGCAAGTTCTTTTGGCCCGGGCAAGCTGGGGCGCAGCATGCTGCGCCCCTACACGAAGGGCCCCTACACGAAGAAGCGTCGCAGAGAAGGTCGAATAAACGTGAGTACGGTGGAACAGAAGAATCGGAAGGAGATGCCAACGGGGGAGCGGCGGGCTTCGTGGGAGAGGCTTGGGGATTTTACGGTTACGGCGCGGGTGTTGCCGATTTCTGGGTTGGCGCTGGGGATTGGTGGGGTGGCGTCGGTGGTGGCGCTGGCGCTGTTGCGGTTGATTGGGTTGTTTACGAATTTATTTTATTTTGGGCGGTGGAGCACGGCGCTGGTGTCGCCTTCGGGAAATCACCTGGGATATTTCAGCGTGCTGGTGCCGATTGGCGGGGCGCTGATTATTGGATTCATGGCGCGGTACGGGTCGGAGCGGATTCGCGGGCATGGGATTCCGGAAGCGATCGAAGCGATTTTGATCAATGGGAGCCGCGTCGAGCCGAAAGTGGCGCTGCTGAAGCCGATTTCGTCGGCGATTTCGATCGGGTCGGGCGGACCGTTTGGCGCGGAAGGGCCGATCATCATGACGGGCGGCGCGTTCGGGTCGATGATCGCGCAGCTCTTTCATCTGACGAGCGCGGAGCGGAAGACGCTGTTGGTTGCGGGCGCGGCAGCGGGGATGTCGGCAACGTTCGCGGCGCCGGTGGCGTCGGTGCTGCTTGCTGTGGAGCTGTTGCTGTTTGAGTGGAAGCCGCGGAGCTTGATTCCTGTTGCGATTGCGAGCGCAACGGCCGCGGTGTGCCGGCGATACTTGCTCGGATTTGGGCCATTGTTTCCCGTGCCGGAGCATCCGCTGTTTATCGGAGTGAAGGGCGTTCTGGGCTGCGTGCTGGTTGGATTGTTGGCGGGCTTGCTGTCGGCGTTGCTGACGCAATCGATTTACGCCGCGGAAGATGCATTTCACAAATTGCCGATTCACTGGATGTGGTGGCCTGCGATCGGCGGGTTGGCGATTGGCCTGGGTGGGCTGGTGTTTCCGCAGGCGCTGGGCGTGGGTTACGACACGATCGGGAGTTTGTTGCAAGGATCGGTGACGACGCAGGTGATCTTGGGCGTGCTGCTAGTCAAATGGTTCATATGGGCGGTGTCGCTCGGATCGGGGACGTCAGGAGGCGTGCTTGCGCCGCTGCTGATGATGGGCGGAGCGCTGGGCGGGCTCGAGGCGATGTTTTTGCCCGGCGAGGGCGCGGGATTCTGGCCGCTGATCAGCATGGCGGCGGTGATGGGCGGGACGATGCGCGCGCCGCTGATGAGTATTATTTTCGCGTTTGAGCTAACGCATGACAGCAACGCGTTGTTGCCGCTGTTGATTGCGAGCTCGCTGTCGTATGCGGTGACGGTGCTAACGCTGAAGCGGTCGATTTTGACGGAGAAGGTGGCGCGCCGCGGGTATCACTTGAGTTGCGAGTATGCGGTCGATCCGCTGGAGATTTTGTATGTGCGCGAAGTGATGCGGACGAATGTGGCAGCGCTGCCGGCGAGCGGGAAGTTGGGCGAGGTGCTCGACTTTTTGAGAGTCGATATCGATCATCCGCAGGATCAGCGGCTGTTGCCGGTGGTGGATGGGGCAGGTGCGCTGGTTGGAGTTTTGACTCGAGCGGACATGCGCGAGGCGATCGCGCGAGGCGGTGATACAGCGTTGCGGAGTATGTTGCGCGACATCGTGCGGCCAGAGACGGTGGAGACGGCGCCGAATGAGCCGTTGCGTGCGGCGGTGTATCGGATGGCTGAGAACGGAGTGACGCGCATGCCGGTGGTGGAACGCGATACGGGGAAATTTGTGGGGCTTATATCGCTGGACGATATGTTGAAGGGGAGGGCGCGGCATCTCGAAGAGGAGAGAAGGAGGGAGAGGCCGCTGAGAGTGGAGTATTTGTTTGGAACTGAAGAGACCGAGAAAGATGGAGCTGCGAAAGCAGCACGATAAGGTGTTCGGGAAGCGACGCCAATCAAGAAATGGATGCTTCCTTTTGCCGCTGAAATTTAATCAAACAAACTGTGAGTGAGTTGATGACAGGGACGTTGGGTGTGCCGACAGAGCCGTTGCCTTGGTGGAAAGTGCCTTCGCGGGAGTGGCTGGGCTTTTTGCGGAAGCGCGAGGAGCAAGTGTTTCTGGCTCTGACGCTGGTGATTGGGGCGCTGGTTGGGCTGACGGTTGTTGCATTCATCTGGTTTACGGAACACGTTGCGCAGCGGGTGTATCCCGTGGGGAGTCCGGGATGGCACCGATTTTTTGCGCCGGTGATTGGATCGCTGGCGATGGGTTATCTCCTTTTCAAATATTTTCCGGATGCGCGTGGGAGCGGCGTGCCGCAGACGAAGGCGGCGTTATTTGCGCGCGGCGGTGTGATTTCGCTGAGCACAGTGCTGGGAAAGTTTTTTTGTACGTCGGCGACGCTGGCGAGCGGGATTCCGCTGGGACGCGAAGGACCGTCGGTGCAAGTGGGCGCTGGGCTTTCTTCCTTGTTGGGGCGGGCACTGGGGCTGAGTCCGGACAAGGTGAAGGCGCTGATTCCGGTGGGCGCGGCGGCGGCGATTGCGGCGGCGTTTAATACGCCACTGGCGGCGGTGCTGTTTGCGCTGGAAGAAGTTGTGGGAGACATGCACGCGCCGGTGCTGGGATCGGTGGTGTTGGCGTCGGCGACGTCGTGGGCGATGTTGCGATTGTTGTTGGGGAACGACCCGCTCTTTAAGGTGCCGAATTATCAGCTGGTGAGTCCGTGGGAATTTTTGTTGTACGCGTTGCTCGGCGTGCTGGGCGGATTCATGTCGGTGGCGTTCACGAAATTTTTGACGTGGATGCGCGCGCAATTTTTGCGATTGCCGCGCAAGTCGGCGTGGATACATCCACTGGCGGGCGGGCTATTGGTTGGAATTATGGGATGGTTCGTGCCACAGACGCTGGGCGTGGGATACGGCTACGTGGGGTCGGCGCTGAACGGCGGCATGCTGCTGAAGCTGATGCTGTTGTTGTTGCTGCTGAAATTTTTTGCGGTGACGACGGCTTATGCATCGGGGAATGCCGGTGGCATTTTTGGCCCGGCATTGTTTTTGGGTGCGATGCTGGGGGGGAGTTTGGGAACAATCGCGCATGGATTTTGGCCGAACCATGTGGCGACCTCGGGTGTGTATGCGCTGGTGGGTATGGGGACGGCGTTTGCGGGGATTATTCGTGCGCCGATGACGTCGGTGGTGATGATTTTTGAGACGACGCGGGATTATGCGGTGATTGTGCCGCTGATGATTTCGAATCTGGTGAGCTTTTTTATTTCGTCGCAATTTCAGCCTGAGCCGATTTACGAGGTGCTGGCGCATCAGGATGGGATTCATCTGCCGACGGGAGACGATCGGGAGATCGAGGGGCAGCGGCGGGTGATACGGGCGATGCGTTCGCCTGACAAGGTTTTGCCATGCGCGATGACGGTGAATGCAGCGCTGGAAGAAGTGAAGAACAGCATGGTGCATGCATGGCCGGTAACGGATACGATCGGCGTGGTGGGATTGGTGAGCCGTGCGGCGCTGGAGAAGGCGGCGGGTAGCGGCGGGGGCGAGGGGACGCTGGAGGAGTTTGTGAAGGAGCCGGAGTTTCCGCATCTGCATTCGGATCATGCGTTGAGCGTGGCGCTGGATCGACTGGGGTCGTCGCATCTGGATGCGTTGCCGGTGGTGAGCCGGGCGGATCTGCATAGGTTGGAAGGGATTGTGACGTTGCAGGATGTGCTGAATTTGTACGGGTTTGGCGGGGAAGTCGAGGAGAAGGCGGACGTTTAGAACGGGCCGGCGCCCAGGGCAAGGTGGGCGCAGCGTGCCGTGCACCGACGCAGAAGTAAAAAACGCCGGCAAGGATGCCGGCGCTACCACCTCTATTTAACTATAGATAACGTTGTTTTAATCGTTTATACTCCGCGGCGCGTGCGGTGTTTGCGGAGAACTATGCTCTTTAAGACGCTGAGTGCATCTGTATATGGGATCGACGCTTACCTTGTTGAGGTTGAGGTGGACGTTGGGTCGGCGAAGATGACGGATTTCAACGTGGTGGGGTTGCCGGACAATGCGGTGAAGGAGAGTCGGGAGAGGATCAAGTCGGCGCTGCGGAACTGTGCGTTTGAATTTCCGCATGGGCAGGGTGTGACGATCAATCTGGCGCCGGCGGACGTGCGGAAGGAAGGATCGGCGTTTGATCTGCCGATGGCGATGGGGCTGGCGGGGTGCATGGGGCATTTCTTTGGCAAGCCGCTGGATAAGTGCATGTTTTTGGGCGAGCTTTCGCTGGATGGGACGGTGCGGGCGGTGAAGGGGGCGCTGTCGGCGACGCTGGCGGCGCGCGAGGTTGGCATCAAGGCGATCGCGGTGCCGGAGTCGAACGCGCGCGAGGCGGCGGTGGTGGAGGGAGTGGATGTGTTTGCGGTGAAGTCGCTGCCGCAGGCCGTGGACCTGGTGAATTCGCCGGAGTCGTTCACGCCGGTGCGCGTCGATGCGCGGCTGATGCTGTCTGAGGCGTCGGAGTATCTGGTCGATATGCGCGACGTACACGGGCAGATGGCGGCGAAACGCGCACTGGAAGTGGCGTGCGCGGGCGGGCACAACATTTTATTCATCGGGCCGCCGGGCGCGGGGAAGACGATGCTGGCGAAGCGGATCCCGACGATTTTGCCGCCGATGTCGCTGGACGAAGCAATCGAGACGACGCGGATTCACAGCGTGGCGGGAGTTTTGGAGCATGCGAAAGGGCTTGTGGGGACGCGTCCGTTTCGGTCGCCGCACCACACCATATCGGATGCAGGATTGATTGGGGGCGGAGCGGTGCCGCGGCCGGGTGAAGTGTCGCTGGGGCACAACGGCGTGTTGTTCCTGGATGAGTTGCCGGAGTTTCAGCGGAATGTGCTGGAGGTGATGCGGCAGCCGCTGGAGGATGGATCGGTGACGATCGCGCGGGCGGCGATATCAGTGACGTTTCCGTCGAGGTTCATGTTGGCGGCGGCGATGAATCCGTGTCCTTGCGGATATTTCGGAGATCCGACGCGGGAGTGTCATTGCACGCCGCCGATGATTCAGAGATACGTGTCGAAAATTTCGGGACCGCTGCTGGATCGCGTGGATATTCAGATCGAAGTGCCGGCGGTGAAGTACAAGGAGCTGCGAGCGCCGGCACCGTCGGAGGATTCGGCTTCGATTCGAGGGCGCGTAATGGAGGCGCGTAGTCGGCAGGCGGAGCGGTATCGAGCGGAAAAGAATACCCATTGCAACGCCCAGATGATGCCGAAGATGATTCGAAAGGTGTGCGCGATACCAGCGGAAAGCGAGAAGCTGCTGGAGAACGCGATTGTGAAGCTGGGACTATCGGCGCGGGCGCACGATCGGATCTTGAAGGTGGCTCGGACGATTGCGGACCTGGACGGGGCGGAAAGCATTGCATCGAAGCACTTGAGCGAGGCGATTCAATATAGGGCGCTAGACCGGAATTATTGGGCTTAAAAGGCGGTATTACCAAGAGCAGGCGTAAGAAAAGGAGCCTGCAGCGGGCGTTTGACGGTCCATTTCCCGGTGAGTTGAGGCGATGAGGAGCGTGTCTACTGGAAAGTCTGTAGCCTGCTCGGGCAGGCTCCTCATTGACTCGGTTTCGCGGTGTGTGTTACCCATATGTGCCGAAGAGCAGCCCACTTTGGGAAGAATTCACAGGTAGCATGGCGCCAGACACCAAGCACCTCGAAGTCACACTGGATACACACGTAGAAAGCGTGAACGTCGCAGAAGAAATGTGTCTGCGCGTCGCGGAGTCCGCCGGGTTCGGCGAGGACGACTGCTATCGCATCGGCATGTCGGTACGCGAAGGCGTGATCAACGCGTTTCACTACGGCAATCAAGAAAAGCCCGACAAGAAGATTCATCTGGCGGTGGATATCACGCCGGACAAGATGATCATCCACGTGCTGGATGAGGGGAAGGGATTCGACCTGAGCAGCGTGCCCGATCCACTGGCGCAAGAGAATTTGCTGAGCACGTCGGGGCGGGGGATTTTTTTGATGCGCGCGTTCATGGACGAGTTCAACGTCGTGCCGGGGAAGACAGGCGGCGCGGAAATCATCATGTCGAAGAAATTGCCGGGGGCGAGTCCAGTGCCGAACGGACAAGGCGGGCAGAGCGCGGCGCCGCAGCAGGGGCAGGGGCAGTAGCGCGCGTGGTGATGCGTGCGACATATCGGGACGCGGGCGCCGTAACGGTAGTGGATATCGGCGGGCGAATTACGCTGGGTGAAGGCAGCGCGCTGCTGCGAACTACGATCAAGGATTTGCTGGCCGAGGGGCGGAACAAGATTGTGTTGAACCTCGGGGACGTGAACTACATCGACAGCTCTGGGATAGGGGAACTCGTCACTGGGTTTACGACGGTGAAGAAAGCCGGCGGGGATCTGAAGCTGCTGAATCTCACGAAGAAAGTGCATGACCTGTTGCAGCTCACGAAGCTGTTCACTGTGTTTGATGTGTATACGGATGAGAATGTGGTGATTCAGAGTTTTAAGTAGAGTTGCTGGTTGTTCCTTCCTTTTTGATTTCTTCCTTTCACTGAGGCTTCCCGCCTGGAGTCGCTTGCTGCCACAATTGGTGCGATGAGGACTGCTGTCGATACAGCTTGGGTTGTGGAGCGTGCTCGGGCGCTTGGGTTTGAGTTGTGTGGAGTCGCGCGGGCGGAGAAGTTTCCGGAGCTGGCGCGGGCGGAAGAGTGGTTTGCGCGCGGGTTTGCTGGGGAGATGAAGTATTTGGGGGATGAGCGGCGGAGTGATCCGGGGCGGGTGTTGGCCGGTGTGCGCAGCGTGATCATTTGCGGCATGAATTACAACAGCGCACTGCCACGGTCGATTGAGCTTGATGATGAGAGTGGGGATTCGGCTGGTGCTGGTCCTGAGGAGGATGGGCCGCGCGGGTGGATTTCGCGCTATGCGTGGGGCGATGACTATCACGATGTGCTGCGCGGCCGGCTGAACGCGCTGGTGGCGGAGATGCGCGAGCGGTTTGGGGACGGCTTTGAGGCGCTGGCTTATGCGGACACGGGGCCGCTACAGGAACGGATTTTTGCGAAGCACGCAGGGATTGGGTGGATTGGAAAAAATACGCTGGTGCTGAATCAGCAGATGGGCTCGTGGTTTTTTCTTGGGGCGGTGCTGGTTACGCTGGAGCTGACGCCTTCGCTTGACGTGGCGGAGGGGCCGCCGGCGGATCTGTGCGGGAGTTGTACGCGATGCATCGATGCGTGCCCGACGGATGCGCTGATTGCGCCTTATCAGATGGATGCGCGGCGATGCATTTCGTATCTGACGATTGAGCATCGCGGCGCGATTCCGGCGGAGTTTCGAGAGGCGATCGGGAATCACGTCTATGGCTGCGATATTTGCCAGGATGTTTGTCCGTGGAATCGGAAAGCGCCGGTCACTTCAATGGCGGAATTTCGGCCGCGAGAATTCGAAGATACGGGACCCGCGACGCGGCTGGGTTATCCCGAGGCCGGAAAGTTTGAGTCGTTGTATCGGCCGAGCTTGACGAAGCTCGCGGCGATCAGCGAGAACGAATACAAAGTTGTATTTCGCGGGAGTGCTATCAAGCGGACAAAGCATCGGGGAATTGTGCGGAATGCGTGCATCGCGCTTGGGAATGCAAAGCTTGAACGCGGCGCGCGGGCGCATCAGGAAGCTGTGGCCGTGCTGAAGCGGCTTGCGGTGTCGAATGACCCGGTGATATCAGAATCTGCCCATTGGGCTTTGTCACGCATCCAATGAAGCGTAGTGCAGGCCAGAGGAATTGAGGGCAAGGGGGCCGGCCGCACCGGGTCCTCGCCAGTTTACGTCGCCGCATGTGACGGCGGTATAATCCCAGCGCCGTTACTGTACGAACCGCAAAAGAGGAGCAACGATGAACCGCCGCAAGTTTCTGATGCGCGGTGGCGTTGTCAGCGCAGGGTTGTTGGGAACGAGCACCGTGGCCAACCTCTTGCAGGCCAGCACCACAACGAAGAGTTTCGAACCTAATCTCAAATTGGAGGACAAACCCGTGGCATTTTCAGTGCCCCCGCTGCCGTACTCGTTCGACGCGCTCGAGCCACACATCGACGCGAAGACGATGGAAATTCACCATGACAAGCACCACGCCGCTTATGTGACGAACCTCAACAAGGCTCTCGAAGGCCATGCCGATCTCCAGTCGAAATCGCTGGAAGAGTTGCTGAGCAATCTCGACGCGATTCCGGAGAGCATTCGCAACGCCGTGCGCAACAACGCCGGCGGACACTGGAATCATTCGCTCTTCTGGACGCAGATGAAGAAGGGCGGAGGCGGCGAGCCGAAGGGCGCGCTGGGCGACGCGATTAAATCGACGTTCGGATCGTTCGATGAATTCAAGACGAAGTTTGCCGCGGCTGGCGCCGGACGATTTGGTTCTGGCTGGGCATGGCTTGTCGTGAAGGATGGAAAGCTGGCGATCGACTCGACGCCGAACCAGGATACGCCGATTTCGCTGAAGGCGAAGGCGGTGCTCGGGCTCGACGTTTGGGAGCATGCGTATTATTTGAAGTATCAAAACAAGCGGCCGGATTACATTGCGGCGTGGTGGAACGTCGTAAATTGGGATTCGGCGGCCGAGCATTTTGAGAAGGCGAAGAAGTAAGAGCCGAACCAGATCGCGATGACGTAGGCATCGTGCGGACATGGGGCGCAGCATGCTGCGCCCCTACATGAACGCGAACCGATTCGGTGCGAACGCGAACAAGTAAAAGGCCCGATCCAAATTTTCTGGACCGGGCCTTTTCTATTGCCCCTCAGCAATCTCGAGAGTGCGGCTCAACTCGCCGCGGGTTGAACTACGCGAGCGCGTGGCGCTTGGCCATCGCAATCGGGCCAACGCGAGGTGCTGCGCTATGGAAGCCCGGTGGCTGACCGAGGTAACCACCGCGAGCTTCGCGGGTCGCCATGGTCTGCGGAGCTTGCATCGCAGGCGTGCGGCGCGTCGCTTCACGGACCAACTCCATTCGGCCGCGAACGCGGAATTTCGTCAGCAGCGACGAAACATGGAATTTCACGGTGCGCTCGGACAGGTTCAAGGTTGCAGCGATTTCCTTGTTGGCCAAGCTGCGCATTACGCCGCCGAGAACTTCCTCTTCGCGGCGCGTCAGCTTGACCGAGCTGCCAACGGAGTGACCGGCTTGCAGGAGCTTTTCAGCCTTTTCCGTCAGACCTTCCAGGGAATCATGAGCTGCTTCCACCATCACGACATAGTCGCGGGGTGACTGACCTCGAACCATGCAATGCATTGCCAGGAGACCGGCGGCTTCCTCGACCGGAAACTGCCCATCAGGACTGGCTTCGACATGAAAATGGGATACCCCGGTGTTCTTCTCGTAGAAGAAGTAGGTTTCCTTCGAACGAATAGACTGATTCAGTTGATGTGGTTCCCCGTGATGCGGTTGATCGTTTCTGCGGACTACTTTCACGTGCACCCCTCCGGGCAAAGCCTCTACGCCGCCTCGACAGCTTGAGACCTGCTTGGATTTATTGTTAGCCTCTTGGCGAGGCGTCTTGCCAGCAAATGCGAGCGACCGGGTGATAAGCCAAGTGTTGGGGGCTTTGGGGACCCAGCGTTAACCCTCAGACCAGCACGCCGAGACGTGAGAAGGAGCACCCTACGGACTTCGCTCGCTAAAACCTTATTTTATACGACCCACCGAACGACCAATACTATGCAAACAATTCGCCTAACAGTGGGTACTACAACTCGCTAGAATATCTATACTTATTTCGCCCTAGTACTTGGCCCGGCTGCCATATAGCGGTAGGAATTGCATGTACCGCGCAAGTTTTTCGCGGTAAACGGTTACACAGCGAACGAGTCCCCCGACCCATCCGAGTTTTCCACAGGACCTAGAGAAGCGCCCCACTCCCACCGTTCACGACATACGAGCAGTCTCAGGATACTTCAGATTCGCTGAGATTGTTTCGATGTTTCCAAACAGAAAATAGCTCTTCGATCAGTTCGCGAGGATGCGCGTTTGAGTCGGCGATACCAGTTCATAGGTGATGGTGCGCCAGCGGATCTTTCGAGTGATGAGCGAGGTGATGAAGTTCGCCACGTAGAGAAACGGAATGAATACGGTCAGCAGGATGTAGATCCAGGCCTGACCCATGATTTGTGAGCGAAGCGAAGAGAAGATTTCGGTCACAGCGGCCACGCGGAGGCTGCTCCGCATCATCCCTAAGAGAATTGGAAGAAATGTAAGCATCGCGTGGTGGAACGCGGGCAGCCCGGCGGCGAGGTCGGAAAGTGTCAGGGCGATTCCGAGGAGCAGCGTCAGGCAATAGAGGGTATGCGTCGCGAAGCCGAAGGCCCACATTTGCTCGGAATAGACACGCGTGATCAGGATTTGGCGGTTGGTGAATTCGAGCAGGCTCGCGAAATTGGCTTCGACGTAAGAAACGGTCAGGCAGTCCGGTAAGAACATGATCGACCGGCCGGCGTGATGGAGCGCGCGGGTCAGCGAGTAGTCGTCACTGACCGAGCATTTCCAGTCTTCGATGACGCCGATCTGGTCGAAGACGCTGCGGCGAATCGCGGTGCCGCCTCCCCAGCAGAAGTTCTTTCCTTTTTCGGTGAGCATGGTGACGACGGGCGCGTTCCAGGCGGCGAGAAGCGCCGAGGGCAGATCGCTGCGATTGGGGACGAGCCAGCGCATGGTGGTCGTGGCGCCGATTCGGGCATCAGCCAATGGGGCAATAATGCGTTTGAGCCAGGATTTCCCGGGGCGGCCGTCGGAATCAGCGAACGCGAGGAATTCAAAATCGGGCGGGAGCTGTTCGATAGCGAAACGGAGATTGTTGCACTTTTCTCCGCACTCGACTGGGGCACCGGCGATCAGGACGTGTGCCTTGGGGCGGGAGCTCGCTGCGACGCGCTTTACGATGGAATGGGCGGCGTCGGCTTCGGAGGCCAGCACAAAGAAGATTTCGTAGTTTTGGTGGTCAAACTCGGTGAGCGTGGTCAGGTTGCGCTCCAGGCCGGGCTCAAGGCCTTTGCAGGAACACAGGACGGCGGTTCGCGGGGCGTAGAAGCCAGCGTCGGTCATATTGCGACGACGCACGTAGTAGAGCCATTGCAGACCTTGGAGCAGCAGATAGAGGCCGAGCCCGATCTGCAAGATCGACAGAACATAGAAGGTGGTTTCCACTGTATTTCGAGGGTAGCAGAGCGGTTTGGGTCTTACTTGGCGATGTGAACGGGTAGAATCGCACCAGTAAACGGCCAGTTCGGCGATCGGGCCGAGGGAGTGGCTGAAGCGATTGGGTTGGCGGGAGGAGGACACATGAACGGTCGGGTGGACATGGGGATGGTGACGACGGCGAACGATTTGCCGGGTTATCGCGTGGTGAGGAATTTTGGGATCGTTCGAGGCATTGTGGTGCGGTCGCGGAGCATCGTCGGAAACTTTGCGGCGGCGATACAGACGGTGGTTGGCGGGAACATCACGATCCTGACGCAGCTTTGCGAGAAGACGCGCGAGGATGCGTTCGAACTGATGTTGCAGCACGCGGGTCAGCATGGCGCCAACGCGGTGGTTGGGATGCGGTACGACGCGACTGAGGTCATGCAAGGAGTGACCGAGGTGTTGGCTTACGGGACGGCGGTGCAGGTGGAGCGCGCGTCTTAGGCATTCGGCGTTCAGACGTTCGAGGCGCTACAGACGAGGCGCAAGGTGACGGTCGCCGCCGGGAATATCCACAGTATAGTTTTGGGCCGAGTGCGCTGGTAGAATCTGCCCTCCATGTTCTGCTCGTCCTGCGGCAAACAGGTTTCCACCAAGGCGCGCTTCTGCTCGTCGTGTGGCTCGTCAACCGCGCCCGACGTTGATAACGGGGCTACCGTTTTGGGAGATGATCCCATCGGGATTGGCGACACGCTCGAGGGCGGCTTCGAGGGCGCGACGACGATCGACGGCGCCGCTTCCGATATCAGCGACGGAGTGACACTGGATTCGCCGGTACCGGTCGCGCCTGGTCGAACTCCATCGGCTGCACCGCGTCCGCCCGTTGGGGCCAGACTTGGCTCGGGAGGTTCCGGAGGCGGTTCGCCATCTCCGGCTGTTCCGAGATATTCCACGCCTCGTGTGCCACGTCCGCCTTCCGCTTCCGCAGGCACGCTCTCGAGTTCCGATGCGATTGGCGGCGGGCGCTTTGTTCCCGGACAGATCATCGCGGATCGGTATCGCATTGTCGCACTTGCGGGACGCGGCGGCATGGGCGAGGTCTACCGCGCGGAGGATCTGAAGCTGGGACAGATCGTCGCGATCAAATTTCTGCCGGAGAGCTTATCGAGTGACGCAGCGGCGCTAGCGCGATTTCATGCGGAGGTGCGGATTGCGCGGACGGTGTCGCATCCGAACGTCTGCCGGATGTTCGACATCGGCGACATGGACGGCGTCACGTTTCTGACGATGGAATACGTCGATGGCGAAGATCTCTCTTCGCTGCTGCGGCGCATCGGGCGGCTCTCGACCGACAAGGCCGCGGAAATCGCGCGGCAGATGTGCGCCGGGCTTGCCGCAGCTCACGACAAAGGTGTCATTCACCGCGATTTGAAACCCGCGAACATCATGCTCGATGGCGCGGGTAAAGTTCGCATCACGGATTTCGGATTG
>Ga0207109_1171_pt1 | contig 14748 bp, 11 predicted proteins | sample Alteio_BWMinHeat_73_FD_153584 | JGI IMG/M metagenome (GOLD analysis project Ga0207109, IMG submission 153584) | Enriched cells from forest soil in Barre Woods Harvard Forest LTER site, Petersham, Massachusetts, United States -... | ecosystem: Environmental > Terrestrial > Soil > Temperate forest >... | reverse complement strand
GTTTGGAGCTGTTGGTAGAAACCAGCTGATTATCGAACGTAATATTGCTGGCGCTGACTGCAATGGCACCGCCTGCCACCGGCGTACTAACGGTGATCGTCAAACTAAATGTTGTGCTGCCGCTGGCGTTGCTGGCTTTAACTACGTATGCGGCCTGTCCGGTTGGCGTCGTTGCGGTGCCTGCAATAACACCTGTTGTGCTATTGAGTGTCAGCCCGGAGGGCAGGGCGGGAGTGACGGAATAACTTGCGACGGTGCCATTGACAACAGGCGTTAGAGACAAAGGGACGCCGACTGTGGCCTGCACGGGGTTAGCAGGATAGGTCAGGCCACTCGGTGCCGGCGTAGCTGCGGCCGCGGGGTCGATCTCCACAGTGGCCGCACCGGACACAGTACCCGCCGTCGCTGTGACAGTCATAGTCGTTTTGGCAGTCACTGTTGGCGCTGTCAGCGCGCCGGCAGCGCTAATGGTGCCGCTCGATGCGGTCCAAGTCACGGCTTGACTTGCACCTGCGGGTGCAACAACGGCGCTGCATTGATCAGTCGCACCGGACTGAACGGGGCTTTGACAGGTAATGGTCACCGCAGTAGGTGTGACTGCGGTGCTGGGCGGCGGCGTTGAAACGCTGCTTCCACCGCCGCAGCCGCTCAATAAACTCAAAGTGAAGAGAAGTAGCGGAATCTGGCCGGCGTTCGTGGGTCGCGGTTTCATAATTACCACCCTCTTTCTTGATGAACCTGGCTACTCTCTGCTTTCGAATAAGCCAAAAACCTATCGTCGGGTCCCGACCATCGGCTTGATGACACCTGAACTGACTTCGCTTTGCCGCAACGTTCTGAGCGCGTTCGTGGAGCCGAACAGGCGGCTCCGGAGCCTGAACCTGGCCCAGAGTTGCACTGCACTCCTAAACTCACACGGAAAACTTTGTTCGGGGGGACAACTGAAAGGTATGAGTGGCGAGAGGGTAGTCTTACCCTAGGAACTTGTCAAGATAATGACGATTTCTCTTCCTTTCCGTGAATCGCTGCGGGGACTCTGTTTTGCAGCGACGACTCCCACCTGTGCCGCTGTGGTACTCTTTGCGCCCGTCGGGGGCAGAGATCACCATGAAATCCAAATTTCGTTTGTGGTTGGCAGCGTTGATCGCTGCGTTTGTTCTTGCCGCGGGAACGGGCCTCGCTGCGTATGGCCAGACCGCGAAGAAAGAGGCTCCGCCAAAACGTGTCGCGATTCGAGCGGGGCGGCTGATCGATGGGAAAAGCGACTCCGCGATTCAGAATGCGGTCATCGTGATTGAGGGTGACAAGATTGTTTCGGTCACGGCGGGTGGCGCGCCGCCGAGCGGCGTCGAGCTGATCGATCTTTCGAAGGCGACGGTGATGCCCGGCTTTGCCGACGTGCATACCCATGTCGTCCTGAACGGCGACATCACCGCGGAAGACTACGACGCGCAACTGCTGAAGGAATCGATTCCGTATCGCGCGATTCTCGCGGCACGCAATGCGAAGATTGCCCTCGATCACGGATTTACGTCGATTCGAGATCTTGAAACCGAAGGGGCGATGTACGCCGACGTCGACGTGAAAATGGCCATTGCGAACGGCGAAGTCCCCGGGCCGCGCATGCAGGTGGCGACGCGAGCGATGGCTCCAACCGGAATGTATCCGCTGCTCGGGTATTCGTGGGAACTGAAATTGCCGACCGGAGTGGAATATGTCGATGGCGTCGAGGGCGCCCGCAAAGCAGTGCGCGAGCAAATCATGTACGGCGCGGATTGGATCAAGTATTACTCCGACCGGAAATATCATTTCGAATCCGACGGCGTGCTGCACAGCATGGTGAATTTCACCGACGAAGAAGCGAAAGCGATCGTCGAGGAGACGCATCGCCTCGGGAAAAAAGTCGCGGCACATTGCATCGGCAGTGACGGAATCGCAGCGGCGTTGCGCGCGGGCGTGGACACCGTAGAGCACGGCGACGGATTGACCGACGCCGAGATTGACGAAATCGCGCAGCGTGGAATTTACTGGGTGCCGACGATCACTGTCGGCGCGTACGTCGCGCCAGGTCGCGGCGGCAATTGGACGAAGATGGTCGATCTCGAAAAGGTCGCGTTCCAGAAGGCTCTAAAGAAGAATGTGAAGATCGCACTCGGCACCGACGCGGGCGGATTTGACTGGAAGGAAGTCAATCAGGCGAAGGAAATCGAGTATTACGTCGATTACGGCATGACGCCGATGCAGGCGTTACGCACGGGCACAGTAGTAGGGGCGGAGCTCCTAGGTTGGAGCGACAAAGTCGGCACCGTCGAGGCAGGAAAGTGGGCCGACCTCGTTGCCACGATCGGCGATCCGCTCAAGGACATTACAGAGGTCGAGCGCGTGAAATTTGTGATGAAGGCCGGCGTCGTTTACAAGAACGAGGTGCGCTGAATCGCAGAGCATTCGTCCAAGCTCGAGCGCCGGCTTTCCGATCGCTATCTATTGGCAAAGACCGCCATGATGGCGCTACGGTCTAGTTGGGGCCGATCTTGATCGTCCCGCCGCCGCCCCCGCCGCTCTTGGAAGCGCTCGCGGCCACGACGCCCGTTGACCCGCCACCTGTCGAGACTGTTCCGCCGCCGTTCTTTTTCCCGGTCGTCGCTGCCTCGAGCTTGGTCGAGGCAAGTCTCGTCGCCTCGAGCACTTCGTACTTGCATTCGCCCTCATCCGGCCCAATAACCGTGCACGAACTGCGCGCTGGAAGAAACAGATCGACATCGGCGTGTTCTTCGTTCTCGCGGGTTAACAAACGAACTCGCCAATTCACCTCGTCTGTGTTCACGAATTGCACTGTGCCTTTGGGCTTGATGTTCACCTCGTCCGGGCTGGGGTCACCATCGGTAATCGTTACGATCGCATCCGGGACGTAGAGGACCTTATTCTTGGCCTTCGCTGCGCTGGTGCCGGGCATAGTTTCTCCTTTCGCGTTCTACTTCTTCCCGCTGGTGCGGAAATTCGGGTCAGCCAAGACCGCTCTCAGGCCGGGCTGAGTTTCGAGACCTTTCAATCCGTAATCGGTCGCCATGCTGGCGCGCGCGTATTCGATCGCTTGTTTCCGATCACCCAATGTCTCGAACGTTTCGGCGACATTTCCGAGTATGTCTCCGTTCTTCGGTTCGAGCGCGAGCGCCGTGTGCACTTGAGAGAGCGCCTTATCGCGAAGATTTTCTTGCGCGTAGTAAAGGCCCAAAATCGAATGCGCGTGCGCGTCTTGTGGCCTTATGGCGAGTAGTTGCTCGATGCCGGCTTGCGCCTTGGCGCGCGCCAGACCGAGGTTTGCCTGGTCGTTTAACCACTGATACGAAATCATCAAGTTGGCCCAGACGCGCCAGTCCTTGTCGTTCAGCACGGCCGCCTGTCGATACTGCTGTATCGCTTCGTGATATCGCTTTTGCGTGAAATACAGGTAGCCGAGGTTCGTATACGCTTCGTAGTTCGGCGCGAGTTCGAGCGATTTCCGGAACGCCGCCTCTGCGGCCTGGTTGGATTTCGCGTCGCCGATGTCCATGTAGACGGCGCCAAGGTTGCTGTAAGCGGTCGGATTATCCGGAGTCAGTTCGATCACGCGTTTTAGTTGATCGATAGACTCTTGATAGCGGCCCTCGTCGTCATAGAAGAGCGCCAATGCGAGATAGCCGCTCCAGTAGTCGGGGCGCAAGGCGATCGACTGCTTGAAGTTTGCCTCGGCTTCCTGCGGGTGCTTCAAGCGTGCGTAAATTCCCGCGATGTGCATCATTGCTTCGGCATCGTTGGGATTGAGCTCGAGCCCTTTTTTGAATTCGGCGAGAGCGAGATCGTCTTTCCCTGAGGTCGCGTTGAGCTGCCCGAGGATCACGTGGACCGCGGGAAGCTTTTCGTCGAGAGTAACTGCCTTTTCGCAATTCTCCGTAGCTCGCGGTATCGAAGCGGGATCATTCTCGGTCTGAAATTTCATGCGGTAGGCGTCGCAAAGCGTCGCGAAGCCCAGTGCAAAACGAGGATCGGCTTTAACGGATGAATCAAGCGCCGCGATCGCACGGTCAACATTTCCCGGCTTGTCGTATCGCTGCAGGAATCCGAGCCCTTCGATGTACGAGCCATAAGCGTTGGGATTTGCGGATTTGGCTTGAGTGGTGCCCGCCGGCACCGAAACTTTCATCATCCGCCCCAGGTGAACCAGAGCCGCATCCTCCACGGCCGCCAAGTCACCGTTTGCGTCTTCTACTTGCGCGGACCCGATCTGTCGCAGCCGCTTCGCGTCAATCAAGACGACGGTCAAATGCACGTCGGAACCCGTTCGCCGCACGCTTCCCTGGACGACCATCGTCGCGCCTAGGTCGCGGAATGCCGACTCGGGATCGCGGATCTTATACTTTCGAATTTCGCTCGCGGGCACGATCCACAAAGACTTTTGCGCCGCGTCTAAATTCGAGAGGCTGTTCGTGAGCGCGTCCATCAGACCGGCGCCGACAACTTGCAAGCCTGGATCGTCATTCGGCGTATCAAACGGCAGGACCGCGATGTGCTTTTCCGTGCTCGCGTATACCAGGCCCATCAACTCTTCGCGGACCGGAGGGATGAGCAGGATTCCAGTCAACACAACCAGCAGGATCATCACGACAAGCGCCGCGCGAGTTAGCCACGACGTCTCTTTCTAGTTCCATGTCGGCGTTGACGCATTCTGCACCATCTTCTTCAGTTCGCGCGGGCTGAGGTTGCGCGTCAACGTGGGGTGCTCTGTCACCGGAGGCGTCGCCGTGATTTTTGCGCGCGCGTCTTCCAGGTCGGCGAGCAATTCCAACGCATTCGCTTGCCGGTGCTCCGGTTTCTTCGACAAGGTTCGATAAATCAGCGGCTGCACCGCGTCGGGCACCGCATCGAGCGCCGACGGCGCCTGATTCAAGATCGCAAATGTCATCGCCGCGGTGTTCGGCCGCACGAATGGATGGCTGCCCGTAATCATCTGCACGAGCACGACGCCCAGCGCCCAAACATCCGACCGCTGATCCACCGGCTCGCCTAAAATCTGCTCGGGCGCCATGTAGGGCAGTGTGCCCGTTAGCGACATCGACTGCGTGGCGCTTGCCGAAGCCACCACGCGCGCCAGACCGAAATCGACAATCTTGGCAATGTTGTCCGGCGTGATGATTACATTCGACGGCTTGATATCGCGATGGACGATGTTGCGTGCGTGCGCGGCGCCAAGTCCGCGCGCGATTTGAATGGCCAGATCAAGCGCCTCGCGAAGCGGCACGACGCCGCGGTCCAGCTTCTCCGCGAGCGTCATCCCCTCGTAATAACCCATCACGATGAAAAACTGCCGGTCTTCCGACTCTTCCAGCCCGTGAATTACCCCGATATTTGGATGGTCCAGCGTGGAAGCCGCCCGCGCCTCGCGCAGCAATCGCTCGCGATCTGCTCCAGTGACGACCATATCTTGTGGAAGGAATTTGAGCGCGACGGTCCGCTCGAGCTTCAGGTCTGTCGCCTTGTAGACGACACCCATGCCGCCCGCACCCAGTTTTTGGGTGATTCGGTAGTGCGATATGGTTTGCCCGAGCATGGTGGTGCCAATCTGCAGCGAGTCGACGTTGCGGAAATTCTAGGGTGACGCCACAGGCAAGTCAACGAATCGGTTAGCCTTCAGCCCGGGCGGAAAAAGGCGAAGTACTATTGCGGTTAAGCTGAATATCTATTACTCAGCAATACTCAACGCGGCCTTCGCAACAACAAAAAAAATCGCGCGGAGAATTCGCTCTCCGCGCGATCTAAAAGCAAACAGCCCGAACTGTTCTGTGAACTTAGAATCGAAACACGGGCCCGAACGCGACCCGCAAATTGTGGTGTGCCCCGTTATTAAAATACATCTCGTCGCCTACATCGAGCCGCAGCCCAATCGGCCCAAGATGCGCCTGCAAACCGCCGCCCGGATACAAAACCGGACTGACATCGCTCGCTCGTAGGTTGCTCACGCTGCTGATGAACGTTCCGACCGTTGCGGGCGCGGGATCGATCCGGAAATTCATGAAGCCGCCCTTCACAAACACAAACGGCTGGATCGCATGATGGCCGATGTTCACCCGTGGTCCAAACTCCCCGTGAAGGGTTCGCAAATTCGTCCGGGCGACTGTAATCGTAGTGGTAGTCGGATCGGTGAATCCTTCGTTGAACGCCTGATTGAAGTCATAGCTCATTTCGCCTTCGAGCTTGATCTCTTTATAGAGTTGGAAACTTCCCCGTGCGCCGACTCCGGCGAAATTGGTGTTGGTCTGATCGAGCCGCAAATAATCCGCGAACACGCCGACCTCGACGTGTTCGTCATCCTGAGCTTGCGCCAGTGGTACGACACACCCCGCCAATAAAAGTAAAAATGCTAAACGCTTCATGGTCCCTTTTCTCCTTACGGATGGACTAACGGCCTTTGTGAACTAATCTGTGGAGAGTTCGCCGCGGGTCCCGGGGTCCGACGGGGAGTCTTCCAAACACTCCCATTTCGATGCCGAGTTTTTGGGGCTCGTTGCCGAGTCGGGATTTTATAGCGGTGAAATGCCGATATTTACGAATCGGTCTACAGGACTTCAATCTTCGTCCATACGGTCTTTCCTGTAGCTGCTTCTTTTCATTCCCTTTGTAACTGCTTCATATCGCTTCGCTTGATCGCGATTTCGCAAAAGCGTGATAGATAATGTCGTGCACAGTTCGCCTTGGCGTCCCAGCCATGGGAACACTGTCCGACAATTCCCAAATTTGTGGAGGAACCACGCGTTGGCAACATCGAAAGTGCGACACAGCGAGAAGGAAAAGCCTCAACAGCTTGAAAAATCACTGACGGGGATCGCGGGCTTCGATCAAATCACCAACGGCGGCGTTCCGAAAGGGCGCCCTACGATCGTCTGCGGCGGCCCTGGCTGCGGCAAAACGATGTTCGCAATGGAATTTCTCGTTCGCGGCGCCACGGAATTCAATGAGCCTGGCGTCCTGATGACCTTCGAGGAAACCGGCGAAGAGATGACCAAGAACGTCGCCTCTCTCGGATTCGATCTCAAATCTCTCGCTGCTCGCAAGAAGATCATGATGGATTACGTCAAGATCGAGCCCGCCGAGATCGAAGAAACCGGCACATACGATCTCGAAGGCCTCTTCGTTCGCCTCCAATACGCGGTCGACTCGATCGGAGCCAAGCGCATCGTTCTCGATACGCTCGAAGCCGTCTTCTCTGGATTCAAAAACACGGGTCTGCTCCGCGCCGAGATTCGCCGCCTCTTTCGCTGGCTCAAAGATCGCGGCCTCACCACCGTCGTCACCGCCGAGCGCGGCGACGGCCCACTCACCCGCTATGGTCTCGAAGAATACGTCTCCGACTGCGTCATTTTTCTCGATCACCGCGTCACTGAGCAAGTTTCCACGCGCCGGATGCGCATCATTAAGTACCGCGGCACATCTCACGGCGCCGACGAATTTCCGTTCCTGATCGACGACCGCGGATTCTCGGTTCTGCCCAGCAGCTCCATGAGGCTGAATCACAAGGTATCGAACGAGCGCATTTCTAGCGGCGTCCCGGATCTCGACGCCATGCTCGAGGGCAAGGGCTTCTACAAAGGGACTTCGATCCTGGTCAGCGGCACCGCCGGTTCTGGCAAATCGAGCCTCAGCGCCAGTTTTGTCGCCCAGTCGTGCGCCGACGGGCGGAAAGCGCTCTACGTGGCTTTCGAGGAATCACCATTGCAAGCCGCCCGCAATATGCGATCGATCGGCATCAATCTCGAACGATATATGAAGTCGGGCCTTTTGCGCTTCGAGGCATGGCGCCCCACGCAAAGCGGCTTGGAGATGCATCTGTTGCGCATTCACAAGCTCATCGAGGAGTTCGACCCTGAGGTGGTCGTCATTGACCCGGTTTCGAACCTGATGATGGGAAACATGCATGAAGTCAATTCCATGCTGATGCGCCTGATGGACTTTTTGAAGACAAGGCAAATCACCGCTCTGTTCACTTCGCTCACGCAAGGGATACATAAAGACATCGAGTCGACGGACGTCGGCATCTCCTCTCTCATTGACAGTTGGATTCTGGTTCGCGACCTCGAACTCAACGGTGAACGGAACCGCTGCGTCTACGTCCTGAAATCGCGCGGTATGGCGCATTCCAATCAAGTTCGGGAGTTCGTGATTTCCAAACAAGGAATCCAGCTTCTTCCCGTGTACATCGGCGCCGGCGTCGTCCTTACCGGTTCTGCTCGCCTAAATCAGGAGGCTCGTGAGAGGGCCGAAAGGCTTGCACGCCAGCAGAGCATAGACGGAAAGACGCGCTCTCGTGAGCGGCGGCGTAAGGCGGTCGAGGCGCAAATTGCGGCGCTACGTGTCGAGCTCGATGATGAAGAGAGTGAAGCTAGCCTTCTCGTGACGGAAGAGTTGAACAAAGAGAGACGATTGGCGCAGGATATAACCGATATGTCGTCACTCCGAGGGGGAAAATCCAACTCTGCCGGTCGGGCAGCGAAGTTGGGTAAATCATGACACTGAAAGCTTCTGCCAAATCTAAAACAAAGAAAACTGCAAGCAAGAAACCGGACGCAAAGAACGGTGATGCCGGAATGGTCGAACTCCGGCTGTATGTCGCCGGGCAAACTCCCAAATCACTCGCCGCTCTCGCAAACCTGAAAAAAATCTGCAACGACCATCTGACAGGCCGCTACAAGCTGCACGTCATCGACCTCGTCAAGACTCCGCAACTCGCACAGGGCGACCAGATCCTTGCTATTCCGACTCTGGTTCGCAAATTACCTGTTCCCATCCGCAAGATCATCGGCGATCTGTCCGATCTGGAAAAAGTTTTGGTTGGACTGAACCTACGGGAGACTGGAATCGTGAATTGAAAAAGCGAAGTATTTCGGCATCTCAGAAGCGCGGCGCGAAGCGCATGAAATCGCGTACGAAAGAGAAGCCGAAGTATCTTCTTCGCCTCTATGTCACTGGTCAGACTCCTCGTTCGCTCAAGTCCGTCGAAAATCTTCAGCGACTTTGCGAGAAGCATTTGCCGGGGCGTTTTCATTTGGAAGTGATCGACATCTATCAGCAGCCCGCTCTCGCCGCTGAAGGGCAGATCATTGCCGCTCCCACGCTGATAAAGGCGACTCCCCTCCCTCTACGACGTCTCGTCGGCGATTTTTCCGATACCGAGCGCGTAGTACTTGGTTTGGATCTCAAAAGGAATTAGGGGCCCGTTATGAAGCGAAAGCCAACCAAACCTGCGAAACGCATCAAACGTCTCGCGGTCAAACCTTCGGCAGGAAAATCTCGCGCGTTCGCTGAAATGCGGGAACGCGTCTCCGAGCTCGAAGAGACACTGCGCGCCATCCGCTCCGGCGAAGTCGATGCTGTTGTCGTTAGCGCGTCAAAAGGTGACCAGGTCTTTACTCTCCAGGGTGCCGAGCACCCTTACCGCTTGCTTGTCGAAACCATCGACGAAGGCGCTGCCACTCTTTCGAACGACGGCACAATCCTCTACTCCAATCGCAGTTTCGCCAATATTTTTGACGCGCAACTCGAGCGCTTCATCGGTACACCGATCGAGAACTTTGTATCCGGCGAGTATGTGGAAGCGTTGCGCTCGCTGATCCGCAATGCTGCCAGCGGTGTCGCACGCGGCGAGATTCGCCTTGTCGATCGCGCCGGGCGCGCTCGCACCGTTCGCTTGACTCTCACACGCAGCACGCAGTTCGGCATGGAAGCGCTTTGTGCCGTTGCCACCGAATTGACCGAACTCGTCGAAACCAACGAGGCCTTGCGCGTCACGGAATCCTCGCTGCGCCAGCTCTCCGGCCGCCTGCTCCAGCTTCAGGACGAAGAACGCCGCCGCATCGCGCGCGATCTTCACGACACTACCGGCCAGAAAATCGCCGCGCTCTCCATGTCGCTCGACCGCGTCGCGCGTCTTCTCGATACAAAAAAACCGGAGCGCGACGAAGCTCTAACCGAAGGCCGCGACATCGTTCGCATGATCGGCGAAGAGATTCGCACCCTCTCGTATTTGCTCCATCCCCCGTTGCTCGACGAATCCGGCCTCGGCTCCGCCGTGCGCTGGTACGCCGAAGGTTTCCAGAAGCGCAGCGGCATCCGGCTAAACGTCAACATTTCTGCCGATCTCGGCCGTCTTTCCACCGATGTTGAGATGGCGCTCTTCCGCGTCGTTCAGGAAAGTCTCACCAACGTTCACCGTTATTCTGGAAGTCCCGATGCCGAGATCAACGTGATCGAGACCCCCGATTCCGTAAAGCTCGAAATCATCGATCATGGACAGGGAATTCAAACGGGGGCGGTACGTACGAAAGTGGAAGGCATCGCATCGCTCGGCGTTGGCATTCCCGGCATGCGCGAGCGCATTCGCCAATTCGGCGGACAACTGGAAGTGGATTTCGGTCGCGATGGCACCCGTGTCACCGCCAGTGTCCCTCTGAAGAAAGCAAAAGTTGCTCCGCCGCCGGAAGAATCCGAGGTTGCGGTTGCCGCGACGAACGGCAATTCCAACAGCGACGTCGCATTATCTTCCGACACACGCCGCCGCATTCTCATCGCCGACGATCACGAAGTCATGCGCCGGGGTGTGCGCGGTCTGCTCGAGAGTCACGATGAGTGGGCTGTCTGCGGAGAAGCGTTCGAGGGCCGTGAAGTCGTCGTGAAGTCGCGCGAGCTGCGCCCCGACCTCATCATCATGGACATCAACATGCCCGGCCTGACCGGCATCGATGCCGCCCAACAAATCCGGAAGGAAAATCCAGCCGCGAAAATCCTGTTCTTCTCGGTTCACGAATCCGCACAAACCGTCCGCGAAGTCGTCAACGCCGGCGCCCAGGGCTACGTCGCGAAATCTCGCGCCGGCCACGACCTCGTCGATGCCGTTAGAAATGTCCTCGACGGCGGCACTTTCTTCCCCAGCTTTGCCCGCACCGCCTAACCCGTGGCACAGACACTCTTGTCTGTGCGCCCTACAAACTTTATCTCCCTGCCTCCGCTCGCCACCCTGTAACCGCGATCGTTTCCCAGATCGCGGGGTTTAAATCCAAACTCACCCATTCCTAAACACTCGCCACTAAAAATTAGGGGCGCAGCCCGCTGCGCCCCATGTCCGCACTTTCGACCGCGCGTTCTCATGTCTTTCTTCGCCGTCTAGCGCCGACCCGCAACAGCGCGCCGCGCTTCTCCGTCGCTCGTTCCGCCCTTCTCAATCCCATCCAACGTGCCCAAAATCCTTCTCAACGCCTCCGCCGTCTCCCCCGGCGTCTTCACCCGATACCGCGCCTTCGTCTCTCGCGCCTTCCCCACCTGCACCGACACTCCTCTTCCCACCGCCACAAATCCCGACTCATCCGAATAATCATCCCCAAAATAAAATGCCAACGACTTCGTCTCCGCGTGTTCCCGCAAAAATTCCTTTACCGCCAACCCTTTGCCCGGAATCGACCGCGGCAAAATCTCCACATCGCGAATATTTCCAACCGCGTGCAGCTTCCTCTGAAAAGGCTGCAACACGGCCAGCAATTCTTTTCGTAATGCCTCATGCCGAGCGTTCGGCACATGCAGCAAATGCACAGACAAGCTGCTGTTCTTATCTTCAATCCACAGATTCGGATATTTCTTCAGCAGCGGCTCCAGCGTCTCTCGCGCCTCGCGCAACGCCTTCTGCGCATCCGGCGGCAGCGCGCTCTTCTCATCGCGCTCCCACCCATACAAACCAAAATAGTGAATATCCGGCACGCCGATATGTTCCAGCAATTCCGCGCGCCGCCGCCCGCTCACCACCACCAGCGTCGCCAACGGATGCTTTGCCAATCGCCGCAAAACGCGCTGCGCCTCCGGCTTCAGCTTCACCAGTTCCGGCCGTGGCGCGATATCGACCAGCGTCCCGTCGAAATCCAGAAATATCGTCACCCGCCCGCGCTTGCGAATCTGCGCGGCGATGCTGTCCCAGCCCTTCAACAAATCTGGAACGACCTTCGTATTTTTTGATTTGTTCCTGTGAACAGAACGAGAGGGGCGAGAGGCTGGCGTCATTGCACTTCGACGCGCTCCACCGGGGTATCAATCCGAATCTCCGTCAGATCGGACAGCAAGTTCGCGGCCCAGCGATAAATGTTGTACTCGCGGACGTTCGTCCGCATGTGCTGCATGCGCGTTATTTGTTCCTCGGTTGGCATTTCCAGCGCGCGATGAATCGCTCCTGCCACTTGCTGCACGTCGTACGGATTCACCAGCAGCGCGTCGCTGAGTTCCATCGCCGCTCCTGCGAATGTGCTCAAAATCAGCACGCCGCGATCGTCATCGCGCGACGCTACAAATTCCTTCGCTACCAGATTCATTCCGTCGTGCAGCGCCGTCACCAGGCAAACCGATGCCGCCTTGTAATACCGCGCAATTTCCTGATGCGAGTGGTGCTTCTTCAGCAAAACAATCGGCATCCACCGCCCAGCCTGGAATCGCGCATTGATCCGCGCCGCTTCCTGATCCACTTCATCCAGCAATCTCTGATACCGCTCGATCGCCGTCCGGCTGGGCGCCCCGATCTGAATAAAGCTAAACCGCCGCTGGTACGACGGATTCATCTCCAGGAATTTCTCGATCGCGCGGAACCTTTCCGGAATCCCCTTGGTGTAATCCACGCGATCCACGCCCACGCCCAGCACGCTCGCATGAATGTTCAGATCGTTGCAGATCTGCGAAACCAATTCGCCCGCGCTCTTTTCCTCGACGTGCCCGTTCTCCGACATCGACACGCTGATCGGATACGGCCGCACCCGCGTCAGATGCCCCTTCCGATTCACTTCAAATCGGTCCCACGCCGTCAGCGCTTCCACCGACCGGTCCACCGACGACAAGAAATTGTTGCAGTGCGACTGAATGTGAAACCCGATCAAATCCGCGCCCAGCAGCCCATCAATCAGCTCGCGCGCCCAAGGGCAAATTCCAAAAACTTCCGGATTCGGCCACGGGATATGCCAGAAAATCGCTACGCGCGCGTCCGGCCGCGCTTCCTTTACCATCCGCGGCAGCAGCGCAAAGTGATAATCCTGCGCCAAAACAATCGGCGACTCGATGCCTTCCATCTCTTCCAGCACCGCGTCCGCAAATCTTCGATTCACTTCCTGATACGACAGCCAGTCTTCCGGCCGGAAAATTGGCCGCGTATGCGCGATGTGGCACAGCGGCCACAAGCCTTCGTTCGAAAATCCCTCGTAATATCCCTTTTCTTCTTCCTTGCTCAGCCACACGCGCCGCAGCGTGTACGCCGGATGATCCGGTGGCACGCGCAACCGGTCGCGCGCATCGACGGTATCGCGATCCGCGGTTCCCGAACCGTCTGCCACCCACGTGCCGTTCGACGCCAGCAGCACCGGTTCTAGCGCCGTCACCAGTCCGCTCGCAGGCACAATCACCTGGATCGACCCGTCGTTCTTCCTATCGTGCATGTATGGCTCGCGGTTCGAAACGACGAACAGCGGCTTGTTCTGGAGCTTGCTCGCCAGGCTCACGCGGAGTCGCTCCGCCGTCCAGAGCGACACGTTCGACTCGCGCAGCCGCGCTTCTTCTTCCGCCGTCGCCCGCGCCGCGTTTAAATCGCGCGCCAGGTGCGTTACCTCGCGATGAATCTGATCGAAAAGCTCGCCCTGCGGCAACGCCGGCGGAGGATTCAGTTGGCCGCTTTGCCCCGTGCGCAATCCGCGCAGCCACGTCGCCGTTCGCGTCAGCGGTCCAGTCAGCGTCCAGCGCACCAGAATCAGCGCCAGGCCGGAAATAAATAGCGTCTGCACCAGCGCCGTGAGCAGGGAACTGCGCAACGTGTTCGAAACCTGGCTGTCGATGTAGCTCGCGTCGTGTGCCAGCACCAGCGTGCCCACCGCTTGCCCGTTGCGGTGCAGCGGCATCGCATAGAGTTGCATCTGCGCACCGCCGATGGGCAGGAACTCACCCAGGCCCGCGTCTCGCAACGCCGCGCGCGTGGCCGTTGGCGGACGTGTCTGGAACGTAGGCGCCAATCCCGGCGTCAGCGCGAGTACGGCGCCATTAGCGTTATAAACCGCTATGCCTTTCAAATGTTCGCGCTGGCCGAAGCGATCCACGATGCGCTGCAAACTCTTGTCCGGCAGCGGCCGATCGAATAGCGGCTCCACGTTCTCTTGCAGGCTTTCCGCCAGAATTTCCGCGCGCCGCGACAAATCGTTGCGCAGCATCCGCTTCTCGGTTCGCACCTGATACACCGCGAACAGCAGCGACACCACCACGACGCTGATGATCAACGGCAGCACAATTTTTAAGGTCGTGCGCATTCAGGCTTTACCCTTGAGGACAGTTCCAGCCAAAAACACTTCAACGTGGGACGAAAACTTAACACTCCTAGGTTCCATTCGCTACGTATTTGAATTTAGATGAGCTGCCTTCGAAAAGCGTCGGCTGCTTCCACGCATTAACTCTGCCGCTTCGCAGCCTCTACAGTTCCCAAGCGCTCGGCGGAAGCGAAAGCGCTTATCCGATAAGCGGCTGGCCTGGGCCTTGGCACCTTCACGAATGGCTGGCGAATTTACGGTGCTTAGTTTTCGACGGATCGTGTGCAACGACCTGGATCCGCCTGGTCTAACCCCGGTCTGGAAGGTGTGCTCAGAGGTTGGGTGACTGGACGACCTAACCAACCGGGAACTGGAATACTCGTAGGGATCCGGTGATGGCGCGACTACC
>Ga0207109_1170_pt1 | contig 14774 bp, 14 predicted proteins | sample Alteio_BWMinHeat_73_FD_153584 | JGI IMG/M metagenome (GOLD analysis project Ga0207109, IMG submission 153584) | Enriched cells from forest soil in Barre Woods Harvard Forest LTER site, Petersham, Massachusetts, United States -... | ecosystem: Environmental > Terrestrial > Soil > Temperate forest >... | reverse complement strand
TCGTAGCGTCTATTTTCGCGGCGCCAGCCTGAGTAAGAGTCACCGCCGCGCCGACTACTTGCGTTCCGGATTGATCGACGACTTTTCCGGTCACGCTACCAGTTTGCTTTTCGGGCGCTTGCTGCGTCTTCGCCGGTGTCAGGGATTTCTGCGATGCTGTCGTCTTACTCTGCTGAGCCCAAGCCGGTGCGACAAATGCAAATATCACCAGGGTGAGAATCGTGGCCGTTGCTTTTGCAGTGCGAGCGGACACAAAAATGCCGAACCGTATAAACGACATACAGTGCTCCCGATTTCAAATTGTCAGGACTCAAGCCAGGCGAGAGCCAAACGACATCGCGCACACCGCGACGTTGGAGGCGCTACCTGCGCCTCCCTTCGCTCCGGCGAGCAACTACAAACGGTTCGATGCGGACCTAAATGAGGGCGATACAATTTTTGTCGGAGAACATGCAGAACCCGTCAAAATTCATCGGAGAAAGATGAGCAGGTGGTATTTCTGCGGCTTACGCGGCGGATGTGAACAAGCAAACGTATACCATGCAGCTCTGACCCAGCTATAATCGCGTCCTCTGATCGGGCCCCAGGACTGCACCAACATCTCGTCTGAATTTCGGTGAGCCAATGAAAAAATGGGCGCCTCTTCTCTTCCTTGCGATTTTCTGCGTCGCCGCCGCGCAAACCATTGCCCAGGCGAAAAAATCAGCTGACATTGTCCTGACGCACGTAACAATCATCGATGTCACCGGCGGTCCTACCCTACGCGACATGTCCGTTTTAATCGCCGGCAACCGAATCTCTAAAATCGAATCGACCAACAAATTTTCCGCCCCGCCAACCTCCGAAGTCATCGACGCCACCGGCAAATTCCTCATCCCCGGCTTATGGGACATGCACGTTCATCCGCACAGCCCTCAAGATCTGAGCCTCTTCATCGCAAATGGCATCACCGGCATTCGCATCATGTGGGGCGATCGGGACGACTTCGCATCGCGCAAAGAACGCGACGCCGGCAGATTGCTCGCTCCTCACATGTACATTGCCAGCCCGATCATCGACGGCCCCAAACCTTTCTGGCCGGGTTCCATTTCCGTCAGCACTGAAGCCGAGGCCCGCACCGTTGTAGATAGAGCCAAAGCGGCAGGCGCCGATTTTGTAAAGGTCTACAGCTTTCTGCCTCGCGAAGAATTTCTCGCCATCGCCGACGAAGCAAAAAAACAAAACATCTCGTTCGCCGGTCACGTTCCGATGTCGGTGTCAGCGCAAGAGGCTTCCGACGCGGGCATGAAAAGCATCGAGCACCTGACCGGCGTGATGCAGGCTTGCTCAACGCTGAGCGCCGATCTCGACAAGGCGTCCGAGGCAGACCTCGATGAACATAACAGTACCGGTGAGCGCTTCTTCGAAGGCCCCCACGTTCACGCGTTCCACGAGCAAATGTTCGCGACTTGCGACCCCGAAAAGGCCACAGCTCTGTACGACGTTTTCAAGAGAAACGGCACTTGGCAGACACCTACGCTGACACTCTGGAGGATGTTCAGCTCTATCAACGATCCGGCTTTCACGGTTATGCCGGCCTTAAAATTTGTTCCGATCCGCGAACGCCAATCTTGGGACCCGGCCAACCGCTCGAATCAGTCGCTCGCAGAAAACACGGCGCTCAGCAAGCCCGAATTCCAAAAAGATCTCCAGCTTGTCGCCGCTATGCAGAAGGCTGGCGTCGGCATTCTCGCAGGCACCGACACCGGCAACCCGTACTGCATTCCCGGTTTCGCCCTGCACGACGAACTTAAGCTTCTCGTCCAGGCCGGCTTGACGCCGCTGCAAGCCTTGCAAGCCGCGACGACAAATCCCGCGCAATTCATCGCCAATGAAAACGATTTCGGCGCTGTAAGGCCCGGCAAACTCGCGAACCTCGTACTGCTCGATGCAAATCCGCTCGACGCCATCGCCAACACAACAAAAATCCGCGGCGTCATCCTGGACGGCCAATTCTTCGATCGCCCCACGCTCGACGCCATGCTCGCCAAGGTCGCTGCCCTTGCGAATCGAAAGCCAATCGGAGACGTACTTTTCGCCACGATTCAAAAAGACGGCATCCACGCCGCAGTTGATCAATATCACCTGCTCGTCGCGACGCAGCACGACGGATACGACTTCAGCGAAAACGAATTCGTCAGCCTCGGCTATCGTCTCTTGCACATGCAAAAAGTCACCGACGCCATCGAAGTCTTCAAATTAAGCGTGGAAGCCTACCCGCAGTCTTACAACACCTACGATAGCCTCGCTGAGGCCTACATGGATCACGGCGACCGCGACCTTGCGATCCAGAACTATCGCAAGTCGCTCGAACTGAATCCCGCCAACGCCAACGGCACCAAGATGCTCCAAAAACTCTTAGCCCAATAATCACATCCTTACCCTATGAGTCGCGTCCATGTACGGGCGCAGCATTGCTGCGCCCCATGTCCGTACAATGTAAACTCTTGAGGCTGCTGGCCGTCCAAACCAAATCATGACCGAATCGAAGAACTCGCTCGCCCCTTGGCTCGAAATCCCCGACGGCCCGCGCGCCCTGACCTTCTACAAATCCGCTTTCGACGCTCAGGAAACCTACCGCTACGACAATCCCGACGGTGGCTTCGTAGTCCGTTTAAATGCCAACGGCGCCGAATTCTGGCTGTCCTACGAGGGGCCAAAATCAAACTCTGACGCCGCGAATGCGGAGCCCGACTCGAAGGCTCCACTCGGCGGCAAGAATCTCCGCCTCATCCTCACCGTCCCTGATCCCGACGCCACCTTCGCCAAAGCGATGGCCGCTGGCGCGCAGCAAGTCTTCGCAGTCAGCGAAGGCCACGGCTGGCGCGTTGGCCGCCTCATCGATCCGTTCGGCCTGCACTGGGAAATCGGCAAGCCTCTCTGACGGCGGTAGCAGCCCCGCATCGGTCCCGACCTGTGACCTCCACCGTCTAGTCGTCAACGCGAACCGTCCTTGTCACAGCGTCATCGGCAAAAATAGAAATGGGGCGCAGCATCCGCTGCGCCCCACTTCCTAGCAAGCTCTCAACATCGAGCTCACCAGTCACGAGTCACCAATCACCAGTCACCAGTCACCAGTCACCAGTCACCGCCTCACAGTCACCGCCTCACAGTCACCGCTTCTCACCCCGCAGCCGCGCTCGCCTTCCCCGCGATGAACTCGAGCAAATCCGCGTTGATCTGCTCGGCGTGAGTCGTCGGCATCCCATGCGGAAATCCGGGATACGTCTTGAGCGTCCCGTGCTTCACCAGCTTGATCGCGATGGCCCCGCTCGCTTCAAACGGGCAAATCTGATCGTCGAGTCCATGCTGCACTAACACCGGCACATCGACGCCCTTCAGGTCCTCAAAAAAATCACTCTCCGACAGCACGTGAACGCACTCATAATGCGCCTGTGCGCTGCCCATCATTCCCTGCCGCCACCAGTTGTCGCGAATCCCTTGCGATACCTGTGCGCCCGGCCGGTTGAAACCGTAAAACGGAATCGTGATGTCCTGATAGAACTGCGAGCGTGCATACGCCGTGCCGTTGCGCAGCCCATCAAAGACTTCCAGCGGCAACCCAGCCGGATTCTCTTTCGACTTCAACAGTTTCGGCGGAATCGAGCTGATCAACACCGCCTTCGCGACGCGCCCTTTTCCAAATTTCGCGACGTATCGAATCACCTCGCCGCCGCCCGTCGAATGCCCGATGTGCACGGCATCCTTCAGATCGAGCGCCTGCACCACCGCATCCGCATCCGCCGCGTACGTATCCATGTCGTGACCGTTCGCCGTCTGCGTCGAACGCCCGTGCCCGCGCCGGTCATGGGCAATCACGCGGTAGCCGTGCTGCAGAAAAAACATCATCTGCGTGTCCCAGTCATCCGCCGACAGTGGCCAGCCATGATGGAAAAACAGCGGCTGCCCCTTGCCCCAATCTTTGTAATAGATCTCTGTTCCGTCTTTCGTAGTAACAAGCGCCATCGGTGTTCTCCTCCGTTTTGTCTTGGGTAGCTAGAAAGTTGCGACCTTCGGCCAGGTAGGTCAGCTCGGCCTGGGAATTCAACGCAGTTCCTACCAGGTCTACTACTCTCGTGGGTCTGAGATGACTCTGCCATCAAAAGTGATACTTGTTTTTGTCAGCATGCATTTCCCAAGCTCCGAAATGCCCAACTGTCGGCGCCGGGAAGTGCTACCATCCCCTCAAGAGGTGCCCGATGAACAAGCCGGACTTGCTCGCCGCCGCACTGACGGCTCTCTGCGTCCTGGGCGTCGTGCTTTATCGCTTTGCTTGGGCCGGATCCGACTTGGCTTCAGCAGCCGGTCAAGGCCGCCTGCCAATCCTCCCCAAACGTCTCCGCGCCTGGCTCTTCGGCGAATATCACAAAAAAGCCGCTTAGCGCCATTTCGCGCAGGCAAGCTCAATCTCCTCTCAAGCCAATGAAATCGCTCCTCTTCGCCGCGACGCTTCTCTCGCTCATCCTAATCACGACATCCGCCGCCCCGCAAAATCCCGTCAACGGCCTGCAAATGTCGATCGCTCCCGTGCAGACGCAACCAGCGGACCCGCAAGCGATTCACTTCACCATCACCTTCACAAACACGGGCGACGCAGTCCTGACGTTCGCTCCCGGCACCACATTGGATTGCGGCAGGCGCCCCTCGCTGACGAGCCTCGTAGTGCTCAACCTTACCGACCCGAAAGGCAAGCTGCATCGCGACATGATGTACGCTGGCGACGGACCTCCTTACATCGGAGCCTGCGCCGGCCGAATCGACCCATTCGTCGTCGTGCTTCACGCGCACGAATCCATTTCGCTCCCGCTGGACATCAGCAAGTATTTCGACCTAAAAAACTCCAAGCAATACGAAATGGCAAGATTCTCGGCGGGCGCCTATCTGGTTGAAGCGGCGTTCACCAGCTCCGACCAACCAATCCGGCAGGCAAAATCCTGGTGGGCCGGAACCGTCAAATCCAACGTTATCCAAATCCAGTTCAATTCTGACTTCGCCGCAGCGCTTGACGATGTTCCAGACCGAAAGCCGCCCACCGCCGCGTCAATTCAGTCTCGCTGATTCACCGCGCCGATCCCTCATGCGCCGCGGTACCCGGAATTTCAGTCCGCGCAGCCGTAAGAGAGGTATGAAAAGGGTCGGCCACTTCATCCTCATCATCGTGTGCATCGCCGGCTTCCACGAACTGAGACCCACCAGGAAAAATTGGGCTCAATACTTCGGCGGTGGCTTTCTAGTCCTCGCCTACATGGCCTTGATCATCGCCACCACCGCCCCTCGCTGATTCACGTAATAAACAGCGCCGGCGGCTCTGCTTCTGTCATACTGGTGACGCACGCCTATTCTGTTTCCCCGGCGTCGTCGCCGGCAGACTCGAATGAATCTATGACAACTACGTTCCAAAAGCGCCAAAAGGAACACAAGCGGCAGGAAAAGCAAAAAGCAAAAGCGGAAGTGCGTCGCAACAAAGCGATCGCCCGCCGCACGCAGGAACGTTACGGCCGCGCCGCAGCCGACGCGAACAGCCACGCAGCGACGGTCACCGACCACAACGGCCACGACATCGAAAACCCGACTTAGCTTTGAACCCGAGCGACAGTACCGCATTCAGAGGCAATCATTCACCGAATACCAGCCTGAACTGGACATTACGTCGCATCTGAAGGTTCACTGCAACTTCGCGTATTCCGCCTTAGCTTGTTTCAGCACGGGAATGTCGGGATCAGCGTCCTTCCAGTCCGTAAAAAACAATTGGTACTCGTTCCTCTCTTCGGCGATCTTGTTCTCGATTCCATAAGCGCGAGCCAAACCCAAATGCGCCAACGTATACAGGACCGTCGGTGTATTCACGCCTCGGTGGCTCAATATTTTTTTATATTCCTCAGCGGCGTGCGTCCCATCATGCGATCGTAGATATGCCTCCGCGTGGACAGCCATCACTTCCGCCGCATAGGGTGACAACTCATACGCCGCGCCAGGCTCCACATCACGAAGAGCTTGCGCCGGGTCATTGTGATAGAGACTCAAGGCTCCCCGCGCCCGCGGAATATCGATTCCATGAAGCAGCGTGTCAGACGGAAGCTCTTTATCCAATTCGCCGACATATTTCTTCACTTCCCGATCGTTGCCCAGCCGCGCAAACACGTACGCCACGCCCGTCTGCACTCCTCGATTTTTCGTCCCGGCCAATGCCGCGTTCATATCCTGCTGCGCTTCCGCTGTAAACCCAACATCGATTTCGCACACTGCCTTGCGCGTGAGCAAAACTCCGCGGTATTCGTCCTGATTCCGTGCGTGAGCCGCTTCTATGCCGTGCGTGAAAGCCTGGCGCGCCTCGCGAATCTTGCCTCTCCTGCATAAGTCGTCGCCGAGCAATTCGTAGAGGTTCGGTTCCTCCAGCCTTCCGACAGCACCATCAAGGTCTCGTCCCGCCGCCGCTTCGTCGCCGCGAAGCAGCGCAAGCTCAAAATCCAAAACATGCGCCCCGCTGAAATCTAGCTGCTGACTTCGAGCCTTATCGAGAACCGCTCGGGCTTCATCGAATCGGCCCAATTCAATGTCCGCGCTGGCTAAATTGTTGATCCCGTACTCGTCCTTTGGATCGTTGCTCAGCGCAATGTTTGCCTGCTCGACCGCGTTTTCGTATCGGCCAATTAAGTAGTAGCTCAATGACAAGTTGTTGCGAGCCACGTTGTCTCGCGGGTATTTCTGAATCCATTCTTCGTAGACAGGTATCGCCTGCACATAATCTTTTTTGAAGATACCGTAGTAGTCCGCCAGAATGTTGTAGCGCTCGTGGTCGCTCGCGCGGTCTCGCAATTCAAACGCCTTCTGGAAATCCGCAAACGCCGGCACTTCGTTCCCGAGATTGTTTTGCACCGTCGCGAGCTCAGCCCACGCCATCGCGAAATTCGGATCGAGTTCGACGGCCCTCTGATAGTGCGGAAGCGATCCCTGTTGATCGAATTTGGCGAGCGCCGCATGACCGAGACTGAACTCCTTCAGCGCGTCCAGCGATGACGTCGTAGCCGCTTCCAGAGGTGTCGGCAATTTCTGCAACGACGAAGCCGTGTCGCCCAGCTTTTGCTGAAGCGAGGTCGCCGCCTGTTCCAGCGACTTCAATATCTGCTCTTTGCTTCCCGCCTCCGCCTGAGCCCGCGCCAGCGCATCCTCACTCTGCGCGTTGATGACTTCCAGCGTGATCACGTAGTGCGTCCCGAAGTTTGCGATGGACCCGACGAGCATCGTCGAAATCCCTTCGCGCAAACAGATCTCGTGAGCCACTTCCTTCGTCAGTCGTTCCCCGGCAGGTCGCCCCATGAAATGCAACGCTTGTTGAACTCGCGACTCCGGCAGGATATTGAAATAGGGAGACCGTTCCAGTTGAAGCGCGACCGCCTCTTTTAGAGCTCCGTCGAATTCCGGATCCCCGGTGCTGTTGTCGAAATCCGCGAGCACGATCGAGTCTTTATCCGTGAGCGCATGCACTTTATGTGACGAAAAATACCAGCCGCCTAGTCCTATCGCGATGATGACCGCCGCCCCTGCGGCCACTCGCATCCAGAGCTTCGATTTCCGTGTGACCACATGCTCGTGTTCGTGCTCAGGCAGCGCCGCATGAAGCCGCCCCGATTGCAAATCCCGCTTCAGCCGCTGCAAATCCGCGCGAACCTCCGCTGCGCTCTGATATCGGAAGTTGCGATCCTTCTCCAGGCACTTGTGCATTACCCGCTCGAAATCGACCGGAAGATCGGGATTGAGCCGTAGCGCATCAACAGGGATGCGATGCAGAATCGCGTCCGTCACGCTTCCGGATGTGCTGCCCCGGAATGGCAGCACCCGCGTCGCCATCTCATACAGCACGATGCCAAAGGAAAACAGGTCCGTGCGCGCGTCCAATTCGTCGCCGCGTACCTGTTCGGGCGACATATAGGAGGTAGTGCCAACGGTTGCGCCGGGGCTAGTCAGCAGCCGTTCGTCCGTTACGGTTGGTAGTTGCGAAGCCGGTATCGCCGCGTCTGAGGGAACGACCTTCGCCAATCCGAAGTCGAGAATCTTCGCGTGTTCGCGTTCCGTCACAAAAATGTTGGCGGGCTTGATGTCGCGGTGAACGATGCCCTTGCTATGCGCCGCATCGAGAGCGTCTGCAATTTCGATAGCCAGGTCGAGAACTTCATCAATGCTCAGCGGTTTCGCCTGTATGCGGCGCCTCAGAGTCTGCCCCTGCAGAAATTCCATGGCGATGAAAACTCGGCCGTCCTGCTCGCCGATATCATGAACCGTGCAGATGTTTGGATGGCTCAGCGCCGAGGCAGCCTTGGCTTCCCGGCGAAACCGTTCCAGCGCCTGACGATCCCCGTCCATATCGTCAGGCAACAATTTGAGCGCAACAAAGCGGCTAAGGCGCGTGTCTTCCGCCTTGTACACCACCCCCATGCCGCCGCGGCCGAGGTGTTCAAGAAAGCGATAATGCGAGATGGTTTGCCCCAGGAGTGGGTCGGGACGGTCCATTGTAGGCGCATCTTAAGTTGCGCCCCGCGCCAAGTCAACGAAGCTGGACTGGCACGCGAAAGCAACACGAGCCCTTTATCGCCTTAGGGGTTCGAGATTATAGAAAAACGTAATCCCATTCACGATTCACCGATCACGAGCCACCTCGGCGCGCATCGCCCCCGCCGCCATCAACACCGTCCCCGCAAACAGCGTTGTATCCCCAATGTAATTCAGCGCCTCGACAAGCATGTCCGCCGGCGCAGCCGCCAGAATCGGAAAATACATCAGCACCACCAGTAGCATCAGCACAACTGCAAGACCGGTGGCACACGCGCGAGCGTATCGATTGCTCACCAAACTCACCCCGCCCGCCAACAACGCCAGTCCCGTCACATATCCCCAAACTGCGCGCACCGGAATCCACACAGGCGTCAGTCTGGCCAGCGGAACTCCGGGGATGACATCCGGATGAAGCCAGGTCTCTCCTGCGAAGAACACCAGAATCGCTCCCAGAATCACACGGCAAACCTTGCGATAACGACTCGCGAAAAGCCATAGCCCGCAAGCAAACGCGATTTCCCGGCAAACGACCGTCCAGAAAATACGATTTCTCGGATCGCTCAACGCATTCGGTGCATGGATCATCGCCACAAACAGTAAGAACATCAGCCCCGTCAGCGACGCCGCCAAGCGCGCATATCTGTTCACTGCAATGCTTGTCGCGGCAGCAAACAGCGCGAACCCCACAAAGAGAGCCCAAAACAAACGCCCCGGCATCCACACCGGGACACCTTGTGCTAGAGCATGAGGCGCCGCAAGATGCTCCGCCCCAAACATCCCCAACCCCACCGCAACAAACACTCGCCCGAACACCGGCAACCCGACAAACTTCGCCGTCAGTTCCCTGTGTACCGCAGCGAGCGCCAGCAGCAGATAGCCAAGCGCCGAAAACCACATCCAAAATGGAAGTCCCGATGTCATAGCCCCGGATTCTCTGAGCCACGCACCTCCCGGTCAATATCCACTTGCCAAGAAAAACGAAAACCACTTCCGCCCGTCCGCAGTGCACATTCGGCGCTCCGCCCCCTGATGTTTGTGCATCGCTCCGTTTCGAGGCCGGTGCGTTTTGAGCTTTGTGGGTCGCGGTTTCAACCGCGACATTACTCGAGCCCTCGGAAAGGGGCTTCAGCCACTGAAGTTCTCGAGATTTCGAGCTTAAGTTAACGTTTGAGATTGAAGCTTTGCGGGTCACAGCTTCAGCCGCGACATTACTCAGACCCGCGAGCCACGAAGGCTCTATCTCCCCGGCGGCGCGAGGTTGTAGTAAAACGTGAACCGCAACTCGATGTACGGCCCCGTAAACTCCGCGGGCAACTTGGCAAATGGCGCCGCTGCCCGAATCCCCGCCAAACTGGCTTCGTCGAGGTCGGCCTTTCCCGAAGGGGCCTTAATCTTCATAAATTCCTTCGGCACCGTCCCGTCCTGCAAAATCCGAAACTCGACGCTATTGATCCCCTTATTTCCCTTCGCGACAGAAGCCGGCATGTTCGCAAACCAGCGTTTCTTGGTCGTGCCATACACGTTGCGAAGGTAGCCGTTGAAGTCCACCCCTTGAGTTGGGGTAAGCAACTCAATTCCAGCCGATCTTTCCCCCGATATTTGTCCCGACACCTCATCTTGCGCCTGGCTAATCGGCGCGCCGCCCCTTGCAACGGTCTGAACCGTTACCGCCGCCAACAAAACGAGAATCAGCAAGCACCCAACGTTCTTGAAACTCATCTGTTCACTCCCGACCGGGCCGCTTCGATTCAGCCCGGCCACTATCAATCACAATAGAGCTGAAAGACTATCGAGTGGGTTGTATTTGATTCCACGGCTCGGCGCATCCGGCAATTCACCAACGCCACCAACTTCAGGGACCCTATCGTGACTCCGCCTTCTCCAGCGCAAGCTTCTGCGCCGTCGAAAGAGCATCCGGGGCAGGCACTTTCACATCTGGCTCGACTCCGGTCCCTTCCCAATTGGTTTTCGTGATCGGATTGATAGCCCGCGCAAACGGCACGCCGATCATAAAGTGATCGTCGATCCGATGGCCGGAGACCGGGTGCGCACCGCCTCCGGTCGTTTCGCCGATAATCGTGGCGCGTTTGAGATTTTTCAGATTGTACGTAAATTCCTCAGCGCCCGAGAACGTTCGCCCAGACGTGAGAACAAACGCAGGCTTACCATCCAATTTCTTGCCGGGTACATCCGGCGAAGTCCAAAACTCTTCAGTGTGGTTCGTCTTCCGCGTCCACAAATCATTGAGGTGCGTCCGTTTCGAGAACAAATAGCTGCAGACGAACGCCACCATTTTGGGATCGCCACCACCGTTCTCTCTTAGATCGAAGATGACTGCATCCGTGTTGGCGAGGAAATTCATCGCAGCTGTCGCTGTGGGGCCGCAAATCTCAGGGTCACCAAACATGTCGAACTTCACATAGCCAAGATTCCCGGAGAGGATCTCTACTTTGTCGAAGCCGCAATTCATGTGTTCCAATTCCTTGCGAAATTGGGCGACCTCGTCGGCGCTCGGAGCCCCTTCCGGTCTATCAGGCACCTTTGCCGGGCTAAAATCGACTCGCAAATGCTTGTCGCGGCTCACTTCGCGAAAATTGTCGGTGAGCAATTTTGCGAACGCATCTCCATCCGTCACAGAATCGTACTCGCCGCGTTTTTGTCGCACGCGCACGTCATCGCTCATCTTCTTTGCAATGTCTGGGAACACATAAGACTCATTCAGCTTTGCGATCGCGCCATCAATCACCCGGGCGCGCGTCGCCGCGTCGATCGTGAACACCAAGTCCGAAACCGACGTACCCGGCGGCATCGCCCGCAGATCAAGGCTCTCGACCATGGCAGGGTCCCCATCCTTGACTTCCACGCTCGCGATCGCCGTGGTGCCGTTTTGATGATCCTTGACGAGAACTTTCAATCGAAGTTTTTCGCTTTTAAGGATTTCTCGAACATCAAACCCACCCGTCATCCCACGAAACCCTAGCTCATCATCGACGGACTTTTTGGGTTCGTATTTCTGGCAGTAAGCGGCAATCCGATTTCGATCACCACTATTGAATGCTTCCAGCCATGCGCTGAACGTATGCCCTGCCGGCGTATCGGGAATGCTGATTTTTGAGGCAGCTAGTTTTTGGGAAGTTGTCGGCTGTTGGCCGCACGCGGAAGTTGCCAAAGCCAAGACCAGGCACAATTGACGGAACATAAGCACCTCATCCAACCGGAATCGGGGCCCAAAAGGTCCTAACGGCGTTACCGGACCTCGTCATGCACAAATCGTCCATCAAACCGCACTTCCACCCGGCTCACGACTTCGCAGCGCTGATCCTCATATTCCAGCGGCCGATATCTCCATTGCTCGATTGCAGACCGAGCGGCAGCGCTAAACGACGGCGGGCCAGAAGTTCGGAGCACCTTCACCGATCCATCCCGTCGAATCAGATACTCAACGTACACAGAAACGTTGCCTTGCGGATTCGCATCGCGAGGAAATTCAGGCAGCACGCGCCGAACGATGAAGCTTTCAAGTGCCTGTCCCGGCCAAACTCGCCATTTCACATTCCCCTGTTGATAGAGCGCCCCGATATCGGGAAGCGGAAAAAAATTGATCCCGATTCCGTCCGCAACGTACATCGGAAGCGTGTCTTCCTTCGTGTCGGTAAGCGGCAGCGAGGAATACAGCGTCAAGGCATTCGGAAAAACGCGGGCGTCGGTCATTTGCGGCGGTGCATCAGGAACGGGCGGAGGCGATGGCGCGATCGCACGATGAGACGGCATCGGACTCACATAGCCCACGGCCGCCGCAAGGAACAGCATCATCAGCAAGGCATGAGCACTCAGCGACAGGGCGACAGGCAGGCGCGCAGTCACAGACGACCCGGCCACCGGCGCGAACCCGATCCCTGCATCCACAGGCGAGCTCACGCGCGCACGGAGCGCGTCTCGAACCACGTCGCACACGTCGCCCAACGACGGCGACATATCCTCGAGCAGCGCATCGAACTCGGCGCCGTACCGCTCGCGCCACGCTCTCGGATACAACCGCGCCGCCAATCGAATCAGCGCTCTCATGCTTCCTTCATTCGACGATTCCCGGTGCGGACAACCTGCCCATAGAGCGCGAGTTGTCTTTTCAACTCCACGCCACCCTCTGCCGTGATGCGATACGGCTGCCTTCGCGACTCCGATTTCACCGCTCGAATCCACCCGCATTTCTCAAGCCGCGAAATCGCCCCATACAACGTCCCCGGCCCAAGCCGCACGCCCGCGAAGGCCCGAATGTCTTCCATGATCGCGTACCCGTGCTTGTCCCCTTCAGCCAGGCTCGCCAGAATCAAAACAGTAGGATCGCTCATACATTACTACGCCTCGCGTAGTAACGTACCGCGTAGTAATCCGGTCGTCAAGCTCTGGCTTAGACCGTCCAACGGCTCAACCAAGGCGCTCCGCCGATCACTCAATCCCCGGGACCTATGGCGGGGAGTAACTCTCAATCCGCCGACCCTCAGCATAACGCCCTCATAAAGACGACTGTCGTGTACTCTCTGGTAATGCCGCGCACATTGTTTGTCGGATTTCTTCTTCTCGTCAGCGGGTTCCCAAACGTTGTCCTTTCGCAGTCCCCCGGTTCTTCGGTGACAACCGGCTCGCCCTTCCGGGTAACGCGCACCATCGCTGGCGCGGCAGGCCACGAAGACAACTCTAAATTCGTCATGGACGATCCTCGTAGCCTGTTCGCCGCCGGTAAAGACTCGAAGGTCATCGTCTATTTTGAGTGGGATGGTCCTCTTGGTCCGCATCACTTTGAAGGTCTTTGGAAGAGTCCCGAAGGCAAAATCGTTTTGATTTCCGATTTTCGTTACGAAGCGAAGACAACACACTTCTCTGGTTACTGGACGATGCTTCTCTCCGAAGGCTCCCCGTCCGGTGAGTGGAACCTCGAAGCCCGGATCGACGGTGAGCCTGCCGGGAACCTGAGTTTTGTCGTCACGGGTTCGCCTGTTTCCCACGCGGCACCGCCTCCACAACCGCTTAGCTTGGCCGACATGTATCGCAAAGCCATGGACGCGACCGTATCCATCGAAAAACTCTCAGCGGACGGCACAGCCGTCGACAAATCAACCGGCTTTTGGATCGCAGACGGGCAAATACTGACAGCTTTTGAAAGCATCGATGGCGCTGCCGCGCTTCGCGTGTCGTCTAACTCTGGCACGCAAGCGAAGACCGACCAAGTCCTCGCGTGGAATCGTTGGCAGGACTGGGCCGTCATAAAAGTGGACGCCAGCTCAAAATCCATGCTGAAGCGTGGGAGTGCCAGCGCCGTAGATGTCGGCGGACGTTGCTCGTTTCTCGAATGGGGACCTCTTGGGTCGAAACTCGTTGACGGGTCGGTAACCGGAACGAATTCCTTCCAGCGTGCCGGTGTACGGCTGCTGATCGCGTCCGGCGTCACACCTCAGTCGATCGGTGGCGCGCTCTTGGATGAATTCGGAAACTTCGTTGGCGTTATCGGCGGAACGATCGTACCCTCGGCGCCGCCCGTCAGGATTCTGGCGCTGTTGAACAATTCAAATACAACTGCCGCCCTCATGGATCTCGATACGACAGGCCTCGCCGTGCCGGTATCCGTTCTTCCGGATCTCCCTGTGAGTTCTGTGCCCGTTTCGCTCTCAACTCTCGATCAAAAGGGCGAGTTTGCGCCTTTACTTATTAAGTCGAAGATTGTCCAATATCTGACGGTCAGCAGCGGGGTGAGCAAACAGTACGGCGACATGCCAGTGCCTTCTGGTACCGCCCAGGTTTTCTCTAGGCGCGATAATAAGGCAGTTGTCCTGGTAAACTGGCGGCCCGTGGCTAAGCAGAAATTTCCCACCACACTACGCATCTTCACGGCCGACAACAAGATGATTAGCAACGCGAAGACGCAGAACGTCTCGATTTCGCCGGGCGTCTACACAGCGACGAGCTGGGACCTCCCTGTTGGTTTGATGGCACCTGGCATATACCGCTTGGACCTTCTGATAAACGACCAGACGTCCTTCCGCGAGTTCATTCGCATCACAGAGTAATTAGCCCACAACGCGCCGTCACGACGCACTTAGGAGGTGCACGCAGCAGCTACGCCTTCGCCTGCTTCGCCTCGACCGCGTCCAGGACTCGCGTTGAATAGATTAGCGCGGCGCCGGCATTCA
>Ga0207109_1169_pt1 | contig 14798 bp, 7 predicted proteins | sample Alteio_BWMinHeat_73_FD_153584 | JGI IMG/M metagenome (GOLD analysis project Ga0207109, IMG submission 153584) | Enriched cells from forest soil in Barre Woods Harvard Forest LTER site, Petersham, Massachusetts, United States -... | ecosystem: Environmental > Terrestrial > Soil > Temperate forest >... | reverse complement strand
GAATGTAATAGGTGTAGTTGTGCTCTTGGATGTATGACGGATTGCCCATGCGGCCTCCGGGCATCCGTTCCGGGAACTGGGCGGTCGGGTGATTCGGAATGTTGCGGGCGTGGACGATCATGTGCTTATCGTTCTCGAACTCGATCACGACGTTGTCGAAAACGAACTGATCTTGAGTCAACACGCGGCCGTTCAGGTCCATGTATCCCTTCCGCATCCACGCCGTCATGTTTTCGGCGAACGGATTGGTCAAACGATTGTCCAAGTAATAGAGCCGGTCGGCGTTCTTGGACGTGACGGTCAGGGCTGCCGGCTTCTCGGTCACTCCCGGCTCGAGTTTGTAATACCATCTTCCGCCCAGATGGAGCAGGTCCTTCGTCGACGGCTCGAAGCCCCTCTCCTTCTTCACGATCTTCGGCGCCGATTCCGGCGTCGGGATCGGCGTCAGCGAGAATTCGGTCACGTAGAACGACGAATCGCGCGCGGAGCTGCCCGCGCCGCCGCTGAATCCGACGCTCAAGCGCAATAGATCGATCTCGTTGAAGGGCAATCGAAAATCGAGGGCGTAGGTCTTCCAGACCGCGCCGCCGTTTTGGTGACGAACGCCGTTGGCCGCCAGGTCGGCGCGATCTTTTTCAACCAGCGGGTACAGCTGCCGCGTTACGCCATCCAGCGGATTCTCGCCCTTGTTTCCGAAGTATTCGACCTTCATGAAAAGGCCGTTCTCGTTCACGACGAAACCGCTATCGGCGAGACCGCGGAAGGAAAAGTGAAACCATTTGCCGACGCCGCCCTCGAATCCGGTGACATCTTGCGACGCCGAGCCGGATCGAGAGCCGTCCGACGCCGCGGCCTTGCCGGATCGAAATGCGATGCCGCGCTCGGTAAACTCGTTCGTCCTACCCGCCAACGCCCATTCGGCATTCCCGTTCACGACATAATGTGCGGGGGTCTTGCCGCCCTGCCCTGCCTCCGTGAATCGAGGATTTTGAACCAGGCCCTTTGGAGCGTCGGCCGCGACCATGTTTGAGCCGCTCGTTCGAGCGGGAGAATTCCGATCATCGCCGGGCTCATCACCCGGTAGTCCGCCAGGGCCGTCATTCGGCCGGCCGGGTTCGACACCTGGACCTCCGCCCGGTCCGCCCGGGCCATTTCGGCCGCCGCGACCGCCTCGCTGCTGTCCGCCAGGATCGCCGTTCGGTGGGCCAGCATCCCGAATCTGTTCCTTCTGTTTATCGCTCAGGATTTTTTCCAGGCGGCCTTTGACTTCCTTTTCCAGTTCCGCGATCTGCTTTTCCTGCTCGGGCGTCAGTTCGATCTGTTGTCGAATGTGCGGAGGCAGTACCCATCCCAACTGGAAACCACGCGGCGGACCCATCGGTCCATCGCCTCTCGGACCTTCTCCGGGAGGGCCGCCGCCGGCTCGGTCACCGCCGGGCGGTTGCGCGACAGCTAACAAGCCAAGGATCGCCATGGCACCGAACGCCAAGGACCACTGGCTGAGCAATTTCATTACCTGTCTCCTGGTTTGCGGCTCATTGCGCCGGTGAGTCGTTTGCAATTGCGGTCGATCTTGTGAAAATAGCCCAAGGCTAGGATTAAAGTTGCGGACCCGGCAGCAAACCCGCCGCGAAAATGCGAACGAACTGCAAAACGGCCCGAAAACGAGGAAGGGCTGGAGCATGGACGCCCCAGCCTTCTGAATTATCTCTCGTTAAGCCTATAAACGTCGGTTCGCGTCACCCGGCATATTGACGCATCACCAGCGCGCCGTTTTGGCCGCCGAAGCCGAAGCTTGTTGAAACGGCCGTGCGGACCTGCAGTTCGCGAGCGGTGCGCGGAGTATAGTCGAGGTCGCAGTTGGGGTCTGGGTGGGTGAGATTGATGGTCGGCGGTATGGCGTTGGACTTCAAGGTCATGGCCAGAGCCGCTGCCTCGACGGCGCCGGCCGCACCAATCAAATGGCCGATCATCGACTTGATCGAAGAGAGCGGCACAAGTTGAGCGCCTTCGCCAAAGACTTTCTTGATCGCCACCGTTTCCATTTGGTCATTGAGCCGGGTGCTGGTGCCGTGGGCGTTGATGTAATCGACGTCGCGGGCATCGACGCGCGCTTCGCGCAACGCCTCGCGGATCGCGCGTGCCGCACCTTTGGCTTCGGGGTCGGGCTTGGTCAGTGAATAGGCGTCGAAACTGCTGCCGAATCCCAGGACCTCCGCATAGATCGTGGCATCGCGGGCGCGGGCGCGCTCTTCATCTTCGAGTACGAGCACGCCGGCGCCTTCACCCATGACAAAGCCGTCGCGGAAACGATCGTATGGCCGCGAGACTTCTTCCGGCGGTCGGTCGCCACGGCTCAGGGTGCCGAGTGCCGCGTACGCCATCAGCAACAGCGGCTCGATGCGGCTATCTGCTCCGCCCGCGAGCATGACATCGGCGTCGCCGCGCGTGATGAGCCGAAATGCTTCACCCACCGCCTGCGTGCCGGCGACGCAAGCCGTCGTCACCGTATTGTTGGGCCCCTGAGCGTTGAAGCACATCGACACGTGAGCCGCCGCCATGTTCGGCAGGTGCTTCAGAATCCAAAGCGGAAACAGGACCGAATTCCCGGCGCGGTTCAGTCGAGTCGGGTCGAACTGTCCATCTTCATCGCACGTTTCTTGCAGCACCGGCGCGATGTCCGCCATTTCCATCGGCACCAACCCAGCCCCCATCACGACGCCGATGCGCTCGGGGTTTTCGCGCTGCAAATCGAGTCCGCTATCACGCAAGGCTAGCGCCGCCGCACCGATCGCAAATTGCGACGCGCGGCCCATTACTTTGACCGATTTCTTTTGCTCATTGGGCAGATATGGCTGAACGTCGAAGTCGACTTCGCCAGCGATTCGAACGGGATGATTCGAAGCATCAAACGACTGGATAGGACGAATGCCGCTCTTACCGTTCAGGCAGGCGTTCCAAAATGCTTCCTTGCCGACACCATTCGGAGCTACGACGCCTAGTCCCGTGACCACGACGCGGCGCATCGATGCATCTCCTTGGGTTCCAACTACGCACCGGGCCGGGCGAAAATCCCTGCCCCGCAAGAGTTCTCCTAACTATCCGAACACCATAGATTATCGACAATTCCCAAATTGCCCACTTTATCAATCCTACATCGCTACCGCAGACTATTCAAGCAACTCTGTTACGACTCTGTTTTTCAATCGTCGGCAAGGAGAGATGCCACAGCCCAATTAAGCTGGGCAAGATGACTACGAATTACGCAGTTCGTCGTAGCGAATTCGCTGCCTCCTGTGTAAGTTGAATAACGTTGATTAATACGCGATGTGGGAGGATTCCAATGTCCCTGCGTCGAATGGGGATGGCGGTTAGTTTGGGGCTGGCGGCTTGGAGCGCCGGCTTCACGGCTCGCGCGGCCGACGCAAATGACGACACGGCGCGACTGACCAAGGAATTGGGTGGCGCCGACGCAAATCGCCTGATGAACTACCTGGATGGTCAAATCCCTTCCGAGACCACCAAAAGGCGATTAACCGCTTTGATCCAACAGATGGGGGATCCCGCGTTTCGAGTGCGCGAGGATGCGATGCAAAGACTGATCGCCGCGGGGCCGGTGGCGCTGCCGCTGCTGCGGTCGGCTACTTCCGACAGCGATAAGGAGATCGCCGCGCGGGCCCAACGTAGCATCGACAACATCCAACAAGGCGCGCATTTTGATTTGCCGATCGTGGCCATTCGCGAACTGGCGCGGCTCAAGGAACTTCGAGCGATCGACCCGATCTTGCGGTATCTTCCCAATGTCGCCGAGGATTCCTTCCGAGCCGACGTCGTGGACGCGCTCGCATCGCTGGGCGTTTCCGGCAAATCGGTCGCCCCAGCCTTGAAGCAGGCGCTTGGCAACCCGGCCTTTCGCGCCGATGTGATCCAGTTGCTCCTGAAAAGCAACGATCCGGAGATTCGCAACCAAATCAAGACTTTTCTCGCGGACAAGGATTCGACGGTTCGGTTCTACGCCGCTCAATACCTTCTGCATCACGGCGATCGCGATTCGGTTCCCGCGTTGATAGGGATTGTCGCCGATGCGCCACCAGGCGTAATCTGGCAGCAGGCGGAAGAGGCGCTTTATGCTTTGGCCGGCGATTTGGCGCCGTCGGTCGAGATCAAATCGGGATCGGTGGCGGACCGAAAAGCCGCGGCCGAGCATTGGAGCGCATGGTGGGCTGCGAAGGGCGGCCAAGTGCTGTTCGGTCGGACCGACGACTATCCGACCGACGTGGCGGCCGTCACCGAGACTGGAGATTTGAACCAAGGCGGCGAGGAATCCGGGCGAGTTTACGAGTGGCGGCCCGAGGGCAAACCGCGCTTCAACGTCAAGAATCTGCACGGACCGGTGGACGTACGCGTACTCCCGGGCAACCGGGTCCTCGTGGCGATGCAAAACGGCCGGCGCGTCAGTGAACTGGATTTCCGCGGAAAGGTGTTGTGGGAGCAAACAATCGACGACGGCCCGGTCAGCGTCATGCGCCTGCCAAACGGCAACACGTTCATCGCGACCATGGAGCGCGTGATGGAAGTGCGGCGCGACGGCGAGGTCGTCTATTCTTATACGTGTGACCCGGACACCACCATCTCGGACGCCAATAAGCTCAGCGACGGCCGAATCGCCATCATTTCCACCGGCAACGATCGAAGCGCTGGCAGTTTGATTCTCCTCAGCCCCGGCGGCAAGGAACTCAAACGCATCGAAGTGGACAGCTCCGGAGCTCTCGAAGCCCAGCCGAACGGACACGTACTCGTCTCCCAAACGGCTACCGGGCGGATCACGGAATTCGACGCCAAAGGCAAAAAAGCTCTGGATCTGAAAGTCGAAGGCGCCTGGATGGCGACGCGCCTCCCTGACGGCAACCTTCTCGTGGCGAAGAAAAACGAGAAAAAAATGGTCAAGATCGACCCCAAGGGAAAGGTCATCTTCGAACACGAGGTCGAGGGCGCACCCCATTCTTTGCACTGGCGCTGAACGCCGGCTGCTAACGGGAAAGCCAGCCTACGGCCATATTCAAATCAATTTTGTAGTTTAGCCGCGAGGGGATCGCCAGTGACACGAGCGCGTGAACCCGCGCAACGCGCTCGCCTTGCTGGCGCTCCCCTAGCGGCTAAACAATTACATCGGCAACGCGCGATCTTATTTGGCCGAAGCAAGTCGGGACCATGGAGCAACGAGCATGCAGTCATTCGGCGTCAGCAAGTCCTTGGTGTTCGCGATTGCAACTTTAGTATTAATCGGCACTGTCAGAGCCGATGACTGGCCACAATGGCTGGGACCGAATCGAGATGGGATTTGGCGCGAGACGGGAATTATCAAGAAGCTGCCGTCGGACGCCCTGCCCGTCGTCTGGCGTCAGCTGGTGGCGGAGGGCTATTCTGGGCCAGCAGTCGCGGACGGTAAGGTGTATCTCACCGACTGGCTCCGCGATACGAGCGCCAGAAAACCCGCGAACACCTTCGACCTCAAGACGGCTCAACCCGGCAAAGAGCGAGTTCTTTGCTTCGACGAGAAGACGGGCAAACCACTCTGGACATTCGAGTACGACTGTCCGTACCGCGTCAGCTACGCCGCGGGTCCAAGGTGTACCCCGCTCGTTCACGGCAACCGCGTCTGGACGCTCGGCACCATGGGCGATCTGATTTGCCTCGATGTCGAAACCGGCAAACCGATCTGGTCGAAGAATTTCATCAAGGACTTCGGGGCCAAGGAGCCGCTGTGGGGCTTCGCGGGTCATCCTCTTCTCGATGGCGATCAATTGATTTGCTTCGTGGGGGGAAAAGGCGACTGCCTCGCGATTGCATTCGACGCCGCGACCGGCAAGGAGCGCTGGAGGGCGCTGCCGACGCTGGATGAGACTCATGGCCCCGGATACGCGCCGCCGATCATCGCGGAAATCGGCAAGACTCGCCAACTCATTGTCTGGCATCCAAACGGCATCAGCAGCCTCGACCCCAAGACCGGCAACGTCTATTGGACTCAAGATTTCCCGGTCAAGGCGGGCATGACGATCGCGACGCCGCGCGTGATCGGCGACCGGCTCTTCGTGACTTCCTTTTATAGCGGCCCCATGATGCTGCAATTATCCCAGGACGGTCCGGCCGAGCGCGTGCTATGGAAAGCGCGCGACGGCGTCACGGAGCATAAGACCGATGGACTGCACGCGGTGATGTGTACGCCCGCCGTGAAAGACGGCTATATCTATGGCGTGTGCAGCTACGGCCAGCTTCGCTGCCTGCGCGTCGATAGCGGCCAGCGAGTCTGGGAAACATTCAAGGCCGCGGCGGGCAAGGAACAGCGCTGGGGCAATGCGTTCATTATCCCGAATGGCGATCGTTACTTCATTTTCAACGAGCGCGGCGAATTGATTCTTGCCAATCTGTCGCCGGACGCGGCGGATGGCTATGAAGAGTTGGGCCGAGTGAAAGTTCTCGAACCGACCAATCAGCTTGTCAATCGTCCGGTCGTCTGGACCCACCCGGCCTTCGCCAACAAGCGCATGTATGCCCGCAACGACAAAGAAATTGTCTGCGTCTCGCTCGCCGACAAGTGATTTGTTAGCCGGAAGCTCAAGCGACGGAATTCCCTTCCTAATCGGAATTCCGTCGCTTGAGCTTCCGGCTAACAAATCATCGATGCTGCGCGGCAGCACGTAGCCCTCTATAGCAATCCGTGTTTCTGCATACGGCTGGTCAAGGTGCTGCGCGGGACGCCAAGAACGCGTGCCGCTTCGGCCTTGTTGCCACGCGCGTCGGCCAAAGCCCGCACCAGTTCCTCGCGCTCCAGCCGCAGCCGCTCTTCCTTTGCCGGACGGCGGCCGCGTCGATACGGCACGAGTTCGGGAACTTGCAAAGATGCGTTAGCCGGCGCATGGCCGGTCCGGACCTCTTCAGGTAAGTCGGTAAGTTGGATCACCGAGTCGTTGGCGACGACCATCGCGCGTTCGACCACGTTGCGAAGCTGACGGATGTTGCCCGGCCAGGCAAAGTTCCGCAGCGCCGACATCGCTTCATCTTCGACATCGGCAATCGGTTTGCGCGTCTCCGCGGCGAATTCGGCGAGAAAATGATTGACCAATTCCGGCACGTCCTCGCGCCGCTCACGCAATGGCGGCACCGTGATGGGAATGACGTTAAGGCGGTAATACAGGTCTTCGCGAAACTTCTCCAGTTGGATCAAGCGCTCGAGATTCTGATGGGTCGCGGCGACGATCCGCACGTCGACGCGGACCGGCTCGCTGCTGCCGACGCGCTCGAAGACCTTTTCTTGCAAGACGCGTAGCAGCTTGATCTGTACGTCGAGGTTGACGTCGCCGATTTCGTCCAGGAATAGCGTGCCGCCGTTTGCCATTTCGAAGCGGCCGATCTTGTTGCCCGTCGAGCCGGTGAAGGCGCCTTTGACGTGCCCGAAAAGTTCGCTTTCGAGCAGCGTCGGCGACAGCGACGCGCAATGCACCTTGACGAACGGCTTGCCTGACCGCGAACTCGCGTCGTGAATCGCCCGCGCGATCAGCTCCTTGCCCGTGCCGCTTTCACCGCGGATCAAAACCGCCGATGGACTCGATGCCACCTTGTTAACAAGATCCAGCAACCGGCCGACAACGGCGCTGGAACCAATCAGCGCGCGTTCCGGATGAGCACTGGCGTCCCCGGCCGGCGTTGGCGCCGGCGCACGGATTTCCGGTTCTGCGCTCTGCCGGCGCAGTTGACGCTGGAGCGTGAGATTTCGCTCTTGAAGTTCCGAAATCTTCTCGAGCTTCTGCTGCACGTCGCGACTGAGCGATTCGATCGCTCGCCGTCCGGAGGCGCTCTGAATCGCGAGGGCCGCGATGGGAGCGAGCGTGGAAAGATGACTGAAATCCTCGGTCTGGTAGAAGCCTTGCGCTTTGGGACCGAGCACCAAGAAGCCCAATAGGCGCTCGTCCTGGCTCAATGCCAATGCCACTTCGCCGCCAATCACCTGTAGCTGCTCGGTCGCCCCGTCCTGAGCCTGCTCGATCGTCAGCAGTGGGACCTGAGACAACGAATCGACAAGAGGACAGCCCCGCGCCAGTTCCGTCAACGCCGGCGCATCGCCACGATGGCCAGCCAAAACGAAGATTGGTGGATCGCCCTCGCCCAAGAACAACGCGCAGCGCGAAACACCCAGCAACTCCGCCGACGCGTCGAGGAGGTGACGGGCCAAGGTCGGCGGTTCGACCAAGTGCTCGATCGCTTCGCTCAACTCATGCAGCGTCCGGTCCAACTGCCGCTTGTCCCGGCGGTAATGATAGCGCAACGACCGGTTGAGCCGCGCTCGGATCAAGTCGAGAACGCCGAGCAAGATGACCGACGTCAGGCTAACCAGAAATGCCTGCTCGAGCGACGGCCCCGAAATGACTCGACTGCCTACGACCAACATCGCCGCGAAAACAAGGACGTAGTAAACCAAAACTGCAAGAAAACTGATGACAAAGAATAACAGTCCTGAGCCGATCAATTGGTCGAGGCGCAGCAATCGATAACGCGTGATGCTGACCGTGAACGCCACTGTAATGCACGCCGACGCCGCGAACATCGGCCAAGCCGCCGCGCCGCCGATGAATTCGACCGGGTTGAACAGGACCAGATACAGCGAGTATGCGATCGGAATCAGCGCGACCGCCGAGCCCGACAGTATCCATTTGACCTGACTTCGCTCTCCGGGTTCAGTTGCCCGCAGGTAACTGTGCACCAGCGCCGCGATGCCCGCCGTGAACCACGCCGCTGACACTGAAAATGCGACATAGAGAATGCGTCGGTGCCAAAAAAGCGCCTCGCGGACCTCTTCGGCGGGAACGCCGGAACGGAACAAGCCGCGTACCCAGAAGTAGCCCGCGATCACCGCCAATCCAGCCAAAACCGGCAAGCCATAGATCGCCAACATGGTCAAGCGTGGGTGACGCTCGAGCCAAACCTTGGGGCGAGGAAAGACGTGATAATAATGGAGCGTCACCGGGGCGAGCAGAATGGCTGACGCCACGAACATCACGAACAGCAGCGGCTGAGTGACGATCTGCCACCAGTGATATCCGCCCAGGTACGCACCCACCGCGACGATGGTCAGGGCAAAAAATGGTCCCGCGTAGCGGTCCGCCGGTCGCTTCCAGTAAACAAGCGCGCCGATTACGAACAGACCGACTTCGAGCACCAGCCATAGCAGGGCGGGAAGCGTGGATTCAAGCGGTGTATGGCCCAGGACGCAATAGAATTCGAGCGGCTCTGTATCGGGCGACTGCTGACAGACGACTCGGACCCACTTCACATTGCCGCGTTGAACGAACGGTCCGTTCGCATCGGGCCCTGGGGTTTGCGACTGCAAAACGTTCAAGTAACGAACGAATTCGGGCCAGTCTTGCACTTGATACGGGCCGACTTGTCGGACCGTCCAGCCCACGATGTCGGGAACTTTGCTCGCTTCGCTGTCGGGCAGGTATTGCCGGTAAAACTGCCCGACCTTCAACGAAAAAGTGCAATGGATGCCAACATCCGGCGACGACCTGACGTGAGTTAGAAGGCCAAGACAATAGCTGACGACGATAATTGTCGCCGCAAGAACGATTATCGGCCTTCGAGCGTTTTGCGACATCGAATCAGCGCCCATTCCGATTGATGCACTGGGCTACTGCTTGATCGTATGCGGGGTGCATCGTATGTGTCTCGATATTCCGACGCAATTGCCCTCTCCAAACCCGATGAGCCATTTGGCAATCTGGGTTGATTGTATCGACAAGAGATAACGAAATGCACGATTTTCGGCGCCGAAAGTAATTTTTTCAATAGCGATTATCGACGTTCATGCACACCATGACCCTATCGTCAATTCTAGATGAGTTCACAATTCATTGCTACATAGTCTCTTGCGATGTGACATTAGAGCGCCTGCCGCAAATCACACATTGGAACGCTGAATGCACAATCCATTTCACCTTTCTTGACGCAGCAGCAGGGATGAATGGAGTAAGCAATGAAGCTGTCACCTACCTGGGTGAGATCCAGCCAGTCGTTATTTGCGCCCGACGATGGTCGGGTGGGCCATGCTTATTTGACCAATTACACGGCTGCCTTTCGAGAATGGGGCAATGGTCCGCCGTTGGTGCTCGTGCCGGGTTTGGCGGGCGGAATCGATCTTGTCGCGCCCCTAGCGCGTCAATTGGCAAAGCACTTTCGTGTGATTGCATACCAACTTCGAGGCGAAGATGACTGCTTTGCCCTGCGCCGCCGCTTTGGCCTAAGAGACATGGTCGCGGACCTGATCGAATTCATCGACTGGTACGGCTTGGAGCAGCCCGACGTTTTCGGAGTCTCGTTCGGCGGCGTGCTGGCGCTGGAGGCCGCGATGCGGCATCCGCACCGATTTCGCAGCCTCAGTTTGCAAGGGGTCGGCGCCCGCTTCGAAAGCGGATTGGTGAAATCGGTCGCGAGCCTGGTCCTATCGGATTATCCCCTGCCCGCGCGAAACGCCTTCGTGAATCAGTTCTTTCAACTCTTGCTCGGCCGAGGTCCTCAGCCCAGCGAATTGATTGACTCCGTGGCCCGGCAGTGTTGGCAGACCGACCAAGCCGTCATGACGCACCGGTTCCGCCTGGTCCGCCGCCTGAATTTCGCGCCGCGGCTCAACCGTGTGCGGATACCGGTCCTGACGATGGCCGCCGACCGCGATCTATTCGTCTCCGAAGGCAACCTCAAAGAGCTTTGCCGCCATTTGCCCGACGTGACCAGCATTCGACTCCCACGTGGCGGTCATCTCGCATTTGTTCTCGAGCCGCAGTGCGTCGCCGACGAAGTGATTCGATTCAGCGAAAATGTGATTTGAACGCCAATCCACGATCAAAACGGCGACGGCGCTAGCGGACCAAATTCGCAAGCGCCGTCGCTTTTTTGTTGTTTGAACTAATTACCGCGTCTCACAGAATACCAGGCGTCGCGACCTTGATGCCCTTCAGCGCCATCTTGAGCGCCTCCGGGTTCGGTGCGACTTCGATCGCGGTGGCCTTGTCGATGTAGTTCTTTTCGACCAAGAGCCGCAGGCTTTCCGTGAAGTCGAGCATCCCCTCCAGGAAGCCGATGCGGATGGCGTCGGACAATTTCTTGTCTTCACCCTTAATGATCAAGTCGCGGATCGTCGGATTAATGATCATGATTTCGTTGGTCGGGACACGCTGCACGCCGGGCTTGATGCTCGGCAAGAGCTTCTGGCAGATGATCGCTTTGAGGTTGAACGCGAGCGCCTGCCGAATGGCCGAGTGCGTGTCGGCGGGGAAAAGATCGAGGATACGGCTAAGGGTCGACGGGGCCGTGGAGGCGTGGATCGTACCGAATACCAAGTGCCCGGTTTCGGCCGCATTGATGCCGGCTTCGAACGTGTCTTTATCGCGCATTTCGCCGACCAGAATGATGTCCGGGTCTTCGCGCACGGCGTGCTTCAGGGCGATGTTCCAGTCTTTGACATCGATGTAGACTTCGCGCTGATTGATGACCGCCTTCTTGTCTGTGAACACGTATTCAATGGGGTCCTCGATGGTGAGGATATGAAGCTGCTCGCGCTCATTGATGAAGTCGAGCATGCTGGCGATCGTCGTCGATTTGCCCGACCCGGTGACGCCCGCGAGGATAATCATGCCCTGATCGAAATGGCACAGCTTCTCAATCGACGGCGGTAGGTGCAGCTGCTCAAAGCTCGGGATCTTGTTGGTCACATAACGAGCGACGAGCGACCATTTGCCGCGCTGGCGCAGCACGTTGACGCGAAATCGGCCTTCGTCGTTGCCAATGACGTGAGCGAAGTCAACGCCGCCGACTTCATCAAACGTCCGCATGTGCTTGTCGTTGATGATGGGCGAGAGCAGTTTTTCGATCTGTTCCTGGCTAAGCGGCGGCAAGTCCATTTTTTTGATGATGCCCTTGTGCCGCATCATCGGCGGCAGGCCGGCCTTCAAATGCAGGTCGGAGCCTTGGTGCTTCATGACGGACCGAAATAGCTTGTTGATCTCCGGTTCCTTCTTCACTTCGGCTGCCAGATTGAGGTCAAGGTCGATTGGTTCGATGTCGGTGGTTGCCATGGATGCTACCTCAGATGGCCCCGATGAAGACGGGGAAAGCTTGGATCAGGATCAACGTTCCATTATCCGCCAGCCGGACCGTCAAACGCGCACGCACACCCCCTGCGCGGCGAGATAACGCTTGGTAGCGGGAATGCTGTACTCATTGTAATGAAAAATACTCGCGGCGAGCGCGGCATCCGCCCCGGCGCGGAATGCTTCGAGTAAATGCTCCGGCCGACCGGCGCCGCCGCTGGCCACGACCGGAATGCCGACCGCCCGCGCGACCGCCTCCGTCATCGGCAAATCGTAACCATTTTTCGTCCCGTCCGCATCCATCGAAGTCAGGACGATCTCGCCTGCCCCAAGTTCCTCGACGCGCTTGGCCCACGCGACCGCTTCGAGTCCAGTCGGAATTCGGCCGCCACTGATGTGGACTTCCCAAAACTCGCGCCCGTCGCGCGTCACGCGGCGCGGGTCGATGTTCACCGCGGTCGCGTTACGGCCGAATTTTCGCGAAATCTCCGTGACCAGATTCGGATCTTTGACCGCCGCCGTGTTAAGACTGACCTTTTCCGCGCCAGCCTGGATCAATCGAGTCGCGTCGGCGAGCGTGCGAATCCCGCCGCCGACCGTAAATGGCATGAAAACCTGCTCCGACACGCGCCGCACGACGTCGAGCATGATTTCCCGACCCTCGTGGCTGGCGGTGATGTCGAGAAAGACCAGTTCATCGGCGCCGTCGGCTTCATACCGTCGCGCGACCTCGACCGGATCGCCCGCGTCGCGCAATTGCTGAAAATGAACTCCCTTGACGACGCGACCGCGATCGACATCGAGACAGGGTATAATGCGCTTGCACAGCATGGAGTCGGTGAAGATCCGCGGCGATTCGGTCCGGACGAGAACGAGTCGAATGTTACTGTAATTGACTCGTGAAGCGCCGTCAATCAAATCGCTTTTTCAATCGTAATCCCTATATCCAACCAAAATCATTTGCCATCTCGTGGGTGATTCATGCCGATTCTTCCGTCGAACGTGCTGCCGCGGCGGTTTCCAAAAGGATCGCAAAAACAGACCTCGTCGATCCGGGTATCGCCTCAGGTGCTGGAAGCCGCCGCGAGCGAACCCGACGACGTTCTCACGAAATATCAGACATCGATAAAAGGACTTTCCACCGAGACCGCTGAGCAACTGCTGCGCGTCCACGGTCCGAATGTCGTGGCGCGAGACGACGCCCACCCACTCACTCAACTTTTGATCAAGGCCCTGCTCAATCCGCTCGTGATCCTCCTGCTCGTTTTGGCCACATTTTCCATAGTATCGAATGACATCCCATCCGCGGTGATCATGTTGGTGATGGTGGTCCTGGGCGTTACCCTGCGTTTCGTGCAAGAAGCCCGCGCCGATTCCGCCGCCGCCAAACTACGGGCCATGATCAGCGTCAAGGCCACGGTGCTGCGCGACGGCCGGCCCGTCGAACTGCCGATTGGGCAACTTGTTCCCGGCGACATCGTCGAGCTTTCCGCCGGCGACATGATCCCGGCCGACGTGCGGCTGCTGACGTGCAAGGATCTGTTCTTGATCCAGGCGAGCCTGACCGGCGAATCGTTTCCTGTCGAAAAGTTCGCCGTCGTGGAACGCGCGGGTGAGCGAGCGCCGTTGGAACTGCGGAACGTCTGCTACCTGGGCACGAGCGTCGAAAGCGGCAGCGCGACCGCGATCATCGTCGCCACCGGTCTCGAAACCTATCTGGGCGGCATGTCGACGTCGATCATCGAGCAGCCGCCGACGAGTTTCGACAAGGGCGTTTCCAACTTCACCTGGCTCATGATCAAGTTCATGGCCGTCATGGTTCCCTTGCTCTTTCTCATTGACGGATTCACCAAACACGACTGGAAAGAAGCGTTCTTCTTTTCCATGGCGATCGCCGTGGGCTTGACGCCGGAAATGCTACCGATGATCGTGGCGGTCTGTCTCTCGAAAGGCGCGATGGCCATGTCACGCAAGAAGGTCATCGTCAAACGCCTGCACTCGATCCAGAATCTCGGCGCCATGGACGTGCTCTGCACCGACAAGACCGGCACGCTGACGATGGATCGCATCATTCTGGAGAAGTACTGCGATGTGGTACTCGAACAGGACACGGACCTGCTGTCCATGGCGTTTCTCAATAGCCATTTCCAAACCGGATTGAAGAACTTGATGGACCGGGCCATCCTTCAACACACCGAACAGGCCGAGCAGTTGGCACTCGCTCAATATTCGAAGGTAGATGAGATCCCCTTTGATTTCTCGCGAAAGCTAATGTCGGTCGTCGTGAAAATGCCGGACGGCAAAAATCGGTTGGTCTGCAAAGGCGCTCCGGAAGAGGTCTATCGACGTTGCGTCAATTTTTCGTTGGACGGCCAGCTCTACCCCATGGAGCATCTCATTACGACCGATTTGAGGGAGGAATTCGACAAACTAAGTGCCGACGGCTTCCGGGTACTGGCTCTGGCGTACCGCGACGTCGAGCCCAAGCCGGCCTATTCGAAAGAGGACGAGAGCAATTTGATCCTGCGCGGGTATCTTGCGTTCCTTGATCCGCCCAAGGACACCTCTCGGGCAGCATTAGCAGCGCTGCAATCCCACGGCATTTCGGTCAAAGTGCTGACCGGAGATAACGAACTGGTAAGCCGAAAGATCTGTAAG
>Ga0207109_1168_pt1 | contig 14921 bp, 8 predicted proteins | sample Alteio_BWMinHeat_73_FD_153584 | JGI IMG/M metagenome (GOLD analysis project Ga0207109, IMG submission 153584) | Enriched cells from forest soil in Barre Woods Harvard Forest LTER site, Petersham, Massachusetts, United States -... | ecosystem: Environmental > Terrestrial > Soil > Temperate forest >... | reverse complement strand
GCTGTAAAAATTTCGCCGTCGCGCGATTAGCCGCGATCACGCCGCTGTACGGATTATCTTGAAGGGCGGGTTCAATAATAGAAAACTCTCGGGTAGCGATGACTTGATTCGTCAACGCGTTGATTAACTGTGCCCGTATTGTTAAGCGCACTTGGCTGGGATGTTGTAAAAATTCTTGCTGTAATTGCAATAGTTGCGTGTGCAATACACGATCGTAACGAGTGGCGCTCGGCCCGGTAATGATCGCGTGAAAGCAATGCGTATTTTGCAGTGTTTGTATCATTAGCGCTTGCAACATTTGCGCCGGCATCTCGGCCCAGCTATTTTTAGAAAAATAAGCCAATTGATAAGGTTCTGTTGTATAAGCCATGGCGGTAGTGTCGTAAGCCGGTGCTGTTTGCATAGGCATTACTAAGAGCGTTAAAGCGTGATGCGGGATTTTAGTGGGTGCGATTGGCGGCGCCGCACTGAGTAAATAATGATTGGCAGGCGTATTTTTGACGGGAAAAAATAACGAACAGCCAGCCAGTAATATTAGACTGGTAGATAAAATAATAAATAAAATTAAATTTTTAAAATAATATAAAAACATTTATTTTTCTCCCGGTCCTAACGGCGCCGATGTTTTTCCGCGAATTAAGATCGTAGGATTTTGTTTTATCTCGTTAGAGATTTCCGTTAAATTATGAGTTAAGTGATTTAAATTATTCAGGATATTCTGGCTGTTTTGCAATAACAAAGGCAGTTGTTGCGTGTTTGCAACCAGAGAAGCGCTTAATTTATCGAAGTTATTTAATATACGTTTAATCGAACGTTGATTTTCCGAATCGAGTACTGTTTGTATATTATTGCTGACTTGATTGAGATTGCTTGTCAATTTACTCAGACCTGTATCCAGGCGTACCAGCAGCGATGGTACAGTTCGGATGATAGGATAGGGTTCGCCAGGAAGCGCTTGCAAAGGCCGCATGTTGTTGCCAATGTTCTTAAGCGCTATATAAGCAATGCCTGTGATACCTTGTGTGTCTAAACTCGCAATTGTGTCTTCAGTAATCGGCGTGCCTGTTTTAATATTTAATAATACTTCTACTTCTTGAGGATTAGCAGAATTAAGTGTGATGTTTTTAACTGTTCCTATTTCTACGCCGTTGTATTTGACAGGAGCGCCTACCGTCAGGCCTGCGACGGATTCATTTATATTTATTTGGTAGAGCGTATGCTGTGTGGTTGTGATGCCAGCGGATAACCAGAGAATACTCATAACAATGGCTATTATCAGCAGCACAACAAAACTGCCCACGATAGTGTAATTGACTTTAGGTTCCATAAAATGATCTCGCTATTCTTCCACGCGGACCGTTGAAGTAAGCCCGAATCAGCGGCTGAGTATTTTGAGCTAATTTTTCAGGAGTCTCAAGCGCTAATACTTTGCCTTCAGCCAGAAAAGCCACGCGATTTGCAACCCGCCATAAACTGTCTAGATCATGGGTCACCATGACAATCGTTAAGTGTAAAGCAGCTTGCAGGTTTACTACTAATTCATCGAACGTCGCCGCACTTTCGGGATCTAATCCGGAGGTGGGTTCATCCAGAAAAATCAATTCTGGATCTAAAACCAGCGCGCGCGCCAGCGCCGCCCGTTTTTGCATGCCGCCACTGAGTTCCGCGGGATATTTAATCGCCGCGTCCATGGATAAACCCACCGCTAAGATTTTTAACAAAGCTAATTGTTCTATCATTTCAGTATTAAGATCCGTGTGTTCCCGCAAGGGGAAAGCTACGTTTTCCAAGACAGTCAGTGAGGTAAATAAAGCGTTATGTTGAAACAATACGCCCCAGCGGCGTTGAACACTAAGCAATGCAGTGGGGGATGCCGTCGTTAACTCTTGATTAAATACACGTATCGATCCGGCGTCAGGTCGCTGTAATAATAAAATTTCGCGCAGTAAGGTAGATTTTCCAGAACCAGAAACGCCCACAATCGCTAAGATTTCTCCCTGCTGTACCGTGAGATTGAGATCTTTGTGCACACGCGCGCCGCCTAAATTAATTTCTAAATTTTTAAGTTCAATAATACTCGTCGTCTCAGGCATGTTTTTTTATAGTCCCAGTTCGCTGAAAATGACTGAAAAAAGAGCGTCTGCCACGATAATAAAAAATATTGCCTGGACGACGCTTTTTGTGGTTTGTGTGCCTACGCTGTCGGCGCCGCCCAGGACTCGCATGCCTTGAAAACAACCGATACCGCCGATTAATAAAGCAAATACGGGCGCTTTGCCTAAGCCGATTACTAATGAACTGACAGAAACTTGTTTATGGAAACGGTGTAAGAAATCACCCCAGGGAATGTGCAACATATTTTTTGACATCACCATACCGCCCACAATACTAAAAATATCGGACCAGACTGTCAGTAAAGGCAGAGCGATTATCAAGCCGGCGATCCGGGGTAATAATAAAATTTCCGCGGGTGTTACACCCAAAGTATTGAGCGCGTCGATTTCTTCATTTAGCTTCATGGTGCCCAGTTGCGCGGTGAAAGCGGAACCGGTTCGGCCGGCGACTATGATAGCAGTTAATAATGGTGCGAATTCCCGCAAAATAGACAAGCCTAATAAATCTACGATAAAAATATTTGCGCCGTAATTTTGCAGTTGCAAACCCATTTGATAGGTCATGACGACGCCTATCATAAAAGACAAGAGGGCAATAATAGGCAAGGCCTGGTAACCTGTTTTTTCGATGGTGCTGAATAATGCACGCCAGCGCAGACGGCGGGGATGGCGTAAAACACGTAAAGCTTGCAGGGTCAGTTCGCCCGTAAAGCTGAGAAAATAGATGGCTTCGGTAATATATTGCACGGTTAATCGACCGATGCGCGCCAGCCAGTTGAGCGGTTTAGTTCGAGGTATTTGCGTGAGTTTTGCCGCTTGTTCTTCGGTGAGGGAAAATAATTTTTGCTGTGCTGCGGAGAAATTGATTAATTGCACAATAATTTTTTGCGTGTTTAGTTTTTTAATAAATTGGATTAATAACCAGGCGCCGCTGCTGTCCAGGGTCTGAATATTTTCGCCGTCGATACTAATTTTTTTAGTATTGCCAATAGTTAATAAATTAATTTTCTGCAAGTCATGCTTAAGCGAAGTAATCGTGGTGAGATTCCAGACGCCCCGGCAAAACAGCCGCTGCTGTTCAGAATCAAATTGCAAAGAGGTTTGATCAGACATTTAAGAAAACCTTAATATTCAGCAGGTATTATAGCCAAAATATTTAAGTCAGGCTATATTATTGATCTATGAAATACGTTTTTTCAGATTAGCGTATCAATTTTTAACCTGCTGTGTATCTTGGCATTTCTGCTATTATATCTTCTGGGACAACGGCTTTTATTTTTTGCGCCAATGAGCTTATGGCCGGTTTTTTGTAGAAAAGAAAATTGGCAAGAGAGGAGAAAAAAGATTCGTGTCTTTTATCCGTTTTTTCTACTTCTCTGCGTATTTTTTCAGCCTCTACTTCCAGGGTCTTAAGAGCTACTCTTCCTGGATCATCTTCTTCTGTGTTGGCCTGAACCACATATTGTTGATAAGCCGCATTAACTTTTGTTTCCAGCTTTTCTTGTAAAGAGTGCTGGTAATTTTTACCGGATTCTTTTTCTTTTGCGGCTGCCAATAATTTTTGGGCAGTATTATCTAAGCGCTTAAAAAGAAAAAACAACGCAATTTTTCTACTCATGTTTTTTTCTGCTGACAGGATCGCCAGCATTTTCTCTCTGGCCTGCGTGCGATTGTCGTTTTCTTTAGGGCCGGCAATTTTAGGCGGCTGTATTTTTTCAACCTCTTTGTTTAATACTTCCTGAAGTATTTTATCAGGTAAACCTCGAGTAGCAGCTCTCTGGTAGCATTCAAAAGCAAGTGATTCATTTTTTGCGGTACCCACCCCATAGAGATAACAGTGGCCCAGATGGTAGTATCCCAAGAAATCATCTTGGTTAGCTGCTTTTTGATACCATCCAAAAGCGCGCGTTTGATCTTTTCTTGTTCCCAGGCCGCATTCATAGCACAGTCCTAATTCTGTATACGCTCTGACACAATTTTGTTGAGAGGCTTTTTGATAGTAAGAAAAAGCCTTTTCTGGATCTTTTCCTATGCCAGTAGCACTGTTATAGCAATTATAGCAATCACCCAGTTTAGCCTGTGCCTCGGCGTCTCCGTGATCAGCGGCGTTTTGATAATACGTGAAGGCTTGTTTTTCATCTTTTCCTGTACCTATACCTTGCGAATAGCAATCACCCAAAATACGGTTCGCTTGAGCTAAAGTTTTTCTGGCTGTTACTTTTTCTATGCTTTTATCAATGGCAGAATAATTATTCCATTGGAATTCTGCCAAAACAAACGCTTCGTGGTATAACACAAAAGCGGTTTTTTCATCTTTGGGCAAGTGTTTTACCAAAGGATCGCCGTTGCGGTAATAGTCGCCCAGATTAATCTTTGCGATTGGGTTATCTGTTTTAGCCTCTTGAATGTGAGCTTCAATTAAAAGCGCAGCGATTTCTGGGAGTTTCTTTCTTAAGGCAACTTTTAAAGGCGTGCGATCCTGCGCAGTCGATACCTGAATGTTCGCTCCCGCTTTTATGAGTGATTCTACAGTTTGGGTCTCTCCCCATGCGGCTATCCATAACCAATTAATGCCTGATACGTCTTCTTTACGGGCGGCTTTCTCTGGAGTAACCGTATGTAAGGTTTGCCATTCAGGATTAGTTTGTAATTTAGCAAAAGCTTGTTTTACTTTTTCTTCTTGATTTCCTACGCTAATGATTTGCGCCCCTAAAGCAAGAGAGCCTGTTTGACAGAAAAATGCTGACCTAACTCTATCTGTTATTGTTCCCCTGCTGTCGCCAGCTAAATGATTAGCATTAATAAGAGTCCATTTATTTTTTTCATCGGTGCTTGGATCGTAGCTGACAGTAATGGCATGATTGTGACTTTTTAATACCAATACGACAGGTTGAGTAAGAGGAGGGTTTTGAATAAAGGTTTCTTCTAACAATTTAAAATACTGAGAGAGTTCCTTTTGTGTATAAATACCTGTAGTCATTCCCACACTTACTGCACCTCCCAGCGCTGTTAATTTATTAGATTGAATCAGTTGCAAGCGTTTTAAGGGAGTGAAATTTGTGGTTTTTTCGTCTTTACTATCTTTGTCATGCAACTGTATGGATTCCAATAATTGAACTGTTTCAACGGTATTTCTCGCAACGCCTATCTCAAACCATATTTGTTCTTCCGTTGTAAGCGTTTTTATTTGAGCATCTATTATGGCTTGAATCTGTTTATTAAAAGCTTCTTGTTGTTCAAGAGTTTTAACATGCAGTTTTTGTAAGGCATCAAGGGCTTTGTCGTCCGTTGGTTTTATATCTACTTTCATTTCGTGAGCAAATGACGCCAATGCCGTTCTTCTGGCCGCTTTACTCCAGGTTTTTATTTTTTCTTTAACAGCGGCAACCAGTGTTTTAATTTGTTCGACGGGTGTGTTCTGTAATAAACAATAACGTAACTTGAACTTTTCTAATTCACGGGTTAGCGCGGCCTGAGCGCCTTCGATCGCTACGCCATAACACATACCTATGTTATTTCCTCTAAGGCCAAACGCTTTAATATGCGGCTCAATAAAAAAATCCTGGCCTACGGGTAATTCGCGCTTTAACAGGTTTTGTGCAGGGAGATAACCTTGAATAGCAGATTTTCCATACCATCTATTGGCTTCCGCCGGATTTTTTGCCGTGCCTCGGCCATAGTGATAGCAATTAGCTATTTCATATTGGGCCGGCGCATAGCCTTGGATGGCCGCTTTTCTGTACCATTCAAAAGCTTGTTTCCAATCTCTGTTTACGCCTCGCCCCTGGGAATAGCAAAGAGCCAGTTGGCATTGAGTCGCAGCATTATTTTGCTTATTTTCAGCCACAAGCGAGTCAAAAACATTTTTCTGGTTTTTAGCTATCTTTTTGCTGTAGAGATAAAAATTCTGCTGAGCACGTGCCTCCGTAGGATCGGGTTTAGCAGCCGCGGTATATCTTTTTTGTTTGTCTAAAATTTTTATAGCGGATATTGGTCTTGTTGCTTTTAAAGCGCTCACGATTGCTTACCTGGGTAATTTATAAAGCTTTTTTATTTGCTTAATCTTAATAATAAGCATACATGCAGAACCTTAAGGCTTTATTAAGCGTGACAAAGAAAGGTGAGTCGTGCGGTGTTCACAGAGAAAATTCATCAAATTATAAATAAAGAGACGGCTTAATTAATGAAATTTCAATTCACACTGCTTGTTTATTGCGTCAGTTAGATTTCAGTATACTCATTAAAAAATTTCCAATTCAAACACGGTCCTTACGTATTTGCCGTGGAAAGCGATGCCTATTTTTATCAGTTTCTGGAGGCCGCGGGTTTTAAATTCCGTGGCATAGTGTTGAGTATTAATTTGTGTGAGAGCCAGTTGTGCGGTTTTTTCTAAATTATTTTTTTCTTGGGCTATTTTAAATTCCATGATAATGCCAAATTGGGCTTTATCCTGTGGAAGGATCGCCAGATCATACCGGCCGACGCCGCTTTCTTTATTGGATTTAATTTCATAGCGCGGATGCAGGCTCGCGGTTAAGCCCAGAATCAGGGCATGACAGAAAGCCTCGGGGTAACGGGCGATGTCGTGCACGCTGATGATTTGTTCGTAAATCGTTTGCAAATATTGCTCGAAGCGTTGCAGACGACCGTCCAGTAAATCGTTCAAGAATTCATAATACCATTCCAGGCTTTCTCCCTGGGATAACCATTGTTCAATAATGGATTGATACAGGCCGCGGATTTCCTGATTGGGAATTTGCAGGTGACACCAGAGCCCTTCTTGGCGCTGTTCACAGGCCACGACTTTGAGATAGCCCGCGGCCAGAAGTAAGCTCCACACAGCCGTTTCGTTGCCGTCTAAATACTGGAATACTAAGCGCTCATCGATGAAGCGTTCTATGGATTCACCCCGCAGTAACAGTTCAAACTGGGCTTTAAAAGAAGTCTTAGACTGGATCAATAATTTTTTAATTAAGTCATTACCGCTGGTGTTGCTCCAGTATGCCTGGAGTTTTCCCTGTTGTTTTAAACAATTGACGATAGACCAGGGATTATAAATTACCGTGTCCCCAATTTGATAGCCGTTGTACCAGGCGCGTATGTCGTTTGCCTGATGTTGCAAACCAGTTTTTTCTAACAGCATACCGACTTCTGTTTCAGTAAAGCCGAAGTATTCGCTGTAGCGGGTGCTTAACACAGAATAGACGTCGATATTGTTTAAATCCGAAAATAAACTTTCTTTGGAAACGCGCAAAATACCGGTGAGCACGGCTTTGTGTAAATAAGGATTAGTTTTTAAGGCACTGCTTAAAAAACCCCGCACGAAATCTATAATTTCTTCATAGTAACCGTGGATATATCCACTTTGGATCGGCGTGTCGTATTCGTCAATTAATAAAATAGGATTGACGCCGTGATGCTTAGCCAGACACTGCGTTAAAACCTGTAACGCTTTTGCTAGTTGAGCTGGATTGGCTTTTCGATTCAGTATCAACCTGAAAAATTCTTTTTGTTGTGCAGAAAGAGAGCCGCTTTGTTCTAAATAAGCAAATTCATCATAGAGTTGAACCATTAATTCGTGGATTTTTTCATAAGCCAAATTAAAGCGGGCGTCTTTAATATCTTTGAGGGTCAAAAATATCACCGGGTATTTTCCCTGCTGGGCGGTGTAATATTCGCCAGCCCCGGCAATTTTTAAATTATTAAACAAACCCTGAGTATTTTTGCTATACGCTTCAGCCGCGAAAAAATAATGCAGCATAGACAGATTAAGCGTTTTACCGAAACGCCGCGGGCGGGTAATAAGAATGGTCTGGCTGTCATCGTTGATGATATCTTTAATAAATAAACTTTTATCGACGAAATCAAAGCCTTGGTCGATGAGAGCACGGAAATCGTCGTAACCGATGGGAAGCCGCATGATTTTTCTGAGAGCCTTGTCAAATAGGCGAATTTTAACACTTTATTTAAAATTAATAAAACCTTAAGGTTGGGATGCTAAGCTTTACAGAAATTAATTATCAAGAGAGTAATAGTATGCTACCCAAATCTTCTGACAAGAATAAGAATAAGGATAAGAGTAAAAGTAAAGACTCAAAAACAACTCCAGCAGTATCTACTGCGACGAACACTACTTCAGTTACTGAGATTATACGTGCACTATCGGATGCTCCTCGGGTTCATGCTACTGGCATGGGCAGAGGTGGAGTGGCTTCAGTTAATTTATCCTCCGAGGATGCAGAGAACTTGTTAGGTTCTGAAGTAATAGCTGATATAAACAGAAATAGAGGCGGGCGTGGATCTCTGCGTTTTCCTCGCACACAAGGAAAGCCTGGAGGACGATTTATTTACACGGTTATTTCAACGCCCAAAATACATACAACAGAAAAAGATTTCAAAATTCCAAAGGATTCAATTTTTTCTTCGGCTTTTCAAGGGGATAGTAAAGCAATTGAAAATTATCTTACCAATCAAGGCGATGTCAACGCACGAATAGAGAATGGTCTATCCCTTCTGGGTTGTGCAGTAATGAGCGAAAATGATTCTATTATCCGATCATTAATTAAAGCAGGTGCTGCGCTTAAGGGGAAACGAGCAGGTATGCCGACGCCGTTTCTTCTGGCTATATGGAACAGTAAACTGACTGCTATTGATTGTTTAATAGAGGCGCATTTAGAAATTAAAGAAGAAAATTCTTTAAAAGCACTGTTTTTACAGGCAGTGGCCTATACAGAAAAAACAGTTGTAGAACGTTTTGTAAATAAACTTAGATTTTGTGATGTCATGTATGCAGCCACTCAGATACCGTTACTTCGAAGTAGAAATGCGAATTATTTTGCTCATGTTTTTATTGAGCCTGAACGAGTGGATATTCAAAAGCTTTCAAAAATCAGGACCTATCTTGTTGAGGTGATTCAAGAAAAGTTAAAGAACGAACGTTTAGAATATCGTGATTTATATTTTTCCTTATTTTATGCGGTGAGTCACAGAGATCTCACACTTGCTCAACTTTTATTGAGCGCAGAAAAAGTTACGAAGGGTGATTGGGAAAAGTGTTTCTATCAGGCGGTAATGGCCGGCAAAGAAGACATGGTTGGATTTTTGCTTAAAGATCTACAGGGAAATAAGCGAATTAACCCAGACACGCCGTCATTGATCGGAAGCGATCTTGCGGGGAACACGAAATCCTCTTGCTCTTATCAAACACCGCTGATGTTAGTAGCGCATTTTAGTTCACCTAAACATCCGCTCAGAGAAAAATACTTGAAAATCGCTAGTAAACTGATTGATCGTGGGGCGGACGTTAATAGGGCGATTTTTCCCGGCGATCAGGATGCCAAAGTTTATACAAATGATGCTTATTTAAATTCGGCTATTCATGAAATACAGAGTTTGAATAGGCAAGATATAAAATCGGTAGAAATTTGTTCTTATATTGGCGAAACCACATTAATGAGGGCTGTAAAAAATAGCGATCTTGGATTGGTGCGCTTATTGGTCGAGAAAAAAGCCAATGTTAATGCGGTTACTCTTGAATGTAATACGGCTCTCATGATGGCAGTTGAAGCTCAGCAACTAGAAATAGTGGAATTTTTATTGGAGCAAAAAGCAGATCCTTATATCTGTAATAACCTTGGCGGCTCAGCTTTTTCTTTATCGCAGTTGCAATCAGCACAAAACAAAAAAATTTTTCAATTAATGGTTCGACGATGGCTGGAAGATCATATTTTGTGGGAACTGGAGTTACCCGAATTTTCTGTAATTAATAAAAATCATCTTCGAGCATTAGTAAAAAAATTAGCTCAAATACTTCATAGGGAAGTTATAAAGTTTAATGAGATCGGCGATGAAGTAACTGTAAATACTAAAAATTTGCTGGCAATCGCCGGCATCAAACAGGATGAGAAGGGAAATAATGAAGGAGTAGTGATGTCTCTTCCCCAACTATGCGATTCTCTTAAAAAAGCCTTACCAAAACTTAATATAGAAAATACCGGTATGAGTGTTAAAGTAATTTTGGCTGATTTTTTAAAGCAACCAGAAAAACAAATATTGGTGAGGCAGCTATATATTTTCACGGCCAGTGATAGCAAAGATTCGAAAAAACCGCCTGAGGCATCTATTAAAAAAGTAAAACCTGGCATGAAATTTATTGAGGAAGATATAGCTTTGTTAAGATCTTTCGTTGTTCTGGAAGTTAATAATTCTTCGATTGCCGAATTAGTTACTTTGCGTAATGCCATGTTGATGACTCTGGGCCAGATGATGAGGAAAATCGTTAAGCATGCAGCGGAAAGTCCGGCATTATTTTCGCGTGAGTTGGCACGACATCTGGGAGATGTTATTTTTCATTCCCATACTGCGCAATTATCTTTGATTGACGGGAATAATACCAAGAGAAATTGTAGATTGAACACCAGTATAAAAAACATGGTGCGAGGCATTTGTGATTTTATTGAAAATAATAATTCATCTTGTTCGGAAGCTAAAACATTAACACAAATAGACTCAAAGAAGCTGAAAAAATTGTTGGTTCATAAAATTCCCGAGGCCACATTGGAAGTACGTTTAGAACAGATCGCACTCGGAAGAAAAGAATGGAAGCAATATAATAAACTTTCAGAAACATTTCCTTCCGCAGTAAAAGAAAAAGCCAAAGCCTATACGTATGCGCGGCTGGGGACTTATCTCATTGAGGAACTTTGTGGAGCATTAGCGAAGGAATCAGATTATAAGATGATTCTTGATGCGTGGGAAGCGGGAGATGCGCTGCGTCATCCACCCTTGCGCGCCGCTGGTGCTACGGCAGCGGTGAATGCTAATAGGCCGGTAGATAATAAACAAACGACTGCTACTGCTGCTGCGACTGCTGTTACGCCGACACAAATTCCTGTTGTTATTCCTGCTTCTGCTTCTTCTCCTCCTCCTGCTTCAGTGCGAGCAGTGCACTAATGAATTATTATTATTCGAGCTGGGTTTTATCCCAGCTATTTTTTTTACCCGTTATTTTTTCAATCGTCGTCAGGCGGGCAGTATGCGCGCTCAATTCTTCCGCTGTTGCTTTAATAACACGTAACGGGATTTGTTGAGAAGGCGTTGTCAGCGTAGAAGTTAGGGTTTGTAAGTGATGAGAAGAAGTCGTGTTTTCTTCGCCGAATAAGCTGATTTGACCGCCGCTCATGGCTAAATAAACAAAAGCCAATAATTCCGCGTCGAGTAAAGCACCGTGTAATTTCCGGTGAGAATTGTTGACGCCGTAACGTTTACATAAAGCGTCTAAACTGTTGCGCTGACCAGGATGTAATTGCCGGGCGATCGCCAGTGTGTCAACGACGCTGCAATAATCAGTGATTTTTCCGTAATTTTTGCCCGTGCTTTTTTCGGCCAATTGTAATTCATGATTCAAAAAGCCTACATCGAAAGGCGCGTTATGAATAATGACTTCTGAGTTTTTTATAAAACTTAAGAAGTCATCAATAATTGTTTTAAAAACAACTTGTTGTGCTAGGAATTCCGCGTTAATACCATGTATGGCTAAAGCCTCGGCGTCGATGTTACGTTCTGGATTAATATATTGATGGTATTCTTTATCGCTCATGCGTCGATCAACAAGTTCAAGACAGCCGATTTCAATAATGCGATGCCCCTCGGCGGGTTCTAAGCCAGTGGTTTCTGTGTCGAGTACTATCTGCCGCATGGATTTATCTTAGCTCGGCTGGAGTTTCGCGTACGCGGCTACTAGCCATTTACTGCCGTGTTGAGCAAATTTGATTTGTACGCGTGCGTGTACGCCCTGACCTTCATGATTAATAATAACACCTTCGCCGAAGCTAGGATGAAATACCTGTTGGCCTACGCGCAGACCCGTATCAGCGATTTCTTGAGAATGAATGGGCGTATTAAAATTTATAGTAGCCGGGCGGACGATTTGTGTTTTCAAGCGTACTTCTTGAATAAAATCAGCAGGAATTTCTTTGATGAAACGCGAAGCGCGGTGATAACGTTCGCTGCCGTGCAGACGACGTACTTCCGCGTATGTAAAATAAAGCTTACGCATAGCGCGTGTCATACCGACGTAACACAAACGCCGTTCTTCTTCTAGACGTCTGGGATCTTCCAGCGCCATCGGGTGAGGGAATAAACCTTCTTCCAGACCGCAGAGAAATACCACCGGAAATTCCAGGCCTTTAGCGGCGTGTAAAGTCATTAATTGGACACAGTCCTGCGAAGTGCCGCTTTGATGATCGCCTGATTCTAATGACACGTGCGCCAGAAAATCGGCCAAAAGTGATATTTCACTGGTTTCCTGAGTTCGGTATTCGCGGGTCGCCGTAATTAATTCTTCGAGATTTTCAATGCGGGATTGTGCTTTTTCGCCTTTTTCTTTTTGAAAGTGGTTAAATAATCCACTGTTATTTAATACATACTCGGTTTGGTCACCCAGATTATTATTGTTATTGATAGTTTCCGCGGCCAGCTTATCAATCAGTTGTAAAAAGCCGCCCAAAGCATTCGCAGCGCGCGCGTTGAATAAAGTCGTGGTCAATAATTGCGTCGCCGTACGCCATAAAGATAAACTTTCTGCGCGCGCTTGTTCGCGCAGCGTTGTAATTGTTTGTTCGCCGATACCGCGTGTGGGTACGTTAACGATGCGTTCGAAAGCCGCATCGTCGTCGCGATTCGCGATTAAGCGGAGATAGGCGAGTGCGTCTTTGATTTCCGCGCGATCGAAAAATCGTAGACCACCGTAAATTCGATAAGCAATGCCCGTTTGGATCAAGGCTTCTTCCAGTACGCGGGATTGAGCGTTCGAACGGTACAGCACTGCGATCTCACTGCGTCGTAAGCCTTTATTTAAGTTTTGTTGGATGTGATCCATAATAAAACGCGCTTCGTCCAGATCGTTAAAAGCGGCGTACAGAGAAATGACGTCGCCTTTGTCGTCACGGGTCCACAGATTTTTTCCCAAGCGGCCGTTGTTATTATTAATAAGCGCATTGGCCGCGCCCAGAATCGTACCGGTCGAACGGTAATTTTGTTCTAAACGAATAGTGTGACTGTTCGGAAAATCTTTATTAAACCGTTGAATATTTTCAATCTTGGCGCCACGCCAGCCGTAAATAGACTGATCATCGTCACCAACGATCATAATATAATTTTGTTCGCCGACTAATAATCGCAACCAGGCGTATTGAATAGTATTCGTATCTTGAAATTCGTCGACAAGTACATGGCGAAAGCGGCGTTGATAATGGGTTAATAATTCTGTATTTTTTTGTAAAAGTTCGTAGCTGCGCAAAAGTAATTCTGCGAAATCTATCACACCGTTGCGTTGACAAATGTCTTCATAAGCCTGGTAAACGCGCAGCATTATTTTTACAGGATAATCGCCGTTGTCCGTGATATGCTGCGCGCGTCGACCTTCGTCTTTTTGCGTATTAATAAATCCCTGAATTTGTTTGGGTTGCCACTGAGATTCGTCGAGATTCAGCGAGGCGAGAATGCGGCGTATCAGGCGCGATTGATCATCTTGATCCATAATTTGAAAAGCTTGTGGTAAACCAGCTTCTTGCCAGTGAGTGCGTAATAAACGGTGCGCCAGACCATGAAAAGTGCCTACCCACATATTTTGTGTGGAAACAACCAGCAAGGATTCGATCCGGCCGCGCATTTCGTTAGCGGCTTTATTAGTAAACGTTACGGCCAGAATGCTAAACGGCGAAATATTTTCCATTTGAATCAACCAGGCGATGCGGTGTACGAGTACACGCGTTTTACCGCTGCCTGCGCCGGCCAGTACTAACAGATGACCGGGTGCTGCGCTTACGGCCTGTCGTTGTGCGTTATTAAGATTATCAAGAAGCGTGTCGGAAATTTCCATGAAATATTTATTTAGTATGTAAAATAGATTTTATGACGCTAATAATTCCTGTGGGATCGAGACCACAGCCAGCCAGTGTTTGTTTGGGATCGCCGTGTTCAAGAAAACGATCGGGCAATCCGAGTTGCAATAACTGAACAGGAATGTTTTCTTCATGTAGAAATTCGCTGACGGCGCTTCCTGCTCCGCCCAGAATAGTATTTTCTTCTAAAGTAACCAGTAAAGCATGATCATGGGATAATTTTCTGATCAGAGTTTTATCTAAAGGTTTTACAAAGCGCATGTTAACCACTGTCGCGTTCAATGTTTCAGCGGCTATTAAGGCAGGCGCCAGCATAGATCCAAAGGCCAACAGCGCAATGTTTTTTCCTGAACGTCGGATCTGAGCTTCGCCTAGAGGAATAAGAGACAGAATTTTTTCCAGGCTTACACCCGGTCCGGCGCCGCGGGGATATCTTACCGCGCACGGAGTATCCTGTTGAAAGCCTGTATAAAGCATATGATAACATTCGTTTTCATCGCTGGGCGTCATGATAATAATATTGGGGATACAACGTAAATAACTCAGATCAAAACTACCCGCGTGCGTGGGGCCGTCGCCGCCGACGTAACCTGCACGGTCCAGGGCGAATAATACGGGTAGCTTTTGCAAAGCGACATCATGGATAAGTTGATCATAAGCCCGTTGTAAAAACGTCGAATAGATCGCGACGACTGGTTTTAAGCCTTCGCAAGCTAAGCCAGCGGCTAATGTCACCGCGTGTTGTTCTGCGATGCCGACGTCGAAATAGCGTTGCGGGTACAGCGTCGAAAAGCGTATCAGATCAGAACCTTCACGCATGGCGGGTGTAATGGCTATCAGGCGTTCATCCTGCGCCGCCATGTCACAGATCCATTCACCAAAAATTTGCGAATAAGTCGGTTTA
>Ga0207109_1166_pt1 | contig 14926 bp, 17 predicted proteins | sample Alteio_BWMinHeat_73_FD_153584 | JGI IMG/M metagenome (GOLD analysis project Ga0207109, IMG submission 153584) | Enriched cells from forest soil in Barre Woods Harvard Forest LTER site, Petersham, Massachusetts, United States -... | ecosystem: Environmental > Terrestrial > Soil > Temperate forest >... | reverse complement strand
AAAGTTGGGGCCACGGATTTGTCTGTTGCAGTGGCTGTATTGTGCGCAGGAATGGTCGGATGGCTGGCATTCTACTTTATGGACAGGTACTGGTATCACAGCTTACTAGTCGCATCGGTGAAGCACTCAGGAGAAATTGAGAAGGAATTTGAATCAAAATCGCCCGAAATGGGACTCTCGCGTGCCATTGGAAGAGGCAGCCCGTTAAAGGTCTGGAAATTTCAAATACACAGCTCGGCCAAAATAGACCTGTTCTACGCCACTGGCCTAACCGTGTTGATTCTCATGACGATGGGTGCGATTCTGGCACCGGATGCACCACCAACGAATGACCGACCTGGTAAGACAGCATGTGAGCGGAATCTGGGAACGTGCTGACCTATTTTCGAGGGCGAATGAAACCGAAAATAAATATTCTCATAACGGACCTCGATAACACTTTGTTCGATTGGTTTCAAATTTGGCATCAGTCGTTCACGGCCATGTTGGGCGAAATAGGCCGCATAAGCGGTATACCAACCGAAGTGCTTAAGACTGAAATTAAGACTGTTCACGAAACACACGGCACGTCTGAATATGCCTTTCTAATTGAAGAATTGCCTTCGCTCCGGGTTAAACATCCCGGAGAAGACCTAAAAGTGCTGTATGAACCGGCGATTCTTGCATTCCGGGCGGCGCGCAAAGCAGAACTCAGACTTTATCCTTCCGTACATGAGACCTTGGAAACTATACAAAAATGCGGCGCGCTCATCATCGGATACACTGAGTCACTGGAATTCTATTCGACATATCGAATAAGGAAGTTGGATTTGGACGGCCTATTGGATATCGTGTACTTCCCTCCGGACCATGACTTGCCAGATACGCATGAGCGAATTCGGCTTTACCCGTCCGACGTTTACAAGCTGACCCGAACGAAAACGTGTCGAACTCCAAAAGGTGAGACTAAACCGAATCCGACGCTCCTTTCACGAATCGTCCAAGATGCAGGCGGTTCGAAAGATATGGCGGCATACGTGGGCGACAATCTCATGAAAGATATTGCAATGGCGCAGCGGGCCGGAATCAAAGATGTCTGGGCGGAATACGGTGTCGCCCACCATAGGAAAGAGTACGAATTGCTAAGACGAGTAACTCACTGGAAACCTGAATCGGTTCAAACAGAGAGAAACCTCTCCGAAGATGATGTGAAGCCGACTTATGTTCTAGACGACTTCTCTGGGCTACTGACGCTATTCGAATTCACGCAATTCAAACCCGTGGAAGCTGCTGATGCTACGGTTTCGAGGACGCTCTAGAAAACCACGCCCTTGGCGGGCGTCCTATTGCGAAGATTCAGCGCAGTACGGGCAGGATGCTTTGCGGATGCCGCGCCCAGCGTGCCAACGTGTGTGCGAGGCTTTCTTGGCGAGTTGGCCGATTTGCGTGTCGCCCGCGTTCTGGCGCGACCGTTGGCGCATCATTTCCCGAAACACCGGGTCGTCCCACGCGGCCCTCGATGTGTTCCGCATGTTTTTGCGGCGGGCGTTTTGCTGAGCCGCCGTATTTCGGGAGCCGCCGATTTTCCCGCCACGCGATTGACGGCCGGGCGCGAAGAAACCAGTCTTCGTCGCCTTCCGAATCTGCATCTCTAGCGCGTAGCGTTTTGTTTCCCTCATGCCACTCGTCGGATACTGACCAGAGCTTTTGTGCTGCGCTTCGGCGCGAGCTTCGTCTTCGCATCGGGCGAAAACGGCCAGGTGCGTCCATCGTGGAAGTCAAAAAATTGTAGGCTGATTTCCTCGGCCTTTTTGTCAAGATACGCTTCCAGCGCGGGCTTGGCAGCTTCGAGCACAACTTCGTTCACGGGCTTGTGATAATAACGCTGGGCAAGGTCAGCGAACTTTCGCATCATGCCGAGCGGAATTTCTATTGTCACACTGCGGGACGGCTCTGTGCCTTCGCGGACGCAATTTTCCTGTTCGTCGATATATTGCTCAAGCCAACGGATGGTGTGCGGCTTGCCGGATTCTTCCATACCGCGCTCGATGCAAACCTGAAGATATTTCTCGCGGTCAACATAGATGTGCGCGGCCAGATGGTGAGACCACGTAAGCTCCGCGAATCGCTTCTCGGGCGGAAAAGCACGCGCAACAGCCGCGTAGGACTTCAGCGACGAAACTCCAAGGCCAACTGTGTCGGACATCTGTTTCCAGAAATTCGGCGGATGACTGCCGATGAGCATATAGCTCGGGATGCCGAGGGTTTGCGGATTGTAGTCGGAATCGGCTTCTAGGAGCAGGTCTCCTATTTCCCAGCTATGGCCGCCAACCTTGGCGGACAATTCCTTGAGCCTGTCGATGATTCGTTCGTACTTCGCGCCAAAATCTTCCGACGGCATGGCGGAATCGGTAGACACTTGGTCCTCCCAAAATTCGGAAACCACATCGAAGGCGATAGACAAGATGGGTTTGGTCCGCAAGGAAAGAGATTTACTACACGCGGCCCGCTCTGTCGGCACCGGTGGCACTCAATCGGCAGGCCGCGTACACAAACAGGAGCGTGTTACGCAAATGGGTGGGAGGCCATGCCGTGCGTAGACCACTTCACGGCCCTATTTGGTGGGTTCTACTGAAGACTTTGTTTACTTGGTCGGGTTGTGCTGTTCGCGACTGGCTGCGCCTGCTTCAAGATGGGCGCTAAAATCCCGCGCCGCCTCGTTTAGCTGTTGGCGAACCGTCGTGGTTTTCCCCCATCCGGCAGAGATAGGCGCGTCCAGATGGTCGTTAGCGATTTGTTCGGCTGTACGCGGGTCGCCTTGTGGCAATTTCGTGACTTCCCCAAAGCCGTAGTTCACGGTGCCGTTTTCCCCGGCTTTAACAAAGCCGTCGCCCACGACTTGCCCGCCGTTCGCAATGGCGCTGCGAAGGCACTCACCGCCTGCGACAAATTCGCGACCGCTCGGCATACGGACAAGCTGTGCGCCGTTTTTCTTGCGCGGTTCGGCCGTCGCCATTTTTGCAATCGTTGATGCTTTCATTTTTTCTCCTTTTCAAGTTCCGTGACGCGGGCGGCCAGCGCACACGCCAAGGATGCTAGTTGGTCTACGCGCTGTGTCAGCGCCGCAACTTCCTTTTGCAATTTCGATATGTGGGCCGGGCTCATTCCGCATGTTCGGCGTGGCCGCCGATGATGAGTCTTTTAGCCACGCTCGGGCTTACCACAACGAAACGGCCTCTGTGTCCGTATGGCGTGTCGTCGGAAAGCAGTCGCACCGTCGAACCATCGTTGTGGCTCGCGGCGTGCTTCAGGCGCTTCGTTTTGTTTTCCGTACGTTGTTCATTTGTGATTGGGTCCATTTGCTCTTGTCCTTTTCTGAGTTTCTTGAGTTATCTGCTACGTCCTAAGAGCTTCGCGGCCTTCATGGACTTGGCTTCCGCGTGCTTGACGCGGGCGCTAGCGAAGTTTTGCGCCGCAATGGTGCTCGCGGCCAAAGCCTGCTTTGTGTAGGACCGCACCTGGTCGTCGGCGCAGTCGTCATCGTCCATAAGTTCATCGCATCGCTTGGCCATCAAACAAGTAAGCTCGGAATTTTCGTGACAGACCGCCAGATGGCTTGCAAAATCCACAGGCGAAGAATCCCCGCGCATCGCCTTGACCAATCGCTGGGCAACGCTGCGAAGGTAGGCAACGGCTTCAATCATTCCGTGGGATTTGTTGAGTGCCGATGCGTTGCGGGCTTCGGCGCTGGTGCTACCTTCCGCGCTGTAAAACGGATACGTCACGATGCTGACGTCCATAAGGTCGGCCTTCTTTACGACACGGACTTGCTGGCCGCCTTCACCTTTCTCGATGGATTGTTCTTTGCAGACGAAAGCGAAACTGCATTCATTCATGTCGCCGCGCTGAACCGACGCGTAAAAGTCGCGGTGCGCTTGCGAATTCTTGTCTAGCTGGCAACGGAAGCGAAGGGCATCCGGGCCATCCGTGAGAGTCAGCGTGCCCGACTTGGTGCGGCCAAGGATGCGGTCGGTATTGTGGTTCACGAGGCACTTAACGTCAGGGCCAGTGCGAAGGCAATCGGCGAACGCGCCCGGCGCGACTTTTTCAGTCATGCCCGCGCCCATCTGATTGTCGGGCGCTTGTCGGTTATAGCTGACCGCTTATTCCTTGTCATCATCCTTTTCCACCGTGCAAGGATTTCCTTGTACGGCAGGCAAGCCCTTCCGCGCCGCGATGCCATCGGCCACCATATCCAGCATGAAGTTCGGCAAGTCAGCTTTGAGGCCGCCCTTGAGCAGCGTTTCGGTAACACGCTTGCGCTCAATCGCCTTCGCCATGCGGCCCGGTTTGATTGGCTCCCCGGTTTCTTCGTCGTATCGCCACTCCGGGCAGTTTTCGTGCTTCATCGCATACTCACGGTGCTCGAGGACGCTGTACTCAATCGTGGTGTGGCGGCCACGCGCTGTTCGGCGCTGCATCCGTTCGCCGCGTGGACCTTGCAACGAAATAATCCACCCCGCGTCTTCCAGCTTGCGAAGAGATTCGTCAACTTGTGTTTCACTTCGATTGACAGCATTCGCTATGCGCCAGCGCCTCCCGTAAAACACCAATGGGTCGCCCTCGTTGTATTTGATTACTTCGCCGTTCTCAACGTGGTCTTGTTTGCAAGCAGCCACCATGTAGTCATAGACATGGAATTCCGCGCCCATGTGACGCCGGGCGACACAGTCGAGCGGCTTAATCTCGTACTTAGGTTTAGCGGTTGTCATAATTTTGGTCACGGTGCCGTGTCCCATTCGCAAGTTTTTCCTGCTCAGTTTTTGTCAGCATGGTGCAAACACCATCTTGGAATGCCAGTTCAATCTTTCCGTACATCCGGCCACGAATGGCGGTATCCATCGCAGCGGTAATCCGTTTCAATAGTTCTTCGCGGTTCATGCTGCCTTCTCCTTCAGCGCGGCGGCCTTCGCTTCGCGCTTGGCCTTATTAGCACGGCGAACAGCCTGTCGAATCGTGAGCCATTCCCCGGATAACGTTGGAATCCGCACCTTCTCGCGCTTAGGAAAAATCACTTCCATCCTCCTGGTGAACACGAATCGCGGCACGGCCCGGAAGCCAACAAGGGGATGAAGGCTTCCGGACCGCGTGTGTGCCTGAGTTGAGGCAGGCTCACAAACTTTTCAGAAAGTTGTCGAAGCGAAGCACACCACTGCCGCGCTCAACTGTGTTGCCGCGCCCTGCTTTGCAATTTCGGTCGTGTGATTGGAACTGCGTCGTGTGAAACGGTAGGAATTACAGGCGCAGAATGCCACCGAAGCCACCGCGGTGCAAGGGAATAATGCAGGACAGCGCGAAAATAATTGCACGGCTAGCCGGATTAAAGACTTTTATCTCTATTACCGTTCAAATACAGGCGCGGATATGATATAGTGGTACTTCACTTCACGATTGCTGTCTTCCTACCTACACGAGCCAATACCCGGAACACGCCACCGGCAGCCTATTTCGGGGCATCTACGTGGCTCCACAAGAAAGTCATTGCGACTCTCAAGCTGTCCAGCCTACCCTCCCAGCCGCACAGAATCAGCGGGCCAAGGAAGGGGCGTTTTCCTTGGCACGAAGGAGATGGCAGGAAGGTACCGTGTACGTCCGTAAAAGCAAGAAGCTGCCGGATGCTTGGTGGGGAAGGTTCGTAGAAACCGCAGAAACCGAAGCGGGTACAGTTCGCGTTCAGCGAAATGTGCGGCTCGGGGATACGCGGCACTTCACGAAGCCCATCGCGAAGCGAGCTCTGCGCGATTATGTGGATAAGGCCAACAACTACCAGCCACAGGCGATGAAAGTTCAGCAAATGGGAAAGGCGGCAGTTCCATTTTCTGTGTTCGCTTTACGCTGGCAGGAAGAGGTTCTAATTCACAAGAAAACTTCGACAGCTTCGACGGTTGAAGGCCACATCAAAAATCTTCTCATACCAGCATTCGGAAAGCTGGCGGTGGGCGATATTGATTCGGAGCGGGTTCAATCATTTCTGAATCGGCTGGTGGGGAAGTTTAGCGCCAAGACGATTAGTAATGTGTGGACTACCCTCCACATCATGTGGAATTCCGCCGTTGCTTGGAAATACGCAACAGGCGAGTTGCAAGTGGAACTACCAAGAACGCGAAAGCTAAGAATGCGTTGCTATAGCGTTGAGGAAGTCCGCCGAATACTTGCCGCCACAAAGGGCGCGGAACGAATGTTCTTTTGGCTTGCAGCCGAAACAGGGATGCGAGCCGGAGAACTAATCGCACTTCGCGCCAATGATGTGAACTTTGAAACCCTATCAGTTGAAGTGAGCAAGGCGATTTGGGGCGGGGAGGAAGATGCGCCGAAAACCGAAGCTGCTTGGCGGAACATCTGCCTTTCTTCGCGCCTGTGCGTGGCGCTAAAGGAATATCTAGCCGATAGAACAGAAGGCTATTTGTTCCAAACTTCGACTGGTAAGTTTTGGGATTCCAGCAGTGTGCTCGGGCGAACGCTGAATGGTTTGCTTGAGCGGCTTCAGATTCCGAAGATTGACCCAAAACTGCTTGCGAGATTCGTTGGCAAGGATAGAACCATCGAGCAGGCCACGCGAAGCGAGAAACGGCACGCTTCGCTGGGGCTTCATTCTTTCCGCCACACGAACGCTACCGCGATGGATTCGTTAGGCATCGCGCTATCGGTACGCAAGCAGCGCATCGGCCACAGCGCGGGAACCGTGACGGAGCTTTACACACATACCTTCACGCAAGACGAACGCGCTGCGGCAGAAAAATTGGGCGAGCTATTCGGCACTGGCTGGCCGGAAACGGATGGGGGAAAACTGATTTCTTTCCCAAATCTTTCCCAAAAAAATGAAGGGCTTGCTATTGGAGATTCGCAAGCCCTTGTGAATCAGTAAGATTGGTTGCGGGGGTCAGATTTGAACTGACGACCTTCGGGTTATGAGCCCGACGAGCTACCAGGCTGCTCCACCCCGCATAACGACTATAACGGTTCGTTCATCTCCCGTCAAATTGCGGCGAGGCAGGGGAAAAACGTAGGCAAGCGAACAGCGACAACGCGAGCGTGAAAATATCAGGCCCCGATTTCCTTTTTCCAATTTCTATTTTCCGGAAAGACTACCAGGTGCTGTACGCGCTGCCGTCGGTTTTTGAAACCGCGTTCGAGCTGGAATGCACATCCACGATCCCGTTGTTCGTTTGATCGGGGCTCAGCACTAGGTCGCCGTAGTCGGTGTGCCAGTCCTTCTGATGTGTCATAGGGTCGGTGGGAACTTCGCGCAAATAGGGCGCCTGCGGATTCGCCAAATCATCGAGCGATTGCGGTGCCGCTTCTTTGTCCAGTGTGTAGTTGTCGATCGCCTGCCGCATGACCGTCAAATCCGTCTTCAGCGTCGCTTCCTTCGCGCGCGTCACCGACTGATCGTAACGAGCCGCCGCAATACCAATCAAAATGAAAATGATCGTAATCACGATCATCAACTCGATCAGCGTGAATCCGGCGCTGCATCGAGTCCTGCCCCGATTGCCTTGCAAAAGTCCCGTCATGCCTCACCTTCAACTTCGAGCAAGCTCAATCTCTCGCCAAGCTCCACAACCCGCCGCCAAATCGTGGCCGCAACCTCTCACCACTCCGAATACTTCGTCCCGTCGTTCGCCGTGCCCTGCGATTTTGAGTGTACGTCAAACACATTCTTGCCTCCCCAACTCGTCGAGTCGGGATCGTCCTGAACGGCAACCAGATTCCAATCCGTTTGCCCGGTCATCGGGTCCTTCGGAATCTTCCGCAAAAATCGAATCTTGCGGTCGTTGCCCGCGCCCAGCTGCACGCCCTTCACCAGCGTCTCGAGATCCGGCGGATAGCCTTCGCTGCCCACTTCAATGCGAATCAAATTGCGATCCGCCAAATCCTTGTAGCGATCGATCGCATCGCGCATCTGCCGCAAGTCGTAGCGCAGTTCCTCTTCACGCTTGTGCACGATGGTGTACCGCATGATCGGCATCGCCGCCGAAGTCAAAACCATCAAGATCGAACACGCGATGATCAACTCGATCAGCGTCATGCCCGCCGCAACACCGACGCGCCCAGCACGGCGACGCCGCGTCCACGGACGCCGGCAACCGCGAGGGCAACTACTGTCGAGATGTCTTGCTGTTTGACTCATGAAAATTACCGGCATCGATCAAACTTCAGAGTGGCCGGCACTCAGGCCACTCCCCATTCTCTAAGTTTGACTACGGCTGTACCTGCAGCGTTGCTTCGCTGGTCACCAGCGGAATCGGCTTCTGCTGCGAGTCCTTCGCGTTCACCTGCACGATCGACAGGTTCGAGTTTCCCGGAGCAATCGCCTTCACGACGATGCCCATGATCGTCCCAGTGCCGCTGACGCCCGCTGTATTCGGCTGCCGCGTCGCGGAAATAATCGCCTGCCCGCGTGTCGGATCGACGCGCTGCACGATGGCGATTTCCTGATTGCCGCTCTGCAGGAATCCGCCGTGCTGCACTTCTTCCACGCTGATCACCGCGGGGTTGTATTGCAGCAAGAAGGGAACCGAGAAGAGATCATTCACGTTGTCAACGACCACTCCGATCGTCGCTTTCTCGCCCACCTTCAAAGTCGCGTTCCGTGGCTCGAATCGCATCTGCGCCGATTGTGCGCCTTGCGCCGGAGCCGCTGCCGCTGGTGTCGCTCCCGCAGGCGCGCCTGGAGTCGCCGTCACGCCGCCCACCGGAACTCCATCCGCTTGCGGTGCTCGCACGTCGGAGTCGCGCCGCACCTGAACAACCGCTTCTGATCCCGTATAAAGCGGCCGCAGGTTCGCCTTTGTCCACTCCGGCATCCGCACAATCTTCGGCGTCAAAATAATCAGAATCTCGTCATCTTCGTAACTCTTCGTGTCTTCCGCGAACAAGTACCGCAGCAACGGTATGCTACCGAGTCCCGGCCAGCCGTTGTTGCCGTGGGTATCGGTCTTCTCGACCAACCCGCCCAAAATGTTGGCTTCGCCTTCCTTCAACCGAATTTCGTGATCGATCTTTCTCTGCGAAATGATCGGCTGCTGAATGCCGCCGATGTTCGTCTGCCCCGTTACCGACGAAACTTCCACGCTCACCTTCAGGCTGACTTCGTGGTTGGGGTGTACTCGCGGCGTAATGTCTACGTTCACGCCGACGTCGATGTATTGGAACTGCGTGTTCACCAACGGGTTCACGAAGCCAGTGCCCGCTGTCGAACCAACGCCGACGCCCGCTTGGAAGCTTCCCGTCGCCACTGGCACGCGGTCACCGATTCTCAGCTTCGCCGGCTGCCCGTCCACCGACCGCACCTCCGGATTCTGAATGATCTTCGTCGACGAATCGTTCAGCAGCGCATTCGCCGTAAAACTCGGCAGCGTCACGCTGTAGTTCGATCCGTTCAGGTGCGTCAAATTCTGCAGCGTCAAAATGTTTGTTGTTGTAGAACTTGTGTTAGACGTGTTCGTTCCGCTGTTCGAAGTCGTGGTCGTTGTTCCCGGCGGCACGACGCCGATCGACGCCGTCTGTCCCGGCAAAATGCCCAGGTTACGCATCTTGTCCAGGCGCGCTTCCAGCACCTGCACCTGAATCACGACTTCCGGCCGCGCCTTGTCGATGTCGTTAATCATCTTTTCCGCAATCGCCAGCTTGTCCGGCGTGTCGCGAATGATGATCGCGTTCTGCGCGTTCAATTGCTGCAAGCGCTTCAGGTCGAGCAACTGCCGCAAACCGGTCACGATCTCGGTCAGGTCCTGTGCCTGCACGGTGTTCGACAAATAGAAAGTTCTTACGACCTGCTCGTCGTAGTCGCGCCTCTTCTGAGGCTGATCCGGCAAAACGAAAACGATGTTCTCGGTAACCGGCTTCACGAACGCCTTGCTCTCCATGGACACGATGTCGAGCGCCTGTTGCAGCGTCACATTGCTCAGGTCCACCGCGATTCGGCGGGCAGGGAAGTCCGGGTCGTACACAATCGTCAGCCCGGCGATTTTTCCGATCGTGTCAAACACGATCTTCGCGTCATTCACCATATGCAGGCTGATCGGAGCGCGCGAGAGCGGTTTAATCTCCGGTGGCATCGACGCCAAGACAGGTGTTGAAGCTTCCGCAGCGGCGGCCGCCGCGGCATCAGCCGCAGCCGCCCGGTGCTCTTGCTCGCCCAGCATGTCCGCCGTCTTGCGGATTTCCTGATCCGCGATTGAGCTCGACGGATCCATCGCTGCCGCTCGCTGAAATTCGCCCAGCGCCGCTTGCAAGTTGCCCTGCTCGCGCAGCTTCACACCCTGCTTGACGTGAAACGCGCCAGCCTCAAATCGCGCCTGATTGAACTTGATTTGATACTCGGCGTTCTCCGGCTGCTCTTTCAGCGCCTTTTGATAGAAATCGTACGCCGCATCGTAATCCTGGAGGTTTTCGGCCTTGCGTCCCTGTTGGTAGTCAGGCTTGCCCTTTGGGCAGCCCGCGGCCAATAGCCCCACACCCGCGCACAAAATGACCTTGGTCCATCCTCGCATGTACTCTCCGTGGCTCGGGCTTGATTCGGTAGAACTCTAGCACCGGGTTAGAGGGGGGACAAGCAACCGAAGGTTGGCTGTCTTGCATACATAACCCCCGTACATCTAACATTTAATCCTATAGTCACACAGGATTTAAAGGTGCCCAAACCCGTGCCCGTTGCTCAAAGACAACCCGGTAAGCAGACCCCCAAGGGGAAGGACGCGCAAAAGGAAACTGTCGTCGCCCAGAATCGGGCTGCTTCCTACAATTACCATTTGCTCGACAAGGTCGAGGCCGGCCTGGTCCTCCATGGTACCGAAGTCAAAGCCCTTCGGGAAGGCAAAGCCAACATCCGGGACGCCTATATCGACTTCAGGCCCACCGGCCCCTGGCTGGTCAACGCCCACATCGCCCAGTACATGCCGGGCGGCCCGTGGAACCACGAACCTCTCGGTTCGCGTAAACTGTTGCTGCACAAGAACGAGATCAACAAATTCGCAGGTAGGGTCGAGGCCAAAGGTTTAACCGTCATCCCTCTACGGATATACTTTCGAGACGGCATCGCGAAATGCGAAATTGCCCTGGCTCAAGGTAAGAAGACCTGGGACCGCCGTCAGGATGAGCGCACCAAGGAAGCTCGCCGCGAAGCGGACCAAGCCATGTATCGCAACCGGAGGCGATAAAAAACTCAATCATGCAGATCAAGATCGACACCACCCCGTATGCCAATCTGGAAACTGACGCCATCGTCTCCTACGTTTTCGACGAAACCGACCCCATCCAGGGCACCCTCGCCGACATCGACAAATCCTCCAACGGCCTTTTGAAGAAGCTCTCTACCGGCGCCGAATTCTCCGGCAAGCCGCTCGAGATGACTTTGATCCACGCGCCTGCGGGCCTCAAGGCTGCGCGCCTGTTGCTCGTCGGTGCAGGGAAGCGCGACAAATTCGACGTCGCCTTGCTGCGCAAAATCGCCGGAGCCGCCACCCGCTACCTCAAGGCTCGCTCCGTCAAGAAATTCGCTTTCCTGGTCCGCGAAAACGATCTCAGCGACAACACCGCGCAAGCCATCGTCGAAGGCGCCATCACCGCCGATTTCGAGACCGATAAGTACAAGTCCGACAAAAAGCCCGGCAAGGACATCGAGTCGATCTCAATCCTTGGCTACTCCGACGCGAACAAATCCGCCGGCGAAAAAGGCTTGGCGAAGGGCCAGACTATTGCCGACGCGCAGAATTTCGCGCGCGACCTGATCAACGAGCCCTCCAACAAGCTCACTCCGAAAATCCTCGCCGACAAAGCCGCAGCCATGGCCAAAGAGGCCGGCCTGGCGGTTGAAGTCCTCGACGAAAAGAAAATCGCGGAACTCAAGATGGGCGCTCTCCTCGGCGTCTCGCAGGGTGGCCCTGAGCCGCCGCGCATGATCGTCATCACCTACACGCCTGCAGGCGGAGCCAAAGCGGGCGCCCCGGTCATCGGCTTGGTCGGCAAAGCCGTCACCTTCGACACCGGCGGCGTTTCGATCAAGCCTGCCGACGGCATGGAAAAGATGAAATACGACATGGCCGGCGGCGCCACCATGATCGGTGTGATGCGCGCGCTCGCTGTGCTCAAGCCCAGCGTCAAGGTGATCTGTGTCGTCCCGGCGACCGAAAATGTGGTCGGTGGTCGCGCGCAAAAGCCCGGCGACATCCAGACCGCCATGTCGGGAAAGACGATCGAAGTCTTGAATACCGATGCCGAAGGCCGCCTCATCCTTGCCGACGGCGTTCACTACGCCAAGCAACTCGGCGCCACGCATCTCGTCGATGCCGCCACGCTTACCGGCGCGATCGTTGTCGCGCTCGCCAGTATCCACGTCGGTGTTTTCTCCGGCGCCGATCAGGCCTGGACCGACAAGCTCCTTGCTTCCGCCAAAGCCGTGGGCGAGAAAATGTGGCAGATGCCAATGGACGACGAATACCGCGAATTCATCAAGGGCAGTTTCGCCGACATTCAAAACATCGGCAGCGGCAAAGGCGGCGGCAGCATCACCGGCGCCTGGTTCATCCGCGAATTCGCCGGCGACACCCCGTGGATCCATCTCGACATCGCCGGCACCGCCTGGAACGACGACGCCAAGCCCTGGCTAGCCAAAGGCCCCACCGGCGTAGCCCTCCGCACCCTAGTCAACCTGGTAATGTCCCAGTCTTAGCGGGTAATGTCCGAGTCCTAGCGCCACACCTACGCTCGTCTCGAGGTGGCACAGGCACTCCTGCCTGTGCGCCCTCGCACGCTAATCCGCCGCGCCCGGCAGCGCCGGTTGACCCTGAGGAGCGCGTAGCGATCCGAAGGGCATCTTGCCGGCATTTTCTCCCGCGGCGGCGAAGCTCGCTCCGCAGGACACCATGCACTACGTCCTGGGTTTCGACGGCGGCGGCACCAAAACCGAATGCGTCCATCAGCGTCTTGCCTCCGCCGATCGCGCAGCCCGTTCCGTGTACGGGCGCAGCACTGCTGCGCCCCATGTCCGCACCATCACCGCGTCTTGAGCCTTGAACCGACCGCCCCATCGATGTCCGCAGGGATCGTAGCTGTATATCACCACCGTTGCACCAGGGATCAATTCGACGCCCCCTTGCCTAATCAACCCTTCCGCGTCTGTTCGAACAAATTCCCAAAAAATATTTTCACAAAAATAAATCCCGCCCCTCCCACAACTTGCCCCGAATCCTGAACGTTCGAACGAATCTCCCGCACATCGCGTGTGCTATACTCACTCCCGTAGAAAACCACGCGCAAGCAACAACGCGCCGCTTTCCCTCGACACTTCCGTTTTTCGCTTTCAACTTTCAGCTGTCCGACTGTCAACCTCTTCCTCTTCAATTCGCCCGACAGCGCCGCAACCGATTTAGATTCCGCACTTACAAATGTGTTTGAAAACAAACGCCTTTAAGTCGAGCAGTTTCCGGACTTACGCGAAAACCGGCGGGGTAGCGCGCATGTTGCGGCCCACTTCCAGACTTTCACCGCGCTTGAGCGCTCCTTATGACCCGCGCAACCGCCCCGAAAATTCGCTCTTGACATCCGGCCGCTTTCCTCTATCCTATGCATAGTAATCCGAGGTATTCATGAATTTCAAAGGCACTCTGCCCTCTCTGATCCTCGAATCCCTCGCGCAGGGCCCGTCCCACGGCTACGCCATCGCGCAATCCATCAAATCCCGCTCCAAGGGTGTCCTCGATTTCAAGGAAGGCACTCTTTACCCCGCGCTTCACAAACTGGAATCCGCCGGCAACATCGAATCCTACGAAGGCGCCGAAAACAATCGCCCGCGCCGCTACTACCGCATCACAAAATCCGGCCGCAGTTTGCTCGCTAAAGATCGCGCCGAATGGCGCGCAATTTCCGAAGCTGTTACCGTCATCCTGGGAGACGCAAAACATGTCAGCTAATGTGACCGCTCTCGACGTCTGGCTCGCCCGCGCAACGCGCCAACTCTCCGCCGATTCCGCAGCGCAAGTCCGCTCCGAAATCGCGCAGCACTACGAGTCCTCGCGCGAGGCCGCCATCGCCTCCGGCAAAAGCGCCGACGAAGCCGATCGCGCCGCGCTTGCCGCGCTCGGCGACGCCAAAGACGCCAACTGCCAATATCGCCACGTGCTCATCACACGCAACGAAGCGCGCATACTCCGGAGCAGCAGCCGCGAAGCGCAATTCTTCTGTGCCACTCCGTTCCGCAAGAGTCTTCTCGTCGCGGTGCCGGTCGTCGCCGCGATTTGCGCCGCCGCGGCTTACGCATTCGCCACGGTCACTCAGGCATTCGCCACGCACGCCACCTCGACGGCCGTCCTGGTCGCGCGCATCTCCGTCGTCGCCGCTATCCTCACCACGCTGTTTTTTGCCGTGCCGCTGCTTCCGATCTACACGCCGTGGCGCGCCCGCATCTATCGCGCCGCCAAATGGCTCGCTATCGCCACCGTCGTCATGATCATCTTCGACGGCGACCGCCTCTACTCGACGTGGCTATTCCTGAGCTGCTTCTGGGTCATCGCCTACACCGAAGCCACGCGCATGTCGTTGCGCCGCAAAATCCCCGCCGCCAACTGGCCCAAGCACCTTTACCTCTAGAGTCCAGCAAGGTCCATGTGGAGTGCGGCGCTCCCGCGCCGCTTTCACGATTGAGGCATCACCGACAAATCGTCCGTAGCAGCAGCGACGCTGTCATCCTGAGTCGTCCGAAGGACGCCAAGGGATTCAGCCTTATCGCCACGACAAAATAAAACGGCGAGCCTCATGCGCCCGCCGTTAAGCACTTTTCCTAAATCGTTACTTTATTAGGTCGGCGCTTCGTTACTTCGCCTCTACATCTTTTCGGGCGCCTCAATCCCGAGCAACTCGAGCACCCGCACCAACTCGCGCTCGACGA
>Ga0207109_1165_pt1 | contig 15101 bp, 7 predicted proteins | sample Alteio_BWMinHeat_73_FD_153584 | JGI IMG/M metagenome (GOLD analysis project Ga0207109, IMG submission 153584) | Enriched cells from forest soil in Barre Woods Harvard Forest LTER site, Petersham, Massachusetts, United States -... | ecosystem: Environmental > Terrestrial > Soil > Temperate forest >... | reverse complement strand
ACGGATAGCAGTTGTGCGCATCCATCAGGGTGCGCGAACCAGGCTGGGACGCATGCTGGGCATGAGCGCTGATGGTAAGAAATACCAATGCGGACGAAATGATCGCGGACATTGCCTTGCGACAGAACCTAAACATGAATGTTCCTCAACGGCTGGTCAGGTTGATATAGATGGGATTTGAGAGGAGCATCAAACCGCCGTTCTTGTCGCGGACCTCGCAACGCAACCAATGATAGCCGCCGTCGCTGGTCCAGCTGAATGTCAGAGTCTCATTTCCAACAGGCGCAGGCAGCGGCGGCAAACCGGCCGATTCATGGCCGTCAAGCAATAGATGAACCTGCGCGTGCGGGCATGCTGCAAGGTGAACCCGGAAGGAGATGGAATTGCCCGACGCCGTTTTCAATGCATCGCCCATGGCTGTCCATTTGTCAGGATCGCCGCTGCCGGAGGCGGTGTCGCGCGCTTCGATATCGACTTGCTTGTCACGCGAAGACGTCAGGTCGACAAAAACACGGCCGCGGCGGATGCCTTCGAGAATCGCGGCGACGGAAAGTTCGTTCGCTTCGACGACGGTAGTCGGCCGGCCGATCGCACTGGGCCCACCGGCTGGAATCAAGGCGTTGTGGTTATCGCTTCCGCCGATTGCGGTAAGCCTGATGCCTTTTGCCAGCTGCCGGTCCCAGAAGTCGGCGCTGGAAAGAAGGTTGCCACCATTGATCGCCTCAACGCCCGTAAACAGGGTCATGTCGACCGGTTCGGGCGGCTCCCATGCGCAGCCCATGCACACTTCTCCACCCGGCGCGTCGGCGTGATTCACTGAGGCAATGCCACCCCGGCCGCGCACATCGCGCGCTATGGCGTTTGCATTGCGGCCGTCGTGGGTGACGACACGATAGTCGACGTAATCCGTGATTCCGAAGATGTTGAAGTGGCCCCAGAAGGTAGTGACTTCACGCCCGGGAATCAGAAGCAGGCGGTCGAACCAGGGCTGCAGTTCGCGCATGGAATCGTAGTGCGACTCGGTATTGTGATCGGTGATGGCGATAAAGTCCAGCCCGCGGGAGGCAGCGGCCTGCGCAGTCAGAAACAAAGGACACGGAACGCGCTTGCCGGACTGGCTGGCGCAACTTCCATCGCTGTTCGCCGTGTGCATGTGCAGATCGCCACGGTACCAGCGCGTGCCGACAGCCAGTGGAGCGGAAGCGAAGCTCGCGTCTTCGAGTTTCGAATCGAAGCGCACTTCGGCGCGATATTCAGATTCCTCCGCAGGGCGGATGTTGGGAACCGAGATGAGCAGCCTCCATTTGCCCGCCGGGATCGCGCCGGGAAGATAAGAGGGCGTGGCGTCCGTTTCACTGATGGTGAAGTGGCTCTTGTTTCCTCCGCTGTTGCCGCGAAAACGCTCCGGATCGGCGATGCCGAGATCCAGCGTTGTCTTGTGGTCCTTGCCGGTGTAACTGAAGTCCACGCTGATGCGATGAACGCCCGGCGGAACATCAAACGGAACTTCGAAATAGGTTTTGTTTTGAGCGCCGGCGACTTTGCCTTGAAGAACCAAGTCGGGGGAAGTCGATTGGGCAAATGCCGCGGCATGGAAAGAAAGGAGCGTCAACACGGCGCAAAGCGCGATGCGAATCATCAGCGGGATTTCCTCAGAAAAAATGGGTCCGGAGCGAGGATCGACCTCGTCCCGGGCCCTTGGATCATTTATGCAGACGTTTCTTACCAGTTCAAGCGTATCGCGAATTGCATGACGCGCGGATCGCCGGAAAGATTGTTGATGGAAGCAACGCCGCCGCTGCTGGCGTCACCGCTGGGCTGGCCAAACAGTGCATGGTTGGCCACGTTGAAGACCTCCCAGCGAGCTTCGACATTCCACTCTTCATGGATGGGGATGTGCTTCACGAGTGCGGCATCGAAGACACTTGTATTGGGCCCGCGCAGCGTGTTGCGCCCAGTGTTGCCTATCACGAATTTTCCCGGATCGGCGAAAGGATCGGTCACCGCGGTTCCCGGAGCGGAGCACGCGCCGTTCCGGCTCATGAAGAACCAGCACGACTGGCTCTTCAAATAGTGGACCTTGCCCACCGTGTTTGGAACCGCGGTCGCAAAGCCGTACGGGTCAAGCTGGCTGCTCTCGCTGCCCCACTTGGCCTGAAACGGGTGGCCGCTATAGAAGGTGTAAACGCCGGAGGTCTGCCAGTTGCCCAGGATCCACGACAGCGGCCCGGAGTTGAACATCGATTTACCGCGGCCGAACGGCGGCTCATAGACATAGCTGACCGAAACGCGGTGCGGCACATCGAAGTCACTGGGGCCGTACCATGCGTTGTAGTTGCGGCCGTTGGGCGGATCGCCCGAGTTCGATTCCAGTTCCTGGGGTGTGTTGTCGAGGCTGCGCGAATAGGTGTAAGCCGCGCGCAGGCTGATTCCCCGCTTCATCTGCCGCGTCAGGCTGGCCTGCAGCCCGTTGTAGTTGCCGTATCCGATCGGCGTGGTGTACTCCACCTGGCCGAAGTTCGGATAAGGCTGCACCTGCGTGCTCACGCCGCCCGAGATGATGGGCTGGTTGTAGTCATAGATTACGTCGAGGTGGTTGGATTTGGTTCCCACGTAATCGGCTTCGGCCTGCCAGTCGGTGCCGATCTGGCGCTGGAAGCCGCCGCTCCATTGCTGCACCATGGGTTCCTTCGCAGCGGGGTTGAGAGCGCGAATGTGGAAGGCCTGGAGGTTGTTGAAGTCGATGGTTGTTGGATCGAGGAAGTTGGAGGGGAAGCCCACCTCGGGCGTAATCACCGACTGCGTAGTGCTGGCCTGGGTCTTGTTGATGAGGAAGGGTGGATTGAGCGAAAGCTGATCTTCGCTTCCGATGCGTTCGAACACCGTGTAGTAGATGCCATAGCCGCCGCGAAGGACCGTCTTATCCGTGACCGCGTACGACACGCCAAAGCGCGGGCCGAAATTGGTAACGTTGGGGTCCGTCAGCGAGCGGTCGCCCACCGATCCGGACTTTGCAAACCGCAGCGATCCCGAGCCGGCCGGATCGAAATTGGCGACGCGGTTCTTGCCTTCCATGACCGGCGTTACAAAGTCGTAGCGAATGCCCAGGTTAAGCGTGAGCCGCGGAGTGGCCTTCCAGTCGTCCTCGAAAAAGCCCGACGCCATCCACAGGCGCTGGTCGACAAAGAAGACGTTGGTAAGTTGGGTGGACTGGGTGGCGCCGAACAGTCCGTCGGCGTAGTCGCGGGCATTGGTCGTTCCCTTCACCGAAGCCGTTCCGAGACCCGAGAACACGCCATTGAAGGTCAGGTCGCCGCGCATGCCAGGCTCGTCCTGGAACAGGTTGCGCATGGGCAGGTAAACCGTTGCGCCGAACTTGAGCGTATGGTTGTGCAGCGTCCAAGCGATCGAGTCGTTGTACTGATAGAGCATCGGCACCTGCTGCTTGGGCAAAAAATCAGGCGAGCCGAGGAAGCCGTGGCTGGAGAACGAAGTGAGCGGGACACCGCCGCCGATCGCCGGATTGTTTGGAACCCCGGGAAGAAAATCGCCCGAGTGCTGGCTCAGACCGAATGGCTGCTGCTCGGCAAACGAGTAGTTGCGAACCCAACCGAAACGAAAGTCGTTGACCATGCGGGGATTGATGACATGGGTCCATCCCAGCACCACGCTGGTGCCTTTGAGCTTCTGATTGCCCCACGCCGAAGTGGAAGTGCCGTCAGCGATTCCGCCCAGATAGCCGGGAATATCGCGGGTGCGGTTGAAGTAGTTGAAACGGCCGAAGACAGTATCCTTCGAAGTGGGCGTCCAATCGACGCGGGCGTCGTAGCTGTCGTTGGAATCGGTCGATGCGCCGGTGCGGGCGAAGTTGTTCACGTCGGGAAACGTGGCCGAATTGGGCTTGTAGTTAGGCTGCGGGAACAGGGCCATCAGCTTCGCAACCGTCGCGTCGATGTGCGCGCTCGAATCCGATTGAAAGCTGTTGTTGATAAGCGGCGGCGGTGTGCAGGTTTTGATGTTGATCGGCGTCGGGCACATGGAGAGGTTGTAGACGGTCGGATAGGCCGACAAACCCGCCGCGGCCGCTGCATCGGCGCTGAAGTCGCCAATGCGCTCGTTGGGCAAAGGCACCGTGGAGATGCGCGACAGTCCCTGCTTGATGCGCGTGCCTTCGTAGTTGAAGAAGAAGAACGCCTTGTTGGGCACGATGGGACCGCCCAGGCTGCCTCCAAACTGGTTCTGGTTATCTTCGGCTTTACGGGTGGTGGTGCGCTTGGTGAAGTAGTCGAAGGAGTCGAAATATTGGTTGCGCACGTATTCGTACGCGGTGCCGTGAAACTTGTTGGTGCCGCTGTGGGTGTTCACTGAAACGACAGCGCCCGGGGCGCGACCATACTCCGCGGAATAAGGATTGGTGATCACGTTGAATTCGTGAATCACGTCGACCGAAGGGTGAGCCGACTCGGTGCTCAACTCCTGCACATTCTCGGAGAAGGTATTGTTGTCGATGCCGTCGAGAATAAAGTTGTTTTGCAGCGAGTGAACTCCGTTCACATTAAAGCTGCCCGTGCGGCCGGATGAGGTGGCGCCGCTCTGGTTGGTGTAGCGACTGATCTGCACTCCCGGGACGGTGCGCAGAAGGTCGTCCCAGTTGCGCAGATAGAGCGGCGTATCCTTGATCGTCTCCTGGGTGACGAGCGAACCGATGGAGGCATCGTCTCTCGAAAGACCGGACTCACTCGCGGTGACTTCGATCGTCTGGCCCGTCGACCCGACTTGCAAGTGAAAGTCGGACCTGGAGCGGACTCCAACGTTGATGGTGGCTGCACCTCTCTCAGTTTCAAACCCAGCCGCCTCGACGGTCACTGTGTACTTTCCGATGGGCAGGTCGGGGAAGACGTAGTTTCCTTCACCATCGGATTTCACTTCGCGGGTGTAGCCAGTGTTGTCGTCGCGGATGGTGAGTGTCGCCGCGGGAACGACCGCGCCGGTTGCGTCGGTCACCTGCCCGCTCAAATTGCCCGTGTTTACCTGGGCGCGAGCCACAAATCCATGTGCATGGATCATGCACATGACGATCGCGCATATCCATGGGAAGACATTGCGTAAAAGACGTTCTCGAAAGATTGCGGACACACGACTCCATTCCTTGCTTGTCATATAGGCGCTCCTTTTGAAGTGACTTGTAAGTAGCTGGGGAAGTCAGCCAATTCAACCGAGCCCGGCAGCGTTCAGAGGGCTCCAGAATTCAACATACGGACCGTTAATGAAAAGACGATGACAATAGAAACTCGAGAGTCGCCGGAATTTTATATTCTGGGAAAGTCTTGACTCAATCCACAAGGGCGCAGGCAGCTCGATGCCGTTCTTTGAAGGACCTATTGTATGTAATCAGCTGGATTGGCGGTGATCGAGTCTGGCGGAAAGCTCTCTTTCTGTGCGCCCAATTGCTTGTTTGGCGTGGCGCCCATGGTGAGTTCCAGCGTGCCGCCATTGGCGATATCTGAGTGGCGAAACCACACCTGGGTCAGAGGCCTTCCATTCAGCCGGATGCTCTGCAAGTATTTGTTGTCGCGAGAATTGTTGCTGATGAGAATGATGAAGTTTTTGCCATTCTTGAGATGAACGGTCGCCTTGTCGAAAACCGGACTGCCCACGTCGTAGACGGGAATACCGGGCGTAACGGGATAGAAGCCCAGCATGGAAAACACAACAAATGCGCTCATCCCTCCGCCGTCTTCGTCGCCCGGAATACCCTGCAGGGTTTCAGTAAAGAAGGACTCGAGCAGCATGCGCACGCGCTTTTGCGTCTTCCACGGCGCGCCCAGGCGGTTGTAGATATAAGGAATCGCAAAGCTCGGTTCGTTCCCCATGGAGAACTGCCCGGCCATCGACGTGGAATCAGGAAACTTCGCCTGGAACTCGTATTTTGAACGGTCGAGCGGCTCCCGGAAAAGCTGATCGAGATTCGCCTCGGCTTTGGCGACTCCTCCCATCAACTGAATCAGGCCGTCGAAATCCTGCGCCACATCCCATGTATACGTGTAGCCATTGTTCTCGTCGTAGTAATCACGCCCTCCCACGCCGCCATCGAACTTCGGATTGAGAGGCTCGATCCATTGGCCATCGGCGTCCTTGGGCCACATCAGTTCCTTGTCCACCCGGAAGAGATTCTTGTAGTTTGCAGCGCGATGGAGAAAGAGCTGTTCATCGTCGGACCGCTTGAGAACGCGCGCAAGCTGGGCAATATTCCATTCGTCAAAGCTGTTCTCCAGGGTCACAGGAACAGGCTGACGTTTCTCAAATGGATGCACGCGCGTGTCGGTCTCTTTTTCTCCGGAACGCAGGGCCGGCATGTAGCCGTGCGCCGCGTAGAAATCGTCGAGCGGACCTTTCGGTCCAAGCCGCCACGGAAGCAGCGTGTCGCGAAGAGCACGTTTCTTGACGCCCTCGTACGCAAGTTCAAGATCGAAGTTTCGCACCCCCTTGAACCACGCATCGGCAAACCACGGGGCCGCATGATTGCCATTCATGCATGGGTAGTTGCCCGATGCCAGCGCAAACGTAGGCATGATTCCCGACTGCTGATACATGCGCACGTATGATTGGATCTTGTCGGCTTCCATGTCGGGATTCAAGAGTGTCTGCAATGGTTCGAGCGCACGGTAGGTGTCCCACAGCCAGTTGTCCACGTAAAAGGGGCGCGAATCGCGATGAACCTGGTGATCGAATGCGCTGTAGTACTGGCCGTCCTCTGTAATGTTGATCATCCGCTCGAAACAGCGATACAGGGCGGTATAGAAAATCCTCCGCTGCGTCTCGGTACCGCCTTCTAGGGCAATCTGTCCTAGCGTTTCGTTCCAGCGCGCCTTGGCCTCATCCCGGATGCGTTCGAATCCCCAGTCAGGAATCTCGCGCTGAAGATTCTTTTTTGCCTGGCCCACGCTGATGAAGGAAACTCCGTAGCGAAACTCGAGAACGTTCGGGCCCTTCCCGGTCGCGAGGGCACGGCTCTTGCCGCTGACGGCTTCCACTTTGAACGCAACGGGCTGGCGGAACTCGCCATACACATAGGCCTGCAGATCGCCGACGACCTCTTCGCCGGTGATGGATCCATCGACATCGATGTGCAATGCGCCCGTCTGGCGATTGGCAAGGACAACGGCGGTGTTTCCGTCAGGAAAGGTGAAGCGGAAATAGCCGCAACGTTCGGTGGGCGAGAACTCAGTTTGGATCAGCGATTCGTCGAAGCGGGTTGAATAGTAATACGGAGTCGTCTTTTCCTGGTCATAAGGGGCGGGCATGTCGTTTTCGCCCGGCATGATGCTGAACAACTCCGGCTGGCGGTGGGAGCTGATGGTAAGCGGGAAAGACTCGATGCGATCGTCCAGCGCGTCGGCTCGAATCGGATAAAAGCGGATCATGCTGTTGGGGAGATACACCGCCGGCCGCGTCGGGACCAGAAGGACACCAACGTTGCCGATGGTGGGATCGACGTACTCTACCTGCGCTTGTACACTTCTAACCGACATCAACAAAATTGCAAACACGGTGATGATCAGGGCTGCGGAAGAATACTTGCGCTTCATCGAGCCATTGTCCGTTTTCAACTTCGGTACCGCCTTCGGTTGTGGAGGATCTAAGCAGAAATGATAGCTCTTGGGGCTGGATCTTCGATCAGAGGGGCACGAAGGCAACTGCGCCTGTTATGGAAGGCCGGATCGACAAGCCGGATCACTGGATGTTTAGCGCGCCGCAGTAAACCGTGTTGGGGAGAATAGCCCGATCGCATGGCGTGTTGTCCCCGTGATCGCGAAGTCAGCCAGGACTTCGCCCACCACCGGCGCAAATTTGAATCCGTGTCCCGAGAAGCCGCAAGCGAGACTCACCGATGGGAATTGAGGGTGTTGTCCGATGATGAAATGCTCGTCAGGTGTCATCGTGTAGAGACAAGTCTGCGCTTTGAGAATCTCCCCATCGAGAGCGGGAAAGCGCGGCCTCAGCTGGCGGATCACTTCTCCGCAATCGACCTCGTGAATCACGCGGTCGACGGTGTCCGGCGTACATTCGATGTCGCTGCCGTGAATCGCCGCCTTCACACCACCCGATGGGCCGTCAACTGCTGGAAATCCATAACCGGGCCAGCTGCCGTCCGGTGATTCGCAGAGAAATACGGGAAAGCGGCCGGGAAGAAACGGCTCAATGCCACCCAACGGCTGTATCCAGGTCATGACCTGCCGCGTGACTCTGAGTGGAAAGAGTCCGCTCATTGCTTCGTTCGCCCAGGGTCCTGCGGTGATCGCGAGGTGTCCGGCCTGGTAGACTCCGCGGCTCGTCGCCACTTCCACTCGATTCGATACGGCTGACCAGCCAATTACCCTTTCATCAAAGTGCAGTTCTGCTCCGTTTTGCGCCGCAACTTTCAACTGCGCGCGAATACACTCTTCGGGAAGCAGATATCCGGCGAGCTCTTCATGCACGCCGACATCATGGTCGAGAGGAGTAATGGCGGGAAAAAGTGCGCGGATCTCACCCCGCGTCAGTACCGAGTATTTGATTCCGTGCGTTTGGGCCGCCGCGATTCCCCCGGAAACAAGGCGGGTATCGGCGGAGCCGAGAATCAGCCCGCCGGTTATGTTCAGCAGCTTCGCGCCTGCATCTCTTTCCAGCCGCTCCCAAAGTTCATACGAGCGCAGTACCAGAGGAATGTAGGCCGGGCTCTCCCAGTACGCCTGGCGAATCATGCGGGTGCCGCCGTGCGACGAACCCTTGTCGTGGGGCGGGGTGAACTGTTCGATGCCAAGGACGTTTTTGCCGCGCTCGGCCAGATGCTGCGCCGCGGCGCTACCCATGGCTCCCAGCCCCAGAACGATTACGTCATAGCTCATGCGGATTCTGCACGCAAAGGCTGCACCGGACTTCGTCGTATTCCGCGCGTGTCCTGATCCACTCTATCGAGCGGGACAAAAAGGGCGCAAGCATCTCTGTCGCGCTCGCTCGCAACTGCTCTTGAAACGGCAACGGGACGCCGCTTATGGCGTCCCGTCTTTCCATACCGCGAGCTGTTCGATCTTAACTATTTGCTCGATACTTCTTTCCCTTTGCCATCGACAGGCACATTGTGAGCCTGGGCGATTTGCTCAATCATCTGAAGGTGCTTGGCGATGACTTCCGTGCCTTGCTGCGCAATCTGCTTCACACTGGGATCCTGGGCCATCTGCGCTTCGTTCTGAAAGTCCTTCAGATCGGCCTTGTGGTCCTTCAACATGGCCTGGATATATTCGGTATCGAATTGCGGACCCGAAAGTCCCTGCAGCTTTTCAATCAGCTTTTTGTCTTTCTTCGATGGACCCTTGGGCTCGCTCACGCCCATCTGTTTGGCTACGGGCTTGAACCACTTGTCGCCCATCTGCGAGTGATCAGACACCATCTTCTGGGCAAACTGCTTCACGTCGTTGCTTTCCGATTTCTGTTCCGCGAGCTGGCCCAGCTGCACCTCAGCGACTCCGCCCTCCAACGCCTTCGAAACGAACGCCTGGTCGCCGAAGTTCTGCCCGGTTGGCGCGGTTCCAGGACCGGCTCCCGGAGGCGCCATGCTGGGATTCGACGGGGGCTGGCTGGGCATACTCGGCTGCTGGCCGCCGCCGCTGCTCGGAGGCGCTTGTGCCAGCAGCGCGGCGCTGGTCAACAACGCCGGCACGGAACATAGCCAGATCTTTCTCATTTTCAATTTGGAAATCATCCTCTTTCCTCCTCTGCTCCCCGATCAGGGAGCAAAAAATCGCAGCCGGGACACACTTTTTTCGGCTGGGGCTTCGGATGCCATTCAGGAGCGAGGGAGTTGCTTCCCGATCATCGGCGGAAAGGTAAGTGGCTTGGATTGAGTGCGGCGTGGGAGCGTCTTCATTCCGTACGGAGCGCCTGGGCCGGGTCGATGCAGGCGGCGCGCCGGGCCGGAATCAACCCGGCCAGCGTTGCGGCCAGCGCCAGCATTAGAATTGCTGCGCTCATCACGCCCGGTGCGATTCCGGTGATCTCATAGAGCTGCGATTTCACGAAGCGAACGCTCACCAGCGCCACCGGAATACCGATGCCGAGGCCAAGGGCGACCTGGATCATCGCGCCGCGCAACACCATGGCCGTAACCCCCGTTCGTTCGGCGCCGAGTGCCATGCGAATACCGATCTCAGGCGTGCGCCGCGCAACCGTGTAGGCGGTGACGCCAAACAGGCCAATGGTTGCCAGCAGCAGGGCCAGCGTGCCAAATAGCATCGTCAACCGTGCCAGTATCCGCTCTTGAGTGAACTGATCCCCGATTTGCGCACGGAAGGTCTGGAACTTCACCACGCTCAAATTCGGATTGATGGAGGACAGCGTGCGCCGCGCCAGAGTCTCCATGTCATTCATCGGCCGTTCGGTCTTCAGCACGATGGTTCGAGCGTACATCAACTCGTCTTCATCGATCGTTGACCTGTCGCTCGGCGGCCGCTGCGGCATCGAGTAGAAGTACATCAAGTGATCTTTCCATCGCGCGCTGGTATAGGCGGTGTCTTCGACCACGCCGACGATTTCGAAGTCGCCGGACGATTTGGTGTTGAAACCGATGTGGCTTCCGATGGGATTCTCACCCGGCTTGAACAATTTTTTCACAAACGACTGGTTTACCACGGCAACCGGCGTGGATGTCGCCGTATCCTGCACGCTGATGCCGCGCCCCATGATCACATGCGTTCCGACGGAATCGAAATACTCCGCGTTGGCCTTCACATAGGAGGAATTGATATCCATGTCGGGCCTTCCCTGCACCACGACGCTGAAGCCATCGTTGTATTCCTCCATGGGCGTATAGGTGCTGATGCCAACCTTGTCGACTCCCGGAATGGCGTGGAAGCGATCCTCGATGGTCCGGTACAAATCGCCCACCTTCCTCTGCGAGTAGCCGGCCGCCTGGGGACTGAAGTGCACGATATAGCGATTGGCTGCATCGAGTTTCAGGTCCTTGCTTTGGAGTTTGCCCAGGCTCTGCGAAAACAATCCCGCACCGACAAGCAGCACCAGCGACAGTGCGGCCTGCACAATAACCAGGCTGCGCTGAAGCAACGTGGCTCCGCCGGTGGTGGTTCGCGCGCTGGCGCGTAACGCATTGGCAGGTTCGGTGCGGGCCGCAATCCACGCCGGCGTAACGCCGAAAAGAACTCCGGTAAGCAGCGACAGAGCGCATGCGAATGCGAGCACTTCCGTCGAGGGGCTCGCTTGGATAGGAATGCTTTGCGCGCCGGGAAATGCCAGGGCCAACAACATGCGAGTGCCGGCGTAAGCGACCGCAAGCCCCGCAAACCCGCCCAGCATCGACAACAGAATGCTTTCGGTCAGAAGCTGGCGCACGATTCGGCCGCGCATCGCTCCCAGTGCCGCGCGCACGCAAATCTCCGCCTTCCGGGCCGTGCTGCGCACCAGCAACAAGTTTGCGAGGTTGGCGCAGGCAATCAGCAGCACCAATCCCGAGACCCACATCAGCAAGCGCAGGTGCGAGGCGTAGGTTTCCTGCATGTCCTGGATGCCGGCGCCGCCGGGCGTCAGCACGAGGTGAGCCTTGAACAGCTGCTCCTTCTTGCTCTGTGATGAAAAGGTGCGTGTCGGAGCGAGCGCATGGCGCAGCAGCCCATTGAGTTTGGCCTGAAGTTGCGTAAGCGATACGCCCGGTTTCACACGGCCAAAAATGTACAGCCACTTCGCATCGGGATCGTGCACGTACGGAGCATTCGTGAGCAGCGGCATCGCTTCGATGGGCAGATAGAAATCAGGGGGCGTGCTCGACAGGCGGTCGCCGAAAAATCCGGGTGGGGCAATGCCGGCAATGGTAACTGGCCGGGTGTTAATGTAGAATGTGCTCCCCACGACCGATGGGTCGCCGGCGTAGTCGTTCTGCCAAGTCTGATAGCTCATGACGGCGGCGACGGAAGCGCCCTTTGCATCGTCGGGATCAGAGAGCAATCTTCCGCACTGAGGCCTGAGACCGAAGGTTCGGAAGTAATTTCCGGAGACGAACTCGCCCATCACGGACCGCGCGCGCTCGCCGGTTCCTTCGCGTCGCACAATTACCGGGTTATAGGCGAACCCCGCTTGTACGGCAGCCAATTCTTGAAATTCGGGTGCGTTCTTCTTCAGTTGCTGATAGGTGTCCGTGGGGAAGATCGAGTAGTTGCCATCGCCGTTCATGCCGAATCCGACGCAACAATCGTCGCGGTCACCGAGGCGGACGAGGGCTTTCGGGTCGGCCACCGGCAGATTCTTAAGAAGGACCGCGTTCACCAGCGTGAAGATCGCCGCGTTTGCTCCCAGGCCCAGCGCCAGAGTGAGTATCGCCGTCGCAGTAAATGCCGGAGTCTTTCTCAGTTGCCGCAACGCATAACGCACATCCTGAATCAGTGCCGTCACCATGGATGTTCTCCTTGGGTGATCTGAGCTGCGATGCAAATCGAATCAAGCCGATTCGCATGAGAGGAAGAATACGAAGACAGGGGGAAGGTACGGAGGCCGCGGGGACGCGAGCCCTCCTTGAGGAGATTGTCTTGCAGTTGACTTTCCAAACTTGGGTCAGGACTGAAGCTTATGGATGTTGGACTTATAGATAGCTGTCAATAGGATGGTTGTCCGGACTCGATTCCAACCGTCCGCAATCGAACACGGCAACATCCCGTGGTCGCGGGACCCGTATCGGAAGTTGGTCTTGACAATCACGGTCTGCTCATCCAGAATCTGTTTCGATCTCTGGGGCGAAGGAGGGGACCTCTACTTCTCTCCACGCGAAATCGGCCAACTACGCAGATCGAACGAACAGTATCTAAATGCTGCCCTCCACCTGTTTGATTTGAATTACTCGTAACAATCACCCATAAAATTCCGCCTCTGCCATCGTTCCGAATTAATTTGAGAAAGGAAATTGGATCGATGAAAGCTCTAAAGACCTATACCCTCGTGACAATCGGACTGTTCGTGTTGGTCATGCTTCAGAACCAGGCTGAGTTGCACGCCCAGCAAATTGGATTGCCGTTTCCCGACCCATCCACCCCAGAACCGATAGACCTCGGACAGCTTACGGCTCAATCGGGTTCAACCCCGATCTCGGTAACTCTCGTCCTCCCGCTGCGTTCACTCGACGAAGCTGCGAGCCTGATGACGTCGCTTCACACTGCCGGGAATTCTCAGTTCCACCGGTTTTTGACTGGGAGTGAGTTCTCCGCGCGATTTGGTCCAACGGACGCCAACGTGGCGAAAGTAATTTCCCAATTGGCTGCTTATCAGCTCACGGCGAAACGAACGGGCACGACGACGCTCCGAGTGACCGGATTGCCGGCAAATATGGAACGGGCTTTCGCGGTAGACCTCCATGCTTATCAGGTTCCTGCCCACGGAAGCGCTCGAGCCCAGACGTTTCATGCGCCTCGTGGTCGGCCATCCGTCCCCTCCGAGATGGCCGGAACGGTTGCATCTGTGATCGGACTCAACAGCCGCCCCAACTTCCGCTCGCACCTTCGAACCGTTCCGGAACGGTTGCGAACGGCACGGCGTACCGTCCACTCCGCCTCTTCGGGAAATGCCCCTGGATTTCTGACAGTCGCCGACTTTGCGAATCTCTATGATGTCCGGCCGCTCTACCAGCAAGGGGTCACGGGAAAGGGCCGTACTCTCGGGATTGTTACCCTTGCAAGCTTCACTCCCAGCGACGCCTTTGCGTACTGGAAGGCCGTGGGGCTGAACGTCGATCCGAATCGCATTCAGATTGTCAACGTAGATGGCGGTCCCGGTTCCCCCAGCGATGAATCCCGGTCCGACGAGACCACGCTCGACGTAGAGCAGTCCGGCGGAATTGCGCCCGGAGCACGCATCGTCGTCTATCAGGCTCCTCCAACGGGCCAAGGTTTTGTCGACGCCTTTGCGGCTGCGGTGGATAACAATTCCGCCGACAGCCTTTCCGTAAGTTGGGGCTTTTGGGAATGGTTCAACACTATTTCGACCGTTTCCGACTCCGTCAGTGGCCAGCCTGAGGGCATGGTACAGGCCTTTCATGAACTCTTCCTCCGGGCCGCGATCCAGGGACAAACGCTTTTCGCCGCGTCCGGGGATGCGGGCGCCTATGACGTGAACGGAAATCTCGGTTGCACTCCCAAGACGCCGTTCCTGACTTGCAACCTGACGTTGAGTGTCGACAGTCCCGCCAGCGATCCGGCGATCACCGCTGCGGGAGGCACGACTCTTCCGGGCGTTCAGGTGTTCTGCCTTAACGCGAACTGTTCGCAACTGTACCTAGTCAACATTTCCAGCGAGAGGGTTTGGGGATGGGACTACCTCGATGGTCTCTGTGCCGCGTCCGGGATCCCGGACCCCGTCGCCTGCGGCATTTTCCCCGGAGGAAGCGGCGGAGGGGTCAGCATTCTCTTCGCGAGACCCGATTACCAGGAAACGATGCCAGGTCTTCGTCACAGCGAACAAGGTCAGACGTATGTCATCAACGGAAAGCCGATTTTCAGCTTGCCGGGAAACTATGTGGGGCGGAATGTGCCGGACATCTCATTCAACGCCGATCCACTGACCGGTTATCAGGTTTACTACACGTCGAATCACTTCGGATTCGGGATTTTGGCCTTCGGCGGCGGAACAAGTTTTGTTGCGCCACAGCTGAATGGAGTCGCGGCTCTGCTCGGCCAGGTGGTCAACGGGCGAATCGGATTGTTGAACTACCCTCTGTACGAGCTAGCACACGCGAATATGGGCTACAAGGGTTCACGGCCGCCCCTGCACGCCATCTCGAATGGCGACAACTGGTTCTACTATGGTCGCAATGCCTACAGTCAAGGACCCGGCCTCGGCACCCTCGATGTAGCCAATTTTTCTGCCTACCTTCACGGATTGACTCCTTGAGTGTCTCGTTCTCGGATCACGGGGTCGAGCAATAACTCCAAACGAATAACATCGAAGTAATATATTCAATTCGCATCGGATAGCATGTTTCGTTCCGGTTGAGGTTGTGACATCCCCGGGTTAGGCGCAAAAAACGAAGACGCGCCGAACCTGGGGCACCTAAATCTTGAACCGGGTGA
>Ga0207109_1164_pt1 | contig 15104 bp, 11 predicted proteins | sample Alteio_BWMinHeat_73_FD_153584 | JGI IMG/M metagenome (GOLD analysis project Ga0207109, IMG submission 153584) | Enriched cells from forest soil in Barre Woods Harvard Forest LTER site, Petersham, Massachusetts, United States -... | ecosystem: Environmental > Terrestrial > Soil > Temperate forest >... | reverse complement strand
ATGTTCACCGGGCAGTTGACGGACAACGGGACGCGCAACAGCTTCCTCGATACATTTCACCGGAGTTTCAACGGCTTGAATGGTGACTGGTACGGGAGCCAGAAGGACGCCACCGTTACCAATCATTACCGGATCGGCACAGGGTCCGGGAACGAACGCGGTTTATTGGACCGCTATCAAACGGACTGGGGATATCGCTGGACGACAGGTTTCAGCGATGCGACCGCCGGAGAACAGTTCTACCATGTCCTGGACGAAGTGAACAATGTATACAGGTTATCGATCGGACAATACAATCAGGGACAGTCGAGCACCAATAACCAGACGGTGATCAACGCAGCCGGGACCGGTGCGGTGGTTCTGAACGGATCATCGAACGCAGGAACCGGGGGTGTGATCTTTGGAGCGGGGGGATCGTCCGGCGCCGCAGTGGCCACTATCAACGGCGCGGGAAACGCGCAATTCAACGGTTCGCTGCAGGTGGGCGGCCCTTCGACGTTTACAAGTTCGACGACAGTAAAGAACCAGACCGATGCGGAGATCGACAGTGTATTGTGGGCGGGGTCGACGGCGAATCAGAAGGAATCGGTGGTTTACAAGGACTATACGGGCACGAGCCAGTGGTACATGGTGAAGGATACTGCCAATAACTGGGCGCTTAACTCAGCCTTAGGCGGACTTGACAGCTTCAAAGCATACCAGAGTAATAACAGCGGCGACACATATGTCAATGCGAGCAATCTTGCGGGGCACATCCGGTTGAATTACGAGAGCGGCTCGGGAGCAGAGACCGACATCTATTCCGGGTCGAGTTCGTCGCTGGTGGCGGCGTTTCTAGGGACGAATGCCATCAAGTTCCCCGGGCTTGCGGCTTCGAGTGGGCGTAACTGCCTGCAGATCGATAACTCCGGATATATCACTAACACCGGGACTGCATGCGGCACAGGGACCGCCGGGATGAACGGGACGGTGAGTACCGGCAATTCCGGACAAGTCGCGTACTACGCTGGCAATGGCACGGTGATCGCGGGCACGACTTCGGTGGCGGTCGGGGCCGGGGGCACGGGTGCAACCACCGCAGAACAAGCCCGGCAAAACCTGGGGGGCACAATCCGCACTGCCAGGAGTGAGTTCGGACGGAGCCTCGGGGGTGACGGTGGGCGGCAACATCTCGGCGGGTGTTTCGATATCGGCACCGATTCTGGGTGGTGTCCGGTATGCCGCCAAGTTCGGCGACGGCGCGACCACCGGCATCGCCAGTGGTCAGGCTTACAACCAGATGGTGGTGTCCGATCCGAGTTATCCAATGACGGAAACTCCCACGGCGGCTACCTTTACCGCATCTACCACCCACTGGAAGGATTATCGCAATAGTCAGACGATAGACTTCTTCCGCAACCCCGGCTTCGACTCCACGGGGAACGCTCCATCGGCTAACAGGTTTGGCTCCTATGGTGAGTGGGGGCAGCATTTCGGCTGTCAATATGACCTTGTGCAGACTTCGGCATATGGCAACACTCGCCCAGGATGCGTGGGGATTTTCCAGACGGACATCAATCCCGGGCTCAACCTGGGAAACAATGCGTTTGGTCAGTCGGGGTGGGATGCGAACGCACCGCTGAAAATACTTCACACCGCAAACGCTTCCGGTATCTCCGAGGCAATGGGCATCAATCAGTCCAAGTACGGAACTGGCGATAACATTCCCGTTTATTGCTACGCGTTTGGCGAAGGTGGCAGAGTCGATCCATCGGGGGAAGGCACCAAGTGCATGGCCGCGAATACGCAGGAGGACTTTCAGGCGTATACGGGATACGTGACTGGGGGCCCACATACAAATCCGACTTCGATCTCCACGACCGCTGTTGTTCAAGGAGGCAGCGAGGGTGTAGGCAGAATGCTGATTTACCGTGGCCAGTGCGGCACCAACGGCTCTACTTACCTTAGTGGCGGCTGTCCTGCGGCTCCGTACACGGGGACGGTGTCGGGCATCGCCACTGTAAGCGGTCTTTCCCAGATCACGGTAAGTGGAACGGTCCCGGTGTCGAATGCCTGGGGAACGCTGAATGCCAACTGCAATACTGGCAACACCACTCCTCCAGCCAGCACTTCAGCGAGTTGTGCCATCACGGTTGTCAACGGCGCGTTCGACACTACTCATCTGCTGTGCTTCGCATCGAACTTTCATGATTGCTCATACCCCACGGCGGTATCTCTCAGTGCCGGAGTGGCTACGCTTACGATTCCGCTGCGTCATCAACACGCGGCCGGTAGTCAGGTCTTTCAGGGCGGCATGGCCGGATACGGAATGGAGTTTTCAGCCTTCACCCAAACAGCCTCGAATCAACCTTTGCGTCTCGTCTATGACGTGTTCGGTTCCACCTCAGCGAACACGATTCAAGTAGGGAGGTTTGTTACTGGCTCTGTTGTAGCGATTCAGCAAACCTCGGCCATATACCAATTCTTCAATCTGGCGACTACCTTGTCTAGCTCGGGACCGAGCGTCACTGGCACGTATGTCGCAGCGGGTTCGACGCTCGCTCCGGCTGGCTTAGGTGGGGCAACTTTCATCGTCGCCAATGCCGACGATGAGGCTCTCAATGGCGCATGTACTGGAGCCACCTGGACGAGTGCGACCGAGTTCACCTGCACTCATGCGGGCCTGACCGGAACACACACCGATACGAGTGCGACTCCCACTGCCATGTTGGCGAACGCCGCCGGTGTGCAACAGAATGCCTACAATCTTTGGCCTATCGCTGAAGTCATCGACGTTCGCAACAACAGCGTGAACCCTCCCGTGGTGGACGGCACGCTCGCTCTCGAACCGAACATCTTCGGGACGGTAAGCAACGGAGACATTGTCGAGGAGACGCATGGTATCTCAGCCCTGTTTGTAGGGAACACCAACAACGTCTGGTTTTACAACCCCTATGGTCAGACCGGTATAACGGGCGGGACTCTAGCTGGTGCAGGCGCTCAAGGCGGAGGTGGCTCGGTAGGTTCCAATGCAGTGATGAAGTACGCGATTGCTGCTCCTGACAGCACATATGCCGGGGGGGGTGGGTTGCTTACGGCAATCAACGCTCTGAACTTCGCCGGTCCATACGGTATTGGGTTGGACTTCGACCATGCTCCGTATGGAGGGAGCTTTACCTACATCCAGTCCTATCCGACGCAATATAACAATCCAAACTTCAACTTCAACCTTTTCAGAGTGGACGGCAAGAGTTCGACGTTCTTCAACATCAACCCGAATACCTCGGCCACAATCTCCCAGACAGGCGGACCGGCACAATGGATAGCTACGAACCATGCATTCACTGGTCCGATTATTGCCACGAGCAACATAACTGGACGCTTGATGCAGGTAAGCTCATTAAGTAACTCCGGGACAACGGTGTCGGCCGCATATGCGTCTGGATATTACCAAGGGCAGACCGGCTCGTCGTTTCAAATCGCCGGAGCATCCGATCCGGCATTCAATAAGGCTTGCTTCGGGGTGATTTGGACGGATACGACCCACTTTACCTGCACTATCAGCAACTTGTCTGGAGTTCACACAGCAGCGACCGCACAGGTCACACTGATGAATGACGTATCGGACACGAATCTATCGGGCAACAATACGCTGGGCACCGCTTCGACCACGCAGACGATCCATGGCACAGCGAACTTTGACGGGACTGTGAATCTTCCCGCGAAGGCCGGTCTTACACCGGGCGCCTATACCAGCGCCAATGTGACGGTGGCTGCTGACGGTACGGTTACTGCCATTGCAAATGGCACGGGCGGCAGCGGCACCCCGGCTGCCACACCTGCATGGCTGAAGTACCTGGGCAACGGTGGGGCTGGGAATAACTTCAATTGCACGTCGGGCACCTGCACTGTATACGGCGACTACTATGTTGGGACATTCAATGTCGGCGCCGGTGCGACAGTCAACGTCACTGCATCCGCAGGGTTGACGATACACGCGACAGGGGCCTGCACCATCAATGGCACGATTGACGCCCGTGGAATCACTCAGACCGGAAATGGCAACGGTCTTGGGGCGAGTGGAAGTGGAGGCGGTGGTGGCGGAGGTACGGCTGCGGGAACTGCAGGGAAACTGGTCACCCCTGGCACCAACTTTAGCGTGGCGGGTGGTACAGCCGGAGCCACCAGTGGAGGCAACGGCGGCAATGGGAACTCTCAGGCTAACATCTGGAACAGCACCGGGGCTCACGTTGGCCTACTGTCCGCTGGTGGGAATCACGGTCAGTTTCAAACCGGAGGTGCTGGAGGTGCTGGGGGTTCTTCCGGTGGAACGGCTGGTAACAGTGGAGGCTCAGTAGTTCTGATCTGCGCGAGCATCACTGGTACCGGAACCATCGATGTCAGCGGGTCTTATGGCTCTCCTTCTGTCGGTAATAACACTGGTGCCGGTGGCGGTGGAGGCGGAGGTATGATCATCCTTTCCTCACAAGCGGCTGAGACTTATACCTTGAACACTTATGTGGCTGGCGGCCCAGGCTCTCTTGCTGGAACGGTTGGATATCCCGAAGCCGTTTGGACTGGTGGCACAGCGACTTCTCCCGCCAAAGCATTGCTCGGTGCTACGGCCGGTGCACTGAATGGCACCTGCACCGTCCAGCAAGCAGGCGCAGGCTACGGCACTGGTGCCGGCACCACGGCTTACATTCTTGGTGGTGGCGGAACACAAGGCACCGCAACCGTCAATGCAACCTGGTCTGATGGTTCCTTGCAAAGCTGCACGGTGACGCCGGGAACTTCGTCCGGCTACACCGCGGGCACCTACACCGGTTCCGGCGCTGGCGGTGACGGAGGAAATGGAATCGCCTACCAGTTCAGCGGATGGTAGCGAGCTACTCCATTTGCAGCGGTCGAGCGGTTGAAATAGTCGCGTAACTGGCTTCGTTCCAGGTGCGCGGTTGTCATCGGCCCGGACCGGTTTAGATGTTATGCCTCGGAGGCGGCCTGCGATTTCATAGCTGCGGGAACGCCGCATGAGTTGTTGGGGGGAGCGTGTCTGAAGCAAGGAAAGGCGGAGTGTGCCGTGCACAGGAAGGTGCGGCCTGGCGGGGAGAAGATCTTGACCGGAGGGAGCTGGAGCGGTTGGGCGGGATTCTCGATCAGCAGCCGGCGAGTCTGCGTGGACGCACCGTGGCGACAGAGCTGACATTCAGACTTCTGAAAGTGAGAACCAAGGAAGGGCGGACCGCGGCATTGAGAGCAAATCCCGCGCAGCGGGAGTTTGAACGACGAAGGGGCAAGCACAATATCGTTCTGAAGGCGCGGCAGATGGGGTTGACGACCTGGGCTGCCGCGCGCTTTTTCGTGAGGACGATAACCCGGCCGGGGACGCTGACACTGGAAGTGGCGCACACGCAGGAAGCGGCGGAAGAGATCTTCCGGATCGTGCACCGCTTTCTGGATTATCTGCCGGGCAGTCTGCGGGAAGGACCGCTGAAGACGTCGCGGGACAGTGTGCGGCGGATCGTGTTTCCGGCGATCGATTCGCAATACTGTGTAGTGTCGGCGGGAGACCGGAACGCCGGGCGGGGAATGACGGTGCAGAATCTGCACTGCTCGGAACTGGCGCGCTGGCCGGGCGATCCCGCGGAGATCCTGGCAGGATTGCGGGCGGCGTTGACGCCCGACGCGGAGAGCATTCTGGAATCGACTCCGGACGGCGTGGGCGGGTGTTTTCACGAGGAATGGCAGAAGGCGGCGGAAACGGGAATGGTGCGGCACTTGTTTCCCTGGTGGATGGAGCCGCGTTATCGCGCCGAGGCGGTGGATGCGGCGAGTTTGAGCGAGGAAGAGCGCGAACTGGTGGCCCGGCATGGACTGGATTCGAAGCAGATCGGGTTCCGGCGCCGGGTGAGGGCGAATTTCCGTGGGCTGGCACGGCAGGAGTATGCCGAGGACGAGGATAGCTGCTTCCGGTCGAGCGGGGACTCGGTCTTCGAACTGGCGGCGATCGAGGCACGGCTGGTGGCCATGGCGGCCCGCGTGGAACAAAGGCGAAACGGTGAGTTGGAGATCTGGCTGCCGGCGTTGCCGGGAAAGCACTACCTGGTGGCGGTGGATCCGGCCGGCGGAGGCAGCGAAGGAGACTATTCGGCGGCGCAGGTTCTGGAGATAGAGACAGGGCTGCAATGCGCGGAATTTGCCGGCCATATTGGCGGCCTGGAACTGGCCCGGCTGGTGACAGAACTGGCGACGGAGTACAACCAGGCCTGGCTGGTGGTGGAGAGGAACAACCATGGCAGCGGCGTGCTGGCCCTGGCGGAGACGGTTTGCCGGTACGGTCACATTTACAAGTCGGCGGGACAGCCGGGGTGGTTGACGACGTCGGTGAGCCGGCCGGCGATGATCGGGCGTTTGGATGCGGCGCTGGTGGAGAAGCCGGAGTGTTTCACGAGCCGCAAACTTCTGGGCGAGTGCCGAGCATTTGTGCGGCTTCCAGACGGGCGAACCGGCGCGCGGGCAGGGATGCACGACGATCGGGTAATGGCGATGGCGATTGGGCTGGCGGCGCGGGCGGAGATGCTGGAAGGACGACGGCAGTGAACGATTGGTTAGTGGTTAGTGGTCAGGTAGCGAGGGAACACAGTCCAAGGAATTCCTTGGACGAACTTTTATAGGTGGCTAAGCCAGATGCGACCATCGCTGGACCTGCTATGCGGGTGGTCGTTTAGGCGGTGGTATTCTGCGGAATCCCAATCACGGACCACTGTTCACTCATCACTGAAGACTGTTTTGGTTTGCAGAGAATTTCGCGTCGAACGGGTAGAATGCGATTGAGGATCCGAAGAGAGAACAGGGGCGGGATTGGCAGTTCTGGCGGTGCAGCATATCCGGCGGATGCGGGGCGGTGCGCAGGGGCAATTGATGCTGGGCGCCGACGGCCATCCGTACGTGGTCAAGTTTCAGAACAACCCCCAGCACCGGAGGGTTCTGGCCAACGAGTTTCTGGCATCGAGACTGGCGAAAGCGGCAGGGCTGACGGTACCCGAAGCGGAGCTTGTGGACGTGTCGGCGTGGCTTGTCGAGCATACGCCGGAGTTGGAGATTGACCTGGGACGTACGCGGGTCAGATGCGAGGCGGGACTGCAGTTCGGGTCGCGGTTCGCGGGGGGGCTGATGCCCGGCCAGGTGGTGGATTACCTGCCTGAAGAACAGCTGGTCGAAGTGAAGAACCGGGGAGAATTTGCCGGGATTCTGGCGCTGGACAAGTGGACCGGGAATGCCAATGGACGGCAGGCGGTTTTCACGCGACGGCAGCGGGAAAGGCGCTACCAGGCGGTGTTCATCGATTTCGGATATTGCTTCCACGCCGGAGAGTGGCGGTTTGAGGACGCGCCGCTGCGCGGGGTGTATTACCGGAACGACGTCTACCGGGAGATCACCGGGTGGGAATCGTTTGAGCCCTGGCTGACGCGGCTCGAGACCATGGCGGCGGAGACGGTATGGGCGGCCGCGAGCGAGGTTCCGCCCGAGTGGTACGGGGACGTGGGGGAGATGGAAACGCTGGTGGAGAAGCTGCTGGCAAGACGCAGCCGGATACGGGAATTGATTGAGATGTTCGGGAAGTCGGACCGAAGGCCATTTCCAAAATGGGTGGGGGGAGAGAAAAAAGTTGAAGATGGATGGAAAGACGGGCGATGGAATCCTACGATTGAGAGGGTGATGTGAGCGGCGGGCGCCTGCCATGAAGAGCGGAGAAAATCCGAAGCCCAAAGGGGGCCGCAGCGCGGGAGAGGGACGGCGGAATTGCGAATTCCAGCTGCTCCGCTACGTGGCGGACGCGTTGCGCAACGAGTATGTACACATCGGGGTGATTCTGCGCGAGGAGGGCAGCGCGGAGCCGGCTGAGGTACGCTTCACCCGCGACTGGCGGCGGGTGCGGTGTCTGGACCCCGAAGCTGATACTGCATTGCTGGAAGGGATGGAGAGCGAACTGCGGCGGCGGTTCCGCGAGGAACCGAACGGCCGGCTGATGCAGCTGCTGGAGGAATCGCTTTCGCTGAACGTGCAAATGACGGCTCCGAAGGCGTACCTTGCGGAGAGCCTGCCGGCAGGCATGGAAGAGCTGATGCGGCTGTACGTGGAGCCTCAGCGGCGGGGGCGGATGCCGCGCTTGCGGGGGCGGGCTGCGATCCAGACGGCGATGCGTGGCGAGTTCGAACTAGCCGGGGTTTGGGACCTGCTGCGCAAGCAGATCCGGGCTTCGGATTACACCCGGCCGGGGGATCCTCTGCGGATTGATGCGGGGTATCGGCCTAACGGCGTCATCCGCATGTTTCACTCCGTGAGCCTGGAGCCGGGGGTGGAGATGGCCAAGGTGCTGGCGTTCTCAGCATCGGGTTTGAAGGCGGGAGTGGAACGGGTGGAGAAGGCGATGCTGGAGTTGACCGCGGTGATCGAGCCCGCGGCCAAGATCGGCGCGACCGACGAAGAGCCGGAACGGTTGGAGATGTATCGATTTGGAGTTGAGACGATGGAGGAGCACCAGATCCGGGTGTTGACCACATCGGATTTAGGGCGGGTCGCGGAGACGGCGCGGCGCGAGTTGCGGGTGTGATGGGCAGGGAATCGGGAATCAGGCGTTAGGCATTAGGGCTAAGAAGACGAAGCCTCGACCGCAAACGCCAAGCTGGTGATTGTTTCCGGTTCCCTAACTTTTTTAGGCATGGCCTTCGGGCTGTGCCTTTTGTTTTTTGGGCGGCAAACAAGGAAGGTGCATGTGAAGTTGGGAGAGCAGTTGCGGGACATGTGGCGGCAGGCGACAAGAGGCTCGCTGCTTCACGGCGGACGGGCCGGACGGGAATCGGCGATTGCAGCGGAGGCAGAGGCGGAGCGCAGGACCCTGGCAATGCCGGCGATTATGAGTCCGGTGCAGTTTCCGGGGAGGCTGCTGCCCAAGCCCACCCCAGTAAGTCTGCGGCGGTTTGCGGAGACGCCGGTGGTGCGGCGGGCAATCAACGTGATCAAGGACCGGATTGCATCGATGGATTGGCAGGTCCGGGTGCGGCGGGGAGTGCTTCCAGGCGATGTTGATGAGGTAGACAGGAAGCTGAACGCCCTGCGGAGGATGCTCGAGGAACCGAACCCGGTGGACAGCTTCCGGACGCTGATCGAGCAGGTGATCGAAGACGCGCTTACCGGCGGATTTGGCGCGGTGGAGATGGAACCGACCGGCGATGTCGAGCGTCCGGCGATGCTTTGGGCGGTGGATGGGGCATCGATCCGCGTTAATGGCAAGTGGAATGGCCAAGCGGAAACGGCGCGTTACGCGCAGGCCTTGCCGGGTCAGTTGGAATCGAGCGCCGTGGACTTGCGCGACGACCAGCTGATGTACGTGCGGATGAACCCACGCAGCTTTACTCCGTTCGGTCTGGGACCGCTGGAGGTGGCTTTTGAGACAGTCAACCAGTTTCTAAGCGCGCACCGGTTCGCGGGAAAGCTGGCGGCCAACTCGGTGGCGCAATATGCGCTGTGGCTGAACGAGGCCACGCCCACCCAGCACGATCGTCTGATTCGCTGGTGGCAGGACGAGATCGAAGGCACCGGAAGGGTGCCGTTGCTCTCCACCGAACAGAAGCCGGAGGTGCTCCGGTTTGCGCAGGGCACGGATGCGGATCTGCGTCTGGCGTGGCAGGCGTTCCTGATCCGGATGGTGGCGAACGCATTCGGCCTGCCGCCGTTGCTGCTGGGGCTGGAGGGAGATGTCAACCGAGCGACGGCTTCAGAATTGGCGGATGAGGCGTTTCGCGGCGCGATTCAGCCTCTGGCGCAGTTGCTTGCCGGCCAGATCACACGCGATTTGTTCGCGAAGTGCATCGGCTGGCGGGAATTTGAATTCATTTTCAATGACCTGAACGCGCGGGATGAGGGAACGGAGCTGGCGGTGCAGGTGCAACTGCTGCAGGCGGGCGTGTTGACAGTCAACGAGGTGCGGGCTATGCGAGGACTGGGGCCGGTGGAAGAAGCAGGGAAATAGGGAAGAGGGCGAGCTTCTAGCTTCTAGCTATTAGTCCCCACCTCTTTCGTGAGGCGTGTTGTTTTGGATCAGACAAAAACTGCCTGGGTAAGTGGCACCGGGCGAATTGGCGCCAAAAAAAAACAGGGCCTGGGAGCTAGAGGCTAGAAGCTGAAATGACGCGGAGAACACATGCGATTGGAAGCGATGGCAGTAAGGATTCCCGACGTGGACGGGCACCCGAATCGGGTCGCGTTCGAAGGGACGTTGACGATGGTGGACACAGCCAGTGACAAAGCGCCTGCGGGGGCGCGCGGACATCGGGTGATGCTGACCAGAGAGGCCGCAGAGAAGGCGCTGCCTTCGCTGCTGGGCATGGCCGTGGACTATCGACCGGGATGGGACGGGCATGACGCGCGGTGCAAGATCGGGCTGTTGACCGAGGCGAACGTCGAGGGGAAGAAGCTTACGGTGCGGGGCTATATTTACGCGCGGGACTTTCCCGAAGTAGCGGAGGCAATCGTCGCTCGTGCTCCGGAGCAAATGGGGATGAGTTATGAGATAGCCGATGCGCGCGTGGAAGACATGCGGGCAGATATCTGGAAACTTACGCGAGTTACCTTTACCGGAGCGGCCATCCTGCTTCGCGAAAAGGCGGCTTATCGGGCCACCAGTTTCCGTATGGCGAGTTAGTTGCAGACCTCGGTTAAGAGGCACTTCTGACTTATCCGGCGCTGACGCACTGGTTAGTGCCTTTCCAGTTATGCAGCAGGCTCTCTGGTCTCCGCGGAAGAACGCGGACCCTGGAAGGTCTGTTCTTGTTTTCGTACAACATGGCCGGCGCATGTTCGGGCCAGGGGAAGGATGAGCATGGACAACGAAGGACGCGAGCTGGCAGAGCGGCTGGAAGCTGCGACAAGCCTGCTGAACAAAACGCTGAACTGCCTGGAGGAGCGGCTGGCAGCCGCGAGCGCACTTTCAGGCGAGGTGGAAAAGATCTCGGCCACCGTAGAGCAAGGTCGCCGGGAAGAAGAACTGGCGACCAAGCTGGCGGAGGCCGAGCGGGAATTGGCGGAGTTGAGGGCGACGGCCGTGACGCCTGCGCCTTCGAATTCGCTGCGCAAGACGATTCCCGCATCGACCACGGAGATGCTGGTCAAGCACGGCATTAGCGAGGGACCAGTGGCCGTACGTGCACTGGATGCGGCCCTGGCGGGCCTGAGCCTGGAGCAGCGAATTGCGGTGAAGACGCAGCTGCTGGGTGCGGGAGCAATCGCGTAGCGGCAGCTACTAGCTACTAGCTTTAGCTCTTAGCTAACTACTTCAGGTGAAGACGTGAAATTGGATTGGGTCTGGCGATTCGGCGATGCAAGGCTGCCGGTCGACGACTGATCTACGAACAAAGCCAAGGGCTAAAAGCTACCAGCTCAAAGCTCTACATAGCCAACGACCCCATGGAGGGGCAAACGCACTATGAACGCAACCTTTGCAGATATTCATGCGGCAGCAGATTTTATCGGGCCGGGCGCGGTGGAAGTACCTCTGTACCAGACGGAGATCTTCGACATCTGCCGGCGCTCGAGCCCATTCGGGCAGCGTATCAAGCAGGTTCCTGCTACGGGCCATCCGTCGCGCTTCTTTGAAGAGACGGCGCTGCCCAATCCCGGCGCCGCCGGCTTTGTGAACCCGCGCAGCATTGTGGCGCCGGTGGTGAGTCCCACGCGCGTGGAGCGCAGTGTGCCGCTGAAGGCGATCGTGTCGCAGATCAACTACAACCTGTTTGACATCGAACTGGGCAATCAACAGCAGCAGTTTGCCTATCTGCAAGCCAAGGACCTGGTGGATACGGTCAGCGGTGTGATGGTGACCCACGACGTGGCTCTTTGGAACGGCAATGACACCAGCCTGAGCTCGTCCACGACCACGCAGTACATGGGCGTGATCAACCAGATCGCTGCCGGCGGCAACAGCATCACCATCGGGACCACGGCCTCGATCGTCGACGGTCTGAAGTCCACGGTGGCGCAGATGGTGGCCAGCAACGGCTATCACGTGCGGCCCACGGCGATCTATGCCAACCCGGTTTTGCTCGATTTGATCGACCGCGAGATGAAGTCCGAGTTCAACGTGGTGTTGAACACCGACCAGATCACCGGCGGGTTCCGGGTGAAGATGCTCGCTACGCAGGCCGGCGACCTTCCCCTGATTCCCGACTGGAGCCTGAGCTATACGGGCACCCCGGGATCGGGCACGGCGGTATTGCCGGCCTATATCGTCACCGAAGACCTGATCGAGTATCACTGGCTGGGCGATCCGACACCGCGCATCTTCCAGCTCGGCGTGCCGGGATCGCTTGCGCAGCAATATGTGGCGGTCAAGTTCGGGGCGCCGGTGGTCAAGGGCGCAAACTATGCGCACTACCAGGTGCTGGTCGATCGCTAAAGCCAGTTCTCAGTGCACAGTTCTCAGTTCTCAGCTTCAGGTGGCCGGAGTCTTTTACGGCCGCGAAGGCTGGGGATTGAGAACTGCCAACTGACTCCTGAGGACTGACAACTACGAACTGTGAACTACGAACTCACGGAGCGAACACTATGGCATATCTGCAGCCGGCGGACTATCCGAATTATGGATTGCCGGACGGGACATCGGCGGACTGGATAACTTCGGCCACGGCACTGATCAACAATTTTTGCAGGCGCCCCGACTTGAATGTCGTTCAATACACGGAGCGGCTCAGGCTGACGAGCGGATCGCAGACCGTGCGCTTGACCTATTTACCCCTGGCGCCGCTGGGGACAGCGAGCACGCCGATCGTAAGCCTAGAGGGGCGCTACGCCAAGCCACGGCACGGCGAGATGGCCGATGGCCCGTTGTTCGAGATGGTCTGGGCCTTTTCGCTCCCTGGCCAGTGGACCGCGATCGATCCGGGTTCGGTGGACTGCGATTGGTCTACGGGCGAACTGACACTGCCGTCGAATGTGCTGGGTCTGCCTTACAACGAAGTGATGGTGACCTACACAGCGGGATTGGCGAGCATCGGCGATGATGTGAAGTCCGCCTGTGCGCAGATTGTGCGCAATTCCCAAGCCACGCCGGTGCTCAACGCCAGCCGGACCAGGATCGATACCATGCAGATGCAGTACTTCTCGAGTTCGCTTCTGGATGAAACGGTGAGGGCCTGGCTTCGTCCTTACGTTGCCAACAGGCTGGGGTGAGCCATGAGTGATACTGCGCCGCGCAATCCGGTGGGAGCTTCGCGCCTTCTGGCCGATGCCCTGCTGAGAAGTGTGTCGGGAACATCGGCCCAGTTGCGGATTACGGGCGTGAATCCCGACACCAACATGTCGGAACTTGGGCTGGTTTCAACGGCATTCGTGGAAGTGACGGTGGGCCCGGTCGTGATGCGCAAGCTGAGACCCACGTGGCAGAAAGGCAGCGAATCAACATGGGAGCTGCTCGTCTCTGCCACCGGAGTGCAGCAACAAGTGATTGCGCTGGACCTGACGTCAGCCCAGTCGCTCTTTTCCATGACGCTGGCGGTCATCGTCGCCGGGCAGAGTTACATCATCGACTCTATCGCCTCCAACGAAGCATTCGGCGACGTGTATCTCTACAGGTTGTTGCTTCGCGAAGCGCGCCAGCAATCCGTGTGAGCTGCATTTCGCGGTTCTGAGTTCACTGCTTGAAACGCGCAAAGAGCGAGAGCCTTCGAGCAAGTCATTGAACTGAGAACCTGGAACTGAGAACTCTATGCAAAACGCAAAAGACTCGTTTTATATGGCGCTGCGATCGCGCCTCATTTCTGTCAATCCTGATCGGATCATTGTTCTTCGCGGCGCGGTGAGACCGGGAATCCTTGTGGAAGAAGCAGAAGCGCCGTTTAACCAGATTCCACCCGATGTCTTTGTGCTGCGATGGCTGGGTCTCGGAACGGATGTAAACCTCGACGGCACACTGCTCGCCGCCGAATGCGAAATCATGTACCAGACATGCGGATGCCAGAGCTTCGGAGGACTGGATCGCGGCCGGGCGTTGAGCGCGATGGATGGGGAGCTTCTTTCCATCCTGCAACCGTTCTGTACGCGCAAGCTCAGCTTCACGGCGACTCCTCCGGCGCCGCTGCTCACCCAGGTGTTCTGGGACGAGCCAGGATTCGGTCCAGTGGGCACGCAGAGGGATCGTCTGAACCGATCGGTGAAGGTAACGATCTACAGCTACCAGGAACAAGGTGAGTAAATGGGCGCAGGTTGGTTTTCGGCTGCTGCACCGGTCACACGGCGGGTGCGGGCATATTTTGCGCCGGTGAATCGGGCGGTGCAGACACCGGTGGTTTTCGATGCGTCTGAGCAAGGCGGTTTCAACCTCGATGCGCCCCAGTCGCCTTGGATCGATCTGGGATGGATCCAGGGGTTTACGCGTGCGGCGACGAGCAAGTCAGTCGCGGTAATGACCGGAATTCCTGCTGCCGCGCTGGAACAAGTTCGCGAGAGCCTCGACGCACACATCAGCTTTCAGTTTCTAAGTTGGACGAAGCTCACCATGGCGCTGGCGACAGGCTCACAGCATATGAACCTGCTCACTCCGGCACGCGCGGCCGCGGCGCACTGCGACGGAACTCCGGCATTGCCCGCAGTCGCCATCCAGAGCGCTTCAACAGCAACATCGATTGTGCTGGCGGCAGCCGATGTAGCGAACTTCGCGGCCGGCTCGATCGTGGCAGTTGACGACGATTACACCGGACAGACCGGATTCATCGGTTCCCCGATTTCGGGCGCGTTCCTGCGTCAGCCGCTTAGCGACGTCGATTACATCCGGCGCGTCACGTTCAACGTTGCGCTCGTCTCGGAAGTGAGTCAGACGGGTCTGACTCTTGCTGAACCGCTGCCCGGAGGTGTTCCGTCTTCGAGTGCGAAGATTCAAGCCGTGCGGGGGTTTGTCGATCGCTTGGGAGGAAGCTTCTACCAGGAATGGTCAGGGCTCTTCGTCATGGAAGGCAGCCAGGGAGAGCGGATCTTTTTTCACTATCCCCGGCTGCAGACGATGGCAGACGCCGAAGAGATGTCGGTTCCATTGGAGCCCAGGGGGAAGGGCTCACTGGCGCGCATCATGCTGA
>Ga0207109_1163_pt1 | contig 15160 bp, 12 predicted proteins | sample Alteio_BWMinHeat_73_FD_153584 | JGI IMG/M metagenome (GOLD analysis project Ga0207109, IMG submission 153584) | Enriched cells from forest soil in Barre Woods Harvard Forest LTER site, Petersham, Massachusetts, United States -... | ecosystem: Environmental > Terrestrial > Soil > Temperate forest >... | reverse complement strand
CTCGCAAGAGTGCGGATCAGGCTCGTCAGGCATCCATACACGAGGGTTGCCTGCAGCCGCGGAGCGGCGACCGAGTGTAGCCCCGGGTGGAGGCTTTGCGGAACCCGGGGTATCGACATGACGCAAATGCTTCGGCACGGCGACCGGAGGTCGCCGTGCCCAGGTCTGTTAAGGAGGGTGGCGTGTTTCCCGGGTTTCGCAAAGCCTCCACCCGGGGCTACACTCGGTCGCCGCTCCGCGGCTGCGTCGACACGACATGTGTAGAAACCTATGGATGAGATTTCCGAAAACTTTTCCGGAACTTTCTGCCTGCCGCCGCGTCGAATGGGCTGGCGCAGCCCACGGAGGCCGGACATGACCCAGACGGCACGAACAAGAAAAAAATTTTTTCGGGGAGAGCGCCGACCATGGAATCGGCTTGGCCGGGAGAAAAATAAAAATTCCGAGCGCCAGGGCGAGGACATGGGCGAACCCAGGAAAAAAAATTCTGGATGGCGGGGCGAGCAGGGGGCACGGGCCAAGAAAAAAAATCGCCGACGGCCTCTCTCCAGAATCCGGCCAAATCCGGCCACGGGGAGTGGTGGAGGGTGGAGAGTGCCGAGTGGAGAGGGGCGAATATTTCTGGGCGCGGACAAAAGCGGACATTTCCGGACAGTGGGAGACGCGATCTTTCCGGACGCGGACAAAACCGGACATTTCCGGACACGAGCGAACCGAGGTTTCTCCGGATGCCGACAACCGCCGACACGATGGTAACCCATCGCGGCCCGGCCGATCATTTGGGAGGGAACTCGTTTCGCATGCGAATATTCTCAGATGAGGGAGAGGACAAAGCGAATGGAGGCGGGTCGCGCAGAATTCTTGGCTAGGCTTGAGGCGGACTGCCCTGGTGTAGTCGCGACGTTTGGTCGCTATTCGGCTGGGTTCCTTCACTGCGAAGTCGCCGATTTTCGTCGTGCCACCGAGCAAGCGATGGACGCCGGCCATTTGTGGGAGGCTGAACGGCACTTCCGGTTGGTCGAGGACCTGCTAGTTGTCGCCGGGCCCGAACTCCGCAATGCCTTGGAGGTGTCATACTTGGAAGACTTGGCTTTAGGCGAGTGTACGCCAGCCAGGTGCCGAGCGATCAAGGAGCGGATGCCATTGAAACTTCGGCAGGTGCTAATTGGGCATGATGAGAAATGGAGATAGCCTGGCCAAACTAGCCGTGACGATTCGCTCGCCGAATCTCATCGCCAACTATTTTTGTGCTTGGGCTGCAGAGAATTCTGTAGGGATCTCAAGTGTCGAATTATCTTCCTCGGACGCAGAAAAAACTGGAGCGACAAGAGCGGCTGGAGAATGATCTGCGCCGGCTGATAGTGCGCGGAGTTTGCCACGAGGAGCTGGTCTTTGCCGCCGAGGAAGTGCGGGCTTCGCGGATTCGCACTATTAAGGCGTATCGCCAGCATCGTTGCTTTATTGGCAGCACCGCCCGACACGACGGCGAGATTGCAGCCCTGCAGGCTCTACCGATCGATTCCATTTTGATCGAGTTCGGATGGTCGCCGTCAGGCGAATCCGGCAATACGCGGGACTCAGCACGTGCCTAGCATTTTGGGGGAAGCGTAGCTCCAAGAACCCGCGGCAATTGATCAGTGTCGTCGGAGCAAAGATCACATGGCTGAATTGACGCGATCCGACATGATCTGGAATCGGGCATGCGACCCGAACCACTTGCGAACTCTTCCGGGCGATCGCGCACTTGCAGACATGCTTCGAGCCCACGGTCTCGCGATGAATGGTGGAGTGCTGCACGCAGTCGAGTGCCTGACAACCAGCCAGCTATCCGATGCGGAGGCCGGATATCGCTTCTATGGTCTTGGCGACATCGCTACCCTGCTGTCTCGTGCGCGGACTATCTTCGAAATCGGCGAGGATCTCGGAAACCATGAGAAACAACTGGATAAGCAATACGCTGAGATGGTCTCGTCGGACGATGCGCTCGTCGAGCGCTTCGAGAGGCACTTAGCATCGAACCCGTCCGACTTTGCGTCGTTGTGACGGGTTAAGGAGGCATCCACCCAGCAAAATCAATACGTCGACAAGTCGCTACGCAAGCGACGCGTGGAGATACCGATGGTATATGGCCCCGCGCAGCACGACAGTTACGTATGCCCTGCCGGGTGCTTGGCCTGAGCGTCGTGCACGGCCTTTACGACTTTCTCGATCGAGGGTTTGAACATCAAGAACTTCTTGGCTACGACTTGCCCGTCCACGGCGACAGATAGTTCGCCTCGGTTGCCGTTGACGACCTCGACCTCAAACCCGGGTTCCTTCCGCAGTGCGTCCGCCACACGGGCGGCATGCTCTCTTGTCCCGCTTCATACCGGGCACTCTCGGATGGTTACTTTTGACATGGCTGTTCTCCTTACAATCGCCAGTTGGGCGATCAGTTGTCATTGTAACAGAACCGCAGCTCAAACCGGGGCTGGGGCAATCTCCCCGCTTCGCAACAGGAAACGGTGCAGAAATGCGTTCATTGTCGCCTATACGTTGACGTCCCCGATCCGAACGGCGACACCGACTGGCCTGACGATTTCGGCCCAGCCGAATACGAATCGGCATCATGACCTGCGCCAACGGCAAGTCGCTCTAACAAGAAGGCATAGAAATGCGAATGCGTTCGTTCCGGCGGATGCAAGTCATCGCGGCGGCGATTTCACATCCGGCGATTTCTGGTCGCTCGGTATCGCGCCGCCAAAATAGTACGGCAAATGCTCCGGCGCGATCTTATCGTTGACCGGCCCGCAGTAATGGCGCTGGACGATGCCATCGCAGTCCAAGCCCAAGCGGGTGCGGAGCCATTCTTGTTCCTTCGGGCCTTCGACAAGTGTGCCGCGGCGGGCAAGCTGCTGGACAATTTCCAGGCTGGCGGCCTCGCCGTTGATCCTCAGAGGGTAGCGGCGGCGGTCGTAGATCGGGTCCACGTCGGTAATGGCGTGAATGCAATCGCAACCGTCGCCCGTCCGACCGGCCTCACCCCTTTTGTCGATGCATTGGTAACCGACTGCCCCCGAGTCCATGAACGCCTTCTGAATGAGGAAGCGCCGATAGACGTTGTGCCGCAATTCATACGGTCCCCACATCGCCACCTGCTCGCCTTTCGATTTCATCACCCGAATCGATTCCTCGAGGCAAAGGTTGACGCCCGGCTCGGTATGGCGACTCAGCGTGTGGATCCGCAGCGTCGCGGGCATCCAGCTGATCGTGTCTGTGCAGATCGCAGGTTCGGCTTGCCCATCGGTCCAGGTGGCGCGCACGACGGTAACCCAGGTGTGGGTGAAGCGCGCCAACTTTGGCTTGGACTGCGAACCGAAGACGATCATGTAATAGCGCTCGTTGGCGGGTGGCGGCGGGTTCCAAAGTTGTTCGAAGGTGTAATCCTTGGCGGGGGTGGGTATTCGCACCGGATCGCGCGGCCGTAAGGCGCGGCTGGGCTGGGCCGTTAGCAGGGCGGCGCAAGTCGCAAGTAGTAAAAGACGCTGCATAGTCGCGTTTTCCGGTAGATTCGTTACAGTCGATGTCGCATCCCGCTGGACGCGGCACGTTCAGAAGCCCGTCCGCGATGGGAGTATATCACGGCGGACCGCCATGGCGCGAAGATGTCGTCGCCGGGTGTGCGCAACTTTTGGACAAGGGGCTGCTGTCGTCATCAAAGAAGATCGACTCACCTCGTGTGAACAACGCTGAGCTCGACGCTGTTCTGGTCCCGGTCCATGTACTAGAACGTCGTCTGCAAACCCGCGTCGGTGCCGAGCAGATCGTCGAATGCTTCGAACCAAGGTATGGGGCTCAGTACGGTAAATGTCAGAAGCAACTCAATTCTCCATTTCTTCGGACAACGCGCACCAAACGTTGGCTGCGGTCGTGCGCGCTCATCAATCTGGACAATCGTGGAACGACGTGCGACGGTTCATCGCCCAGCGATATGTCCAAATCAACGGCGAACTTTGTCTCGACCCAGCCCGCCGCGTCAAAGAAGGCGAAACGATTACCATCCTCAAGAAACCCGCACCGGTTCCGGCCGCGCATCGCGAAGAGTTGAACATTCGCCATCTCGATAACGATGTCGTTGTCGTGGAAAAGCCATCAGGCATCAATACGGTCCGTCACCCTGCCGAATTGCAATGGGACGAGCGGCGCCGGGCTTTGTCGCCGACGCTTCAGGATCGTTTGCAGCAAGCACTGAGCGCCAAACTTCAACGGCCCGTCAACCAACTGCCGCGATTGCGAATCGTTCACCGCATCGATAAGGAGACGAGCGGCCTCGTCGTCTTCGCGCGATCGCCGATCGCCGAGCGTGAACTTGGCCGGCAATTCCATGCCCATTCGGTCGTGCGACATTACCTTGCTCTTGTGTCCGGCTTTCTCCTGCCGCAAACGATTCGCTCTGTCTTGGTGCGCGACCGCGGCGACGGCCGGCGCGGCAGCACCGACAATCCGTCACTGGGTAAGGAAGCGGTGACGCATGTCGAAGTCGTCGAGCGGCTGTCCGATTTCACGCTACTGAGTTGCCATCTCGAAACCGGCCGAACCCACCAAATCCGCATCCATCTTTCGGAAGCTGGCCATCCCGTTTGCGGCGAAAAGGTATACATGAAGCGAGACGGCGATACGCGCGTCGCCGACGCCAGCGGCTGCCCGCGTTTATTCCTCCACGCCGCCGAGTTGGGCTTTCGACATCCTGCGACAGGCCAGGAGCTTCACTGGACGATGCCGCTGCCGGCAGACTTGGCCGGGTACCTCGACAAGCTGCGAAAGCCCTGAATTTGTTAGCCGGAAGCGCAAGCGACGGAATTCTGTCACTGGATCAGGATTCCTTCCGGCTAACAAATCACCGGCGCGTCCGAGACGCAGCATGATAAAACGCACTCGACCTGGGTCAAGGACCAATCTTCGGTACGCCGGCTGCGCCAAGTTTCTCATTGATTTCGATCACGTCCTTGCCCGACAGCTTTTCGCAGCGGTCGAGGAATTCCTTCAGCGACTTTTGCACGGTTTGGCAGGCGGCGATGCATTGCGTGGTCGGTTGCGCGTCGGCGCGCTGGAGAACGCCAAGCAACTGCTGCATTTCGGCCGTCAATTGTCCCAAGCTCAGCTCGCGCGGACCATCAGCCCTTCGGCCACCGCCACCGCGGCGACTGGGTGTGCCGACCAGTTTGGCAAGTTCTTGATCCAGGACTGCGACGGCATCGGCAAGCTTTTTGTCCTTGATCTTGTCGCTGATCGCTTGCAGTTGCGAGCGCACGTTTCGCGCTTTGTTGACGGCCTCGGCGGCCTTCGCCATCCCGTCCATGCATTGTCGCGACAATTCGAATTGTTGGGCCACGACCGCCGGAGAAGCTTTGACACGCGGGTCCATCTTCACAGTCAGATACTGTTCGAGCTTCTTGCCGTTTACCGTCAGTCGGACGAGGTATTCGCCCGGCAGTACCCAAGGCCCCATCGGTTCGCTGGGAGTGTCGTGCAAAAGAGCGGTCATCGGATAGCCTCGCGGGCCGGGCGGCGGCGTGAAATGAAGGTCCCAAACGAAGCGATGGCCCCCCGCCTCGGCGGAAAGGACCTGCGGCGGGCGAATCCAGTAGGTCGGGATTTCGAGGTTCCGTTCGACGACCGTCTCCGGCCTGTCCGCGCTCGAATAACGCCGCACGAGCTTGTCCTTGCCGTCGAAGACTTCGAGCGTCACCGGTCCGGTCGGGGCCGTCTTCAGGTAATAGTTGATGATCGCGCCGTCGGGCGGATTTGGCCCACCCGGTTCTTCAGGGGGCAGGGGAGTGTCGGTGTTCATGTTTCGACGCACGCGATAGGCTACTTCAGGTCGGAACAGATACGCGTCTTCCGCCGCGACGGTCGCGCTGATTTGTCGCAACGGCGTGACGTCATCAAGGATCCAGAACGATCGGCCGTGCGTGCCGACCACCACGTCGTCGTCGTGAATCACCAAGTCACGGATCGAGGTTGCCGGCATGTTCAGCCGCAACGGATGCCAGTCGTCGCCATCATTGAATGACACGAACACGGCTCGCTCCGAACCGGCGAACAGCAAGCCGCGCCGCACCGGATCCTCGCGCACGACGTTGATCGGGGCATTGTCGGGCAGGCCGCGCACGATCTCTTGCCAGGTCTTGCCGCCGTCATGCGTCCGGTAAATGTGCGGTCGCTGGTCGTCGAGGCGGATGCGATTGACGGCGGCGTACGCCGTCTCGGCATCGAATCGGCTAGCGTCCATCAACGAGACTTTGCTCCACGCGGTGAGTTCGGGCGGCGTCACGTCCTTCCAACTCTTGCCGCTATCGCGTGTCACGTGAATCAAGCCATCGTCGGTGCCGCACCAAATCGTGTCCACGTCCTTGTATGATGGCGCGACGGTGTAAATGACGCCGCGCCGCCGCTGCTCGGCCATTTGTGGCGTGCGATAGATGCCGATGTTCTCGGGGACCGCGGGTTTTTCGCGAGAAAGATCGGGGCTGATGATCGACCAGGAATGCGCGCCGTCGGTCGTCTTGAACAGGACGTTGCCGCCCAGGAAAAGAACCTTCGGATCGACGGTCGAAAAGAGCAGCGGCGCGGTTCGCAGGAAGCGATATTTGCCGGAGCGAATCGCCTCGGGAGCGACGTCCTGCGTCTGGCCGGTGGTCCGATCGAAGCAAGAGACTTTGCCGCCGTAGATCAGGTTCGGATTGAGCGGATCGGGCGCGACGTAGCCATATTCCTCAACGCCGATCGGATACCAGTCGCGGAAGTTGACCTGCCCGTCATGGCCGCGGCTGGAAATTCCGGCCGAGCCGCTTTCCTGCTGAGCGCCGTAGACCCAGTAGGGGAATTGGTTGTCGGTAATGACGTGGTAGAATTGCGCGGTGGGCTGATTGTACCAGGAGCTCCAGGTCTCACCGCCATTGACGCTGATGCATGCTCCCTGGTCGCCGGCAAGGAGAATGATGCGCGTGTCGTCGGGATTGATCCAGAACGTATGCGGATCGTCGCCGCCGGGCGCGCCTTTGAACGCGACGAAGGTCTTGCCGCCGTCGGTAGAGCGATACGAGCAGGTGTTGGCGACGTAGAGGACGTCGGCATTCTTCGGATCGATCTTCACTTCGGCGAAATCAGACCCTCGCCCCCACAAACGCCGCTCACCGTTGATCCGTTTCCAGGATTCGCCCCCGTCATCCGAGCGATAAACGCCGCCAGCGCCCCGAGCATCGACCATCGCAAAGAGTCGTTTGGGTTCGCTCGGTGCGACATCGAAACCGATTCGCCCGAGTCCCTCATCGGTCGACGGCAGGCCCTTGGTCAAATGCTTCCAAGTCGCGCCGCCGTCGGTCGATTTGTAGAGTCCGCTGTTTTTACCCTCCCAAGAGCCATTCTCCCAAGGCCCATGACGCGACTCGAACAGGTCGGCGTAAATTGTCTGCGCGTCGGACGGGTCAAAGGCGAGCGCCATCGCGCCCGTATTCTCATCCTTGTAAAGGACTCGCTCCCATGTTCCTCCGCCGTCGAGCGTGCGAAAGACGCCGCGCTCGGTGTTCGCCCCATAAGGATGGCCCATCACCGCGACGAACGCTCGGTCCGCGTTTTTCGGATCGACAATGATTGCCGCGATCTGCTGACCGTCGCGAATGCCGGTGTTTTTCCATGTCTTGCCGCCGTCGATCGATTTGTAAACGCCGTCGCCCGTTGATAAATCCGGTCGTTGCAATCCCTCGCCGCTGCCGACATAAATGACATTCGGATTGGACCCACCCACCGCGAGCGCCCCAACTGATCCGGTCGGCTGATCATCGAAGATCGGCACCCAGGTCCGGCCGGCGTCATTGGTCCGCCAGACGCCGCCGTTGTTGACACCGACATAAAAGAGATTCGGATTCCCCGGCACGCCTGTCGCTCCGACGGTGCGACCGCCGCGGAAGGGGCCGATGCAGCGCCACTTCAGTCCGGCGTAGAGTTTGGGAGAGTCCGAATCGTTGGCGGGCGCATTGGCCGCGACAATCAGAAGCAGACTCAACGCAATCGCACGGCAATAATTCATGATCGCACTCCCTCCCCGAGGTCGAAAGTCGCGAATTTGATTTACTGCCCGAATACGGGAATTCCTCGAGTTCGGCCACCACCCGTCCTCCTGATTTCACTCGTCACGTCCGCGCGCAGCCCGTATAAGGCACTATGGCGGAATCATTGTTCATGGTCCTCGTCGGAGTTATCGAATGCGACGTGACATCGCTACGCTGCTGATCCTAGTTGCATCGACGGCGCTCCATGCCGCCGACTTCCCTGCGCCGGAAGAGGGCGATTACATCCTCAAGGATGTGAAATTCGCCTCCGGCGAATCATTGCCGGAAGTGCGCATGCACTACCGCACGATCGGACAGCCAAAGCGTGACGACGGGGGCAAGGTGACGAACGCGATTCTGATCCTGCACGCGACCAGCGGGCAGAGCGGCAACTTCGTCGAAGGAGCAGGGAAGACTATTTTTGCCGGCGAACTATTCGGCGCGGGGCAGCCGCTCGATGCGACGAAATACTGGATCATCATTCCCGACAGCATTGGACATGGAAAATCGTCGAAGCCGAGCGATGAGATGCATGCTCATTTCCCGCAATACGTCTACCACGACAACATCGAAGCCCAGCATCGACTCCTCACCGAAGGACTCAAAGTCGATCATGTCCGCCTCGTCATGGGCACTTCGATGGGCGGCATGCACACGTGGCTTTGGGGCGAGATGTATCCGGACTTCATGGATGCCCTAGTGCCGCTGGCGAGCCTGCCAGGGCCAATTTCGGGCAGAAATCGCATGTGGCGGAAGATGATCAGCGAACTGATCCGCAACGACCCGGAGTGGATGAACGGCGATTACAAATCCCAACCCCGCGGCCTGCGCTCAGCCGTCGAAGTCATGTACCTGTTCAGCGACAACCCGATCAATCGACAAAAGCAAGCCCCAACACTCCAAGCCGCCGACGAAAACCTCGCCCGAGCTGTCAATGCGCGAGCCGGTCAGATGGACGCCAACGACCTCCTCTACGCCGTCGAAAGCTCGAAGGATTACAACCCAGCCCCGGACCTGGAAAAAATTCACGCCCCGCTCCTCGCCATCAATTTTGCCGACGACCTCATCAACCCGCCGGAGCTCGGAATCCTCGAGCGCGAGGTCAAGCGCGTGCCGCACGGCCGCGCCATCGTCTTTCCGCGAAGCGACCAAACTGTCGGCCACGGCACCCACACAAAGGCCTCGGTGTGGAAAAGCGAATTTGAGCGGTTCCTAAAGGAAAACACGCATTTCGAATAGTCGGTCGTTCGGCGAGGAGTGGAAGTCCGCATGTCGGAACAACGCGAATATGTCCTCGGGCAATCGGCCGACGCGGCTCGGAGACTCGAGCTGCAAGACGCGCATCTGGGCGACATTTCCGAGCGCTTGCTCGACGAATTGAATCTGAAGGCGAACGATCGCGTCGTCGAGCTCGGCTGCGGTCCCGGCAATTTCAGCCGGCGCATCATCCGGCGGCTTGGAGCGGGCGGCGTACTCGTCGGCGTCGACGCGAGCGAAGGCCTGATGGCTCACGCACGCAACGCTTTAGCGAACGTTGGGCCGGCGCGGTTCGAGCCGGTCGTCGCCAATATTACGGAACTTGGCGCGTGGTTGACGAATGCGGACGTCGTCGTGGGGCGCGCGGTGCTGCACCACGTGCCGCTGGTGGAAGCGATGCTCGGAAGACTGGCGGCGGCAGTCAAGCCAGGCACGCGATTGGGGTTCCTCGAACCGGATTTCCGCTCCCCGCTCGGCAATGTCGCCCGACTGTCGGCGACGAACCGACCGGAATTGGAGCCTCTGCTGGCGTGGGCCAAAGCGATCAACGATCTGTATCAACTGAGCCGATTGTCGCCAGCGATTGGCGCGACTCTCGGACGTACGCTCGAACTGGCCGGGTGCGCTAATGTGCGCGCGACATGGACGGAGTTTCCGTCGGATGCCTTGGTCATCGAAAACATCGTCATGATTTACGACGAGATTCGCAGCCGCCTCGAAGCGCTTGGCATCATGACCGGCGCGCAAATCGAACGTCAACAACGGCTGCTGAAGGCGTTGCCGATTGGCTCATTACCGACTGCGTGGGGAATGTTTCGAGTAACCTGCCAGGCCGCCGGTTCGATTCCTTGACACTTTGATCTTCGTCACTCTTGATCGCGTCATTCTGCCTTCTTGAACAGGTCGAGGAAGCGATCCTCGTATTCCTTGAAGAGGCCGAGGCGGTCCAGTTCGTGCTTCAACTCGAATGCCTTCGATCGATTCTTGATCGCTTCATCGAATAGTGCCTCGATACGGTCGCGGTCAGCAGTATTGGCGGGCTCTTCCTCGGATTCGGGTGGCTCGGCGCCAAACGATTCCTCAGCGCCCGACTGCTGCCGGAACTGGTTCTCGACGCGCGCGAGGATCTCGCCGAGCTGCTCCTCCATCTGCCGGGCGCGCTCGCGCAGCTCCGCGAAATCGATGTCGATGCGAGCGAGTTCCGCGAAGACTTCGAGAATCGCCAGCGACGCCTTCGGAAAGGGAAGCTGGTGGAAGATTTGCGGCATCTCGCCCAAAATGCACATGCCGTGAAGCCCAACCTCAACGGCCGCTCCGAGCAGCAACCCATTGAGACCACCGATGTGGCCGTCTTCCAGGATCTCCATGTCGAACTGTTTCATTTCATTGCGGCTTTGTTGATCCGTCGCGGCGAGAAACAGGCGCGAGCGATGCTCGGGATGCATCTGCGTGGCCATGGCGGCGAAGGTCAGGATGCGTTCGACGCCGAGCTGCTTAGCATAGGCGACGATCTGGCGGCAGAGCGGGTATTTCCCGATCGGCGGCTGGGCTTCGCCGATGAACACGACCAGATCGCGTTTCTTGGCGGGATCGTTCCAAACGAAGAAGCGATTGCGCGGACGGCGCGGCTGCTGGATCAAGCCATTCTTGACTTCGACTTGGTCGATGTCGAACAGGTCGCCGGTCTCAAACTCGGCAACGACATTCATCCCCAGCTTGGACAGCAGGTAGTAGCCGGCGTTAAGCGCGACATGGCCCATGCCGGGCCAAACGGCGACGAGCCACGGTTGATTGAGTTTCAGTTCTTCCGCCATTGTTCGAGCTCGATTCTGTGGGCGGATGTCACGCATGGGCGGAGCAATCGCACGGAAGAGAACCAATCACGCCGACCCGACCGCGTCCGCCGAGCATGCCGAGCTGGGCTTGATCTGGTTCCACGGCATGCGAGCCAGCAACATGCCCATGCCGCACGTATCCGTTATGCCAGCAAAAACCAAGCCAGCCCCAATAAATGCGGACAGCCCGATGAACCACGGATGAACGAAATAACCGAGCACCGCGCCGATCAGCACCAACGACCCCGCCACGATCCGCACCTGACGCTCCAGCGACATCATCTTCGCGCCGCGCACGACCGGCAATCCGGCCTCGATGCAAGCCAGCGTACCGCCATCGATCGTAATGACATTCGTCAGGCCCGCGGCCACGAGCTTCTCACACGCCTGCCGGCTTCGGCTGCCGGAGCGACAGACGACATAAAGCGGATCGCCGGTCGAGCCGTTGCGAAGCTTCATCATCTCGGCCGGATCGAGCTTGTCCAGCGGCCAGTTCGACGCCGCGACGAGATGCACCTCCTCGAACTCCTTCGGCGTGCGCACGTCAATCAACATTAACTTCTCGTTCCGCCGGCAAATCTCGGCGAGCGCTTGCGGAGTTATGGTTGCAATGCTCATGGCTATCTCCTTCAAGGCATTTTACGCAATTGTTAGCCGGAAGCGCCGGCGACGGAGTTTTGTCCAATGCGAGAATTCCGTCGCAGGCGCTTCCGGCTAACAAGAGGCCGATCAAACTCGCTGAATACGCCGGACGGAATCGACGAGCCGATCGACTTCGGCGGTCGTGTTATAGATGGAGAGAGAGGGCCGGACCGTGGACTCGACGCCGAAGCGCCGAAGGGCGGGCTGGGAGCAATGGTGGCCGGCACGGACCGCGATCCCTTCGAGGTCGAGCATCCGGCCCACCTCTTCTGTCGGCCGTCCTTTCAAGACGAACGACAACACGCCGACCTTCTCGCGCGCTGTGCCGATCAGCCTCAGCCCGCCGATTTGCGAAAGCCTCGATGTCGCATACTGCAATAATTCGTGCTCGTGCTTGGCGATGTTGGCAAGACCGAGACGATTGACGTAATCGAGTGCCGCTCCGAGACCGATGGCATCCGCGATGCTGGGCGTGCCCGCTTCGAACTTGGCGGGCGGGACGTTGTAGGTTGTCTCCTCGAAGGTCACGTCCTTGATCATGCTGCCGCCGCCTTGCCACGGCGGCATGATTTCGAGCAGTTCCCGCTTGGCGTACATGACGCCGATTCCCGTTGGGGCGAAGATCTTGTGGCCGGAAAAGGCGAAGAAGTCGCAATCGAGTTCTTGAACGTTGACCGGCAAGTGGGCGATCGACTGGGCCCCGTCGATCAGGACGCGTGCTCCGTAGCGCTTGGCCATCTTGATCATCGCAGCGATCGGCAGGATCGTGCCCAGGCTATTCGACGCGTGAGCAAGCGCAACCAGTTTCGTTCGCGGACCTAGGATGGCTTGATATTCCTCGAGTATGACCTCGCCGTTGTCGTTCACGGGAATGATGCGAAACTTCGCTCCCGTCTCGCGCGCGATCAGTTGCCAGGGGACGATGTTGGCGTGATGTTCGAGGGTGGAGAGAACGATCTCGTCGCCGGGCTGAAGGAACTTGCGGCCATAACTCTGGGCGACGAGGTTGATGCCCTCGGTCGTGCCGCGAACGAACAGAATCTCATTTGAGGCGGATGCGCCGATGAAATGTTGGACCTTTTGTCGGGCCTTCTCGAAAGCATCGGTCGATCGTCCAGCGAGGGTATGAGCACCGCGATGGATGTTCGAATTGTCGCGAGAATAATAGTTCGAAACGGCATCGATGACGCTCTGCGGCTTTTGTGTCGTTGCGGCATTGTCAAGCCAGGCCAGCGGTTTTCCGTGCACGCGCTGATTGAGGGCTGGGAAGTCGCGGCGGATCGCCTCGACGTCGAACGGTCTGGGTCCCGTCACCGGCACCGCTCGCTCGGCGAAGAACCGCCTTAGTAAATCGTGATCATCATGGTCGAGGCGCTCGCCATTGTTGGGACGAAGATGACTCGCTCGGATCTTCTGCACAAACGCACGCACGCCGTCGGCACTACCGTCTCGCGGCAATGGGCCTGTTCCGGTAGGGATTGGGACGGCCATGTCGGCCGGCGCGGCAGGCATCGCGAACGAATTGGATGCTTCGGTCGGCATGGAATTCGAACCAGGCAACTCCTGAAGCAAGCGCGTCGCGACCCTTGCAATGACTTCCGGCGTGACGTTGTTCATGTCTGAGCTCGTAATAATGCCGCTTGCGAAGGTGGCCCCTCGCTCCGCGAGGGTTCTTCTCTGACCCTCGCCGAGCGAGGGACTACCTTAGATTCCTGCGCCGTCCTTATTGCCGTTGGCTCCTCGATTCTGGTAGTCGTGGTAATAGCCGACTTCGACGTTTTCGAGCACGCCGAGAGCGTCGTCCGTGAGTACGGCGCAGGAGAAGTAAAGCGTCAACAAGTAGGATGCGACGCCGAGGCTGTCGAGGCCCATCAAGCGGGCTGAAAGACTCGGCATGATCTCGCCGGGCACGCCCGCTTGATGCAGGCCGACGACACCCTGATCTGCCTCGCCGACGCGCACCAGAAGAATGCTCGTCGTTCCCATTCGCTGTTGATTGGAAAGGTAGCGACTCTTCATCTCCAGCTTGTCGCACGGGACGAGTGGCACGCCGCGCCAGGTTATGACCGGCGTTCCGAAAAGATTGGTGGTCACTGGCGGCACGCCGCGCCAGGTGCACTCGCGCTCGAACGCCGCGATGGCCTTTGGATGAGCGAGAAAGAATGCGGGCTTCTTCCAGACTAGGGCCAGTAGGTCGTCCAAGTCATCCGGCGTCGGCGAGCCGTAGCGAGTGCTGATGCGCATGGCCGGATCGACCGAGTGCTTTAAGCCAAACTTGGGACTGTTGATGATCTCCCATTCCTGCCGTTCCTTGATCCCTTCGATCGTCAAACGCATCTGCTCTTCGAGTTGGTTGAACGGATCGTTGTACAGATCCGATACCCGGGTGTGCACGCGAACGACCGTTTGCACCGACGACAGAGCGTACTCGCGAGGGTTAGCCGAGTAATCGACGAACGTCTCGGGGATCTCGACATTCTCGGCGAAACCGGAGACCAGATCGATATTCCGCTCGCCATAGCGATTGACGGTCGAGCTAAGTTGAAGATGCTCGGCGACGACGCGTTGGAATTCGGCCTTCAGAGCGGGCTGTTCGGACAAGACGGCGTCGAGGTCCTTTCGGCTGAGGCTCAGCACGACGCATGGAGTGACGGTGCGAATTGTTACATTTGACGGCCGGTCGGCGACGATCTCCGATTCGCCGAAATATTCACCGTCGGTCAGCAGGGCGATGCGAAGATCGCTGCCATGTACGCCCTTGCTTAGTACTTCGACCTGACCCGACGCGATGATGAAGAACTGCCGGCGGTCTTCGCCTTCGACGAGGAGCTTGTTCCCGAGCGACACCGTCTCGGATTTGAACTTGCTGACCATGCGCCCGAGAATCGCGTCGGGCAAGCGCGAGAATAACGGCACGCTCCGCAATGCTTCCGGAGGAATCGACGCTTTCTCGCCCACCATTTCGACGCCGATCCGCTCGGCCTTGCTCAACTCCACCTTGGTGCGATTGACGCGGTAGGTTCCGCCGTTGACCTGCACCCACGGCAGCATGCTCAGCAGCCAACGGGGCGTGATCGACATCATCTTCGGCGAGGTCTTGGTCGTGCTGGCGAGGTTTCGCGCCACCGACGTGGTCACGCTCCGTTGCAGCAGATTGTCCGACATCCCTATCACTCCATTCAAAGGTTCGAGGAACCGTCGTGGTCGCGCAATCTTCAATTACCATGCAGCGGCGCAGTCTCCGCGCTGCGTGCGAGGAAATCTCACTGGTTCAATGGGGATTCGCGCGTTTCATTCCGACTCCGTTCGGTTCGCAAGACGAGTCAATGTGACACA
>Ga0207109_1162_pt1 | contig 15236 bp, 15 predicted proteins | sample Alteio_BWMinHeat_73_FD_153584 | JGI IMG/M metagenome (GOLD analysis project Ga0207109, IMG submission 153584) | Enriched cells from forest soil in Barre Woods Harvard Forest LTER site, Petersham, Massachusetts, United States -... | ecosystem: Environmental > Terrestrial > Soil > Temperate forest >... | reverse complement strand
ATCGCGAACCCGGCAATCGCCGGCCCCACCACCCGCGCCCCGTTGAAAATCGAAGAGTTCAGCGCAATCGCGTTGGGAAGATCTTCCTTCCCCACCATCTGCACAAAAAATGCCTGCCGGATTGGCACGTCGAACGCATTTACGATGCCCACCAGGAACGCAATGACGATCAGTTCCCACGTGTGGATTCTATGTGTGAGTTCGAGCGCCGCGAGAATAAACGCTAGAACCATGGCAGCGGTCTGCGTGGCAATCACCGCGCGCTGCCGGTCGTAGCGGTCGCCGACGTATCCGCCGATTGAGGAGAGAAACAGCATCGGCACCTGGCTCGCGAACCCAAAAACACCTAGCAGCGCCGCCGATCCCGTCAGCTTGTACACCAGCCAAAGCTGCGCGGTCGTCTGCATCCACGTTCCGATCAGCGAAATGAGTTGTCCTGCAATGAACAGCTGAAAATTGCGGTGCTGCATTGCGCGGAAGCGCGTTGAAATGGCCGGGAAACGCGGGGAAACTGGCGGGCTGACCGCTGTGCGGCCATTCTTCAAAATATTCTCCTCCATTCGTTGGATGCGGAGAAACCGGACTAGTCACCATGCCGCGAGAGGAGATGTATTGTCAATGCAGTCTGAAGGAGGGAACCAGATTGGCTCTTGGAGCAAACGCGACGTTATTCGCTCGGCGGATCGGGCGCGCCACCGACGTGCAGATGGCTCAGGTCGCGCAAAGTCGCTTTGTCTTCCTCGCTCATCCCGCGCGTGAAGTTCGGATCGTTCAATCGCTGATTTCGAGCCGATTCCGGCATTTCCTTGAGCACCCGCAACCGCTGCTGAATCGCCTGCCTGCGCTCCGGCGGCATCTGCTTCCATTTCGGTAGCACATCATTCCTGACGTGGTCCCGCTGCGCCGGCGTCATCTGTCCCCAGACGCGCCCGCGATCCTCTATCTCCTGCCGTTGCGCGGGCGGTAGGTTCTGCAGCCGCTGACGGTTCTCAAGGACTTTTTTCTTATCTTGCGGACTCAGTTCGTTAAATTTTCTGGGCGGCGGTGTGTACGCCGAAGGCGGCCGGTTCGGATTGCTGTTCGGCCGCGTACTTGAATCCGGTCGGCTAGGATTGCCGTTCGTCCGGGCATTCGTATCTGGCCGATTCGAATTTCGTTCCGGCGGACGGTTCGCATTCCTATTCTGTGGTCTTCCCGCCCGCGCCTGATTCTGCGCCTGCCTCGGTTGCTGCTGCCGCTGCTGACTTCCCTGCTGCCTCGGCGGATTTGGAGCTCTATTGCTCGGGCGATTCTGCGCCGCGCCCGGCTTCTGCGCATAGCTCGGCGCCGCTGCTGCCGCGCACATCCCCAGCACCATCAACCATCCCGCGAATTGGAGTTTTCGTCTCATTCCCGTTACATCTGCTGATTCTGATTTGTGTCGCCCGCTTCATCCGCCTGCACCGGCGGCGGCAATTCGCTCAGCGGCGCAAAATCCGAAATCACGTCGTAGTTTTCCAGCACGGACATGTTCTCGTTAATCTTATCGATGTCGCTGGCACTCAAGGGATTTTCCGTTCCTGTCCGTGAGCCGATCCAAATCGTCGCCAGCAGCAGCATCGACGCCGCAAACGCCACTCGCGGTGACGGCGCGAACCATGTCCACCAGCTCTGCTTCTCCGGCTCCGCCGCCACGCGCGCATGCACGCGCGCATCGAATGCCGCCGATGGCTCGATCATCGGCAGTTCATCCAGCAAAACACTCACCGCGCGAAATTCGTTCACGCGCAGCTGGCACGCCGCGCACGCCAGGAGATGCTTCTCCATCTCCACTCGTTCGCCTTCTTTCAGGCGCCCGTCCACATATCCCAAAATTTTCTTTTCCATCCGGCTACAGCTCATAACGGCCTTCCTTCTCTACCCAGGGTCTACTGCCTTGCGTGCTGCGCCACGAGCGGGGCTAGTTCCACTCGCAGCGTTTCGTACGCCCGGAAGAGCAGCGATTTCAGCGCGCTCTCCGAACATTCCAAAATCTTCGAAATCTCCCCGTAATCCAGCTCCTGATATTTGTGCAGGAGCACTGCCGCGCGCTGCTTCTCCGGCAGCTTGTCGATCGCGCGCCGGATCATTTTGCGCCGCGCGTCCTCCACTAAATGCTGCTCAATGTTCGGCCGCTTCTCGGCTACGTCCAGCGTCCGCTCATCGCCATCCTCGGCATCCGTGGTCACCGGCGCATCCAGTGAGATTTCCATGCGCTGGTAACGGTTGTCTCGCATCGAATTCAACGCCAAGTTTGTCGCGATCCGGAAGAGCCAGGTGGTGAACTTCGCGCTCGGCACGTATTCTTCCCGCGCGCGGTACACCCGCAAAAAAACTTCCTGAGCCAGGTCCTCCGCCTGTTCCCGGTTGCGCACCATCCGGTACAGAAAATTGACCAGCGGACTCCGATAGCGATGCAGCAGAAGTGCGAACGACTGTTCGTCGCCCGCCTTCACGTCCAGCATCAGTTGGACGTCCGACCTGGCCATAGTCGCCACACTGTATCAAACACTTGTGTTCTCAGAAAGTTGCAAGTGGTAGGGGTACTCGATGGCGAAGTTAAGGCGAATCTAAACGTGGAATAAACGCTCCATTATCAACAAGCTAACAACGCCTGCGAAAACCAGCAGCGCCATCCGCCAGTTTGGCTCGCGGTTTACTTCCGGAAGCAAATCCGTCGCCGCCACGTACAGCGTCACGCCGCCGGAAAGCGGCAGCGCATACTTCAATTGTCCCTGCAGCGAACTCGTCAGCAAAACGCCGAAAATCGTCGCCGCTCCCAATAACCCCGCCGCCAGAAGAGCGTTGCGCTTTCCCTGCCCGCTAGCCAACACCACCGACGCCACCGTAAATCCCTCCGGCAGCTTGTGCAGAAACACCGCGAAGAACATCACCGCGCCCAGCCACGTCGAAACCAGGAAGCCAGCGGCAATCGCTACGCCGTCAAAAAAAGTGTGAATGGTCATCCCCACCAGCACGCTCGTCCGCGCGTGATGATGGCTCACCTCTTCGCTGTGCGTCTCTTCGCCAAAATGGAAATGCGGCGCCAGCGTGTGTTCAAATAAGTGCACCAGAAAGTAGCCGATCAAAACATACAGCAGCGCGCTCTCACCCGACAGCCGCACCGACTCCGGAATCACCTCGACGAACGCCACCGCCAACATGTATCCCGCACCCAGCGCCAAAAAATATTGCAGAAATTTCCTCGGCCACTCCCGGTGCACGACAAAGTACCCGCCAATCAAATTCCCCGCAGCGGCAATCAGCCCCAGCCCCGCCGCCAGCCCCGTCCGAAATGCCAGATCGTGTGCCATCAGATTTTCAAATGCGCGACCCGTTGCGAATCACGCGGGGTTATCCACTGTGCCGGAACAGAATTACATCGCCTTCTTGCACGACGTATTCTTTCCCTTCCAGCCGCACCTGCGCCTTCTCCCGAGCCGCCGCCAGACTCCCCGCCGCCAGTAAATCATTCCATCGCACCACTTCTGCTCGAATAAATCCTTTCTCGATGTCGCTGTGAATCGCCCCCGCCGCCTTCACCGCCGACGCGCCCTTTCGAATCGTCCAAGCCCGCACTTCCGGCTCTCCCGCCGTAAAAAACTGGATCAGCCCCAGCAAATCGTAAGTCGCGCGAATCAACCGGTTCAGCCCCGGTTCCTTCAGTCCATAAGAGGCCAGCAGTTCCGCCGCTTCTTTCTCGTCCATCTCCGAAAGTTCAGCTTCCAGCCGCCCGCAAATCGCCACCACTGCCGCATTCGGCCGCCCCTGTAGCGAACCCAATTTGTGCCGCTCCACCGCCGTATCCAGCTTGTCCGCTTCGTCGTCCCCCAGATTCAGCACGTATAGCACCGGCCGCGCGGACAAAAACAAGAATCCCCCGATCGATTTCCTCTCCTCCGTCGTCAGCTCCAGTTCGCGCAGCGCTTTCTCCGCCTCCACATGGGCCTTGCATTTCTCCAGGGTATTTTTTTCTAGCAGCAGCGTCGGCTCGCTCTTCTTTTTCAAATCTTTCTCGAGCCGCTCTAGCCGCCGCGTAATCTGGTCGTGATCCGAAAGCATGAGCTCCAAATCGAGGTTCGTCGCATCGCGCAACGGATCAATGCTCCCCTCTGAATGCGGCACCGAAGGATCGTCAAACACACGAATCACATGCGCAATCGCATCCACTTCGCGCAGTTGGGCCAGCGCGTCCCGCATGCGCTCCTTCTGCATCCCGCCCAAATCCACGTAATTGACCGTCGCATAGGTAATCTTCTTCGGGTTATAGAGCGTCGCCAGCTCCACTAGCCGAGGCTCCGGCACTTTGGCCACGCCCACATGCGTCGCCGACGCCCCGGCCTTCCCCTCGACCTGCGCTTTCGTCAGAATTCGAAACAGCGTGGTCTTCCCAACCTGTGGTAGTCCAATAATCCCCGTCTGCACTCGCGTCCCTTCAATCCATTAATTTCGGCTCACACAAACTTCTCATCCTAACACACCGAACCCCAACGCCTGCCGTGTCTCATGCTTGGGCCTAGTGCCGACAGCAAATGAAGCTTATGATTGGGAGCTTTGATTGTGACCAAGGCTCTATCACCCAGAGAAGAATATGTTTCGGCTATGGTCGAACAATCCGAGGAAAGCAGGCAAGGAGTTCCTAGTAGGTAGTCTCCTCTTCGGAAGCAGTCTCTTCCTTTTCCTCTTGCTTATAGGTTGGGTAGTTCACGCCAGCTATATGAAAGAACTCTTCGGTTGGATGCTGTGTATAGTAGCCTTTGGGCCGTTCGCTTGGGGGGCCATGAGTATCGTACGCGACGCTACGAAGTGGTGATGTGCAGGCCGCCATGCAAATGGCCGTCATCTCAATCTCTAAACTTCATTTCGTGCAACATTAACGCGCTTCGACCCGTCTCAAAGCCTATGCTCGGTTCCTGCCGCCGATGAACCTAACTGTCCTAGATCTTTCCGCCTACGTCGGCCTCGCCGCCGTCGGGGCCATCACCCTAAACATGTTTCTGGGAATGCTCATGGCCTTCCGCTACAGCCCTCACCGCTCCTGGCCGCATCACCGGTTTAATTATTTCCGGATTCACAATTGGACGGGATACCTCGCGCTGAGCGTCGCCATCCTTCATCCGGTGACTCTGCTCTTCAACAAAGATCCGCGCTTTCGCATCGTGGACATCGTTTACCCTGTGCATTCGCCCCAGCAGCCGCTCGACAACACCATCGGCGCGATCGCTCTCTATGTGCTCGCCTTCGTCGTTGTCACTTCCTATATGCGCCTTCGCCTCGGCCGCCATCTTTGGAAGTCTTTCCACTTCTCCATTTATTTCGCTGCCGCCGCTCTTTTCTGGCACAGCGTGTTCACCGATCCCGGCTTGAAAAATGCCCCCGTAGATTGGTTCGACGGCGGCAAACTCTTCGTCGAATCCTGCTTGCTCTTGATCGTCGCCATCAGCATGCTGCGCCTGCGCTACGCGCGCAAGAAAGCCCACCGCCCGCCATATCGCTCGGTCGATAGCCACGTCTGAATAGTCGCCAAGGAAGAGTTGTCTTTAGAATTGAATCGTCAACGCTGAACTCTTTCAGCCTCACTCGCTTGGCTCGCAGGTAACCCGCCAAGCGCCTCTCGTACCTTGCCGATCATAGTGGCGATCGAAAACGGCTTGGCCAGAATGGCCTGGGGCGAAATCTGGCTGGACTGCACTCCGGCATGTTCCGAGTAGCCTGACATGAACAGGACCTTCAATTCCGGTCGCTCTTTTTTCAGTCTTTCCGCCATTTCCGCGCCTCCCATTCTCGGCATGATCATGTCCGCAAGCACGAGGTGAATCGTACTCGCGTTACTCGTAATTGTTTCCAGGGCTTCGGCGCCGTTTTTCGCCTCGAGGACCGAATAGCCCGCGCTTTTGAGGAACTCGCTTGCCAGTTCACGCACGGCGGCCTCGTCCTCTACAACGAGAATGGTTTCTTTACCGCGGGGGATCGCCGCTGGCTTGATTTCCTTTGTGTTCTCAATCTGTGCTGCATTGCCATGGGGAAGGTAAATCTCAAAAGTCGTTCCTTTTCCCGGGGCGCTCTCCACCCAGATGAACCCGCCGCTCTGCTTCACGATGCCGTATACCGTAGCCAAACCTAGCCCAGTGCCCTTGCCGACCTCTTTGGTCGTAAAGAATGGCTCGAAGATGTGCGCCTTGGTCTCCTCGTCCATGCCGCGCCCGGTGTCGGTCACCGAGAGCAGTCCGTACTCGCCGGGTTGCATTGGATCACGCTTGCGCGCTTCGTCGCGGTCGAGCACCGTGTTGCGCGTGCGAACCGTAATACTCCCGCCCTTCGGCATCGCGTCGCGCGAGTTCACCACCAAATTCATGATGACTTGCCCGATCTGCCCGGGGTCCGCCTTCACCGACACCAGTTTTGGATCCGGCGTGAAGGCGTATTCGATGTCTTCTCCGATGAGCCTCGCAAGCATCTTGCCCATATCTGCGATTACTGCGTTCAGGTCGATAACCCGGGGCTCTAAAACCTGCATTCGGCTGAATGCCAGCAGCTGCCGGGTCATCGAAACGGCCCGGTCCGCGGCCTTCTGAATCTGTTCTATATTGTTTCGGCTTGGCTCTCCGGCCGGAATGCGGTCGGACAGTAATTCGCAGTGTCCTCTGACGATCATCAAGAGATTATTGAAGTCGTGGGCAACTCCGCCCGCCAACCGCCCCACTGCTTCCATCTTGTGAGCCTGACGCAGCCGTTGTTCCAACTGCTTTTGTTCGTTCTCCGTTTTTTGCAGGTTTGCGCGCATGCGGTCAAATGCTGCGGTTACCTCCGCGACCTCGTCGCCTCCGCTGGCATCGAGAGGAAAGCTCGAATCGCCTTTTTCAAATGCATGCAGGCCGGTCACCAGTTGTGCCAACGGCTTTGTGATCGTTTTGGAAAGAAGAAAAGCTAGTACAGTCCCTGCCAGCACGCTGAGGAATCCTAGAGTCAACAGTACTCGATTCAGTTGCTCCAGGAATGTAGTTGCGCGGTCGAAGGATTTCAAAACACTAAGTGATACCGGCGTCCCAGCCCCGTAGGAAAGCCTTACCGTTGTGCCAAGGTAGCGTTCGCTTCCGATCTGGATCTCCTGCTCCGTCCCCAGTCGATTACCCTTACCTTCGCGGAATTGCTGTTCCAGTAGTCCGTTGGCTTCGGCAGAAAGCGTGCTCGCCGCGATCTCGTTGCCATACCGGAACACGGCTTCGCTGGAGGCCACGTTGCTGAAATTTCGCGCCTGACTCTTGCTCACCTCCTGCCCTATGACGAGAAACCCAAGCAAGGTCTCGTTCGATTGTTCGTCAAAATAGACCGGCTGCACCCAAATCTGGTAGAGACGCCCGCTGTGGAACCACCAGTCCCAGACGTTTCCTCTTTCCAGCGAAGTGCGCAACGATACTTGGGCGGCATCCAGCGGGAAATCGGCGTTGCTGGACTGAAATGCCAGTACGTCTCCACGGATGCCGGCCAGCACAAAGAGGTCGCTGCCGGTCAGCTGCCAGATATCCTGAGAGCCATCCTGAATCGTTGCTTTTTGCTGCTTGGTCATCAGTGCCCGAAGATTGGGCATGTCGGCGACCAGTACCGCGGTATGAGTCAGTGTCGCCTCGCGCAGCCTTTCGAAACTCTCGTAGTTGCGAACAGAGTTGTGCAGATCTTCGCGGATCGCTTCGCGCTCTTGCTTTTCGACGCGATAGCGTACAACCAGCAGCATCGCGCTAGTCAGCCCCGTCGAGAGGGCCAGAAGCGATAGAAGAAATCTAGTTCGTAGACGAATCTTCCACACTTTTTGGCACGTCCGGCCGCGGGTATGGTTTACAGATTCAAAGGATCGGGATGCCCGCCATTTTCAAGCCTAGCATTCGTGTTTTGGCCTGTTTGCGGGCGGTTTGAGCTAAATGTCGAAAGCCATACTGTCCGTCTGGACAACTGTGTATCCTGGAAGGAATTTGAAATCTGCGATGGAGGAACTTCAAGGCTTGAGGCAGAAAATTTCTTTCGCTACTATGGCGCTCGCGTGAAGCTTAAAGTCACCGGCCCCCAGATCGTTGGCATCATCGTTGGCGTGGTTGTGTCCCTCTTCATAGCTCACTACGAGGAATGGCTGCCTCGTCACTGGGAAACGTATGTCTCGCCCGATGGCGCGTTTTCCATCGAGCTACCCGGCAAGGCTACACTCGAGACAAGCCAGGCCCCGCTCGAAGACGGTGGCACCATGTCATTTCACACCGTCAGTGTCTCTCCGTCGGGAAGCTCGGCATTCAGTCTCGCCTACGTCGAGAACAAAAATGTTGCCGAGAAATCACCCGACCAAGCTCTTGAATCCGCCCGCGACGGCAGTCTCCGCAACATCCAAGGAACCCTAATCACGCAAAATCGAATCACCGTCCAGGGCTTCCCCGGACTGGAAATGCAAGCACATGCGCGAGGAAATTCATTCTTGGACTCACGCCTTCTCGTGGTCGGTGACCGCCTCTATATAATCATGGTCGTTGCCGGAAGCGAGCAAGACCGTGAACCCAAAACTGTCCAGCGCATCTTCGACTCCTTCAAACTCACCCCAAAGTGACCGTTCAAGCAAGTTGCCCACTGTACTCGGGTGACGTGACTTCCTCGAAACCAGTTTTTGGGAGCAAGGTAGCTTGTCCCACGTGACAAGCGCTTCGCCGATGTACAATCAGTGCCAGAGGGGCTTAAACGTGGGTCCGCTTTTCCTGCTTATTGCGCTTGTTTTCTTCCTCGTGCCTCCTGTGCTTGTGGGCTCGGCTTGGAAATCGTTCCGGAAGGACTCCACATCGCTCGTGGGATGGCGGCGGGCAGCCTTTTCGCGCGCACTCACCGGGACGGCTCTCAACATCGCTGTGGGGTTTGCCTTCTTTTTGGTCCACAATTTGGTCCTTCCCGCAATAGCTGACCCGGACCGCGGAAAGTTTGTCCCCTTTTCTGTTTTTCTTGTAGAGAGAGTTGTTGAATGGACAGGAGCCATTTTCTCCGCGGTTTCTTTCGTTCTGGCATTTTCAGGGATCGGAAAAGCGCGCATTTGCGTCCTTCTCGCGGCGTTCTGCAATTTCGTCCTGTGGGTGGCAACACTGTGACCAAAGAATTTCGCCTTCCGCCATTCGACTTGCGTCTCGCCATGAACACTCTCGCGGCGAAAGACCCGCAACTCGCCCCATTAATCAAGGAAACCGAGGAATTCCGCATCGAAGACGATGGCTCAGGCAGTCCCTACGAAATTCTCGTCGAAGCCATCACTCATCAGTCCATCTCCGGCAAAGCCGCCGCCACCATTTTTGGCCGCATCAAGGCCCTCGGCAGCAATGACCTGGTCCCTTCTCCCGAAGAAATGCTCAAGCTGCGCAAGCCCGCTCTGCGCAAAGCCGGCCTTTCCGGCGCGAAGATTCTCGCCATGAAAGATCTCGCGCAAAAAACGATCGATGGCGTCGTCCCCACCCTCGAACAAGCCGAAAAGCTTTCCGACGAAGACCTCGTCGAGCGCCTCGTCTCCGTCCGCGGCATCGGCGCCTGGACCGTCGAAATGTTCTTGATCTTCCGCCTCGGCCGCCCCGATGTCCTTCCCATCCACGACCTCGGCGTCAAAAAAGGCTGGTCCGTCACCTACGGCAAAAAATACATGCCCAAACCCAAGGAACTCCTCGCCTTCGGTGAGCGCTGGCGCCCCTACCGCACCGTCGCCAGTTGGTACATGTGGCGCGCCTGCCAGCGTGCCGGCAATGCCGCCCTTCGAAAAATCCGCCCTGCCCCAACGCGGCGACGCGGCCCCGCCAAACTCCGGCGCAAACGCGCCAATCTCAAACCTCCTAAAGCCAGTCGCTCCAGGCGCAAATAACTGGGGGAGGCCGATGCTCAGCTCAACACCTTTCCGTCTTTTCCTCGGTCCGGCTGGCTCGGAGATGCATCTAACAAGTTAGAGCATCAATCTCTGAACTTTCATCTGCTAATCGGCACGTATTCTGGCCTGGCTTGAAACATTAAAATTTCTCTTGACAGCCTATTCCTCTTCAGTTACTATACGTCCTGGTTAAAGCTATCTCCGGAGTGCGGCAGCTTACCTCATCTGGGAAGGGCGAGTTGCCGCATCTCTTTTTGGTTCTTCCCGCCTGCCGCCAGGAGTTCCTTCTTCCTTCAATCGCTAGCAGATTCAGTGAACAGATCTCGGGAAGAGCGGCTATAAGAAAAGTCGGCTGTCGCACAATTTGGCGCGATCTAAACCCTTTAGTTGCAACACTTACAGACCCATCTGTATCTGTTGCATCCAAAGGACTTACGCGATACTTAAGTCCTTTGAATGCAACACTTACAAAAAACCGGGGGGAGGGGTCGTAGCTGTCCTGGCTTTCTGCGAAGATCTCACTTCCCTGCGCCTAATTCCTTCACCATCAAATACATACCTACAATTCCGGCCAGCAACACTCCAATTTCCAGCGAAACCGATATCCGGTGCCATCGGCTGAACTGCGCCAGCACCCGATTATCCGCCCCCGTCGCCTGAATCGACCCCATCTGCACCCGCAGCGCCGCCATCCTCGGACTCACGGCATGCTGCGACAGCACCGTCAGCAGGATCATCAACACAACGCACAGCGCCGCCGGCACGACCAGGCTCGAAACCGCGCGCGTTCGCAACAGTCGCGCCAGCAGCAGCACGATCCCGCACACCACTCCAATCATGTGCATCCACCACAGCCCGTACCCCACCATCGCCCCCGCCTGGTCTCGGTTCCCTAGAATCCGGAACGCACCTGGCGCCACCACAAAGCTCAGAAACACATCGCTGCCGAGCCACAAGCTCAAACTTAGAAACTCCACCGTACGAAGGAAGGTTGACATGCTCGGATTTTAGCTAGAATAGGTCTCGGCGTGGAAACAAAAGATGGTGGGCGACAAAGGACTTGAACCTTTGACCTCTCCCGTGTGAGGGGAGCGCTCTAACCAACTGAGCTAGTCGCCCGTAATCACTATTTGTATCAGGAAGGACGCGGGTTTTCAACCAGTGCCGACGGCCACCTCTCAAATCGTTTCGCAACTGCAGCGCTCCATCGCGCGCGCCATCTACGGCAAGGAAGACGCCATCCAGCTTGCGCTCATCACCCTGCTGGCGCGCGGCCACTTGCTGATCGAAGACGTTCCCGGGGTCGGCAAGACCACCCTTGCCCAGGCGCTCGCGAAATCGTTTCATTGCACGTTTCAGCGCATCCAGTTCACTTCCGACCTGCTTCCCAGCGACGTGCTCGGCGTCAGCGTCTACAATCCCGAATCGCGCGAATTTGAATTCCGTCCCGGGCCCATCTTTGCCAACGTCGTCCTCGCCGACGAAATCAACCGCACCACTCCGCGCACGCAATCCGCGCTTCTCGAAGCCATGAACGAAGCGCAGGTCACCGTCGACGGCAAAACGCTCACGCTTCCGCAGCCGTTTCTCGTCATCGCCACGCAAAATCCTGTCGAGCATCACGGTACCTATCCCCTTCCCGAATCACAGCTCGACCGCTTTCTGATGCGCATCAAAATGGGTTACCCTTCGCACGAAACCGAACGGGAGATTTTGCGCAAACGCGTGGGAGACAATCCTCTCGACGCACTAGAGCCTTTGGCCGATGTCAGCGAAGTTTTGGCCATGCAGGAGTCCGTCGCACGCGTAAAAGTTGACTCTAGCCTCCACGACTACGCACTCGACATTGTCAATCGCACACGCAAGACCGAGCAGCTCACCCTCGGCGTCAGCCCCCGGGGCACCTTGATGCTTCAGCGCGCCGCGCAGGCCCGTGCTTTCCTCGACGGCCGCGACTATTGCCTTCCTGACGACTTCAAGCAGCTCGCTGTCTCCGTTTTTTCCCACCGCGTAGTCGCTAGTTCACGCCACGCCTCTTTGCAGAAGAAATCGGAAGCCACGGAATCCGTTCTTCGCGATATCGTCGATTCCGTTCCTGTGCCTCTATAGATTTCGCCGTGAGCATGTCTTCCACGATCGCGCAGCTTTGGGCCAAAGCCGATCGCCCCGCGGTTCGTGCATTCCTTCTTTCCATCACCGCACTTTCCGCCGCACTTGTTCTCGCGCTTTATTCCGGGGCAGCGGCGGAACTCGGGCAGGTCGCGCTCGCCAGCACTTCCGCGCTGATCGCGCTGGCCGTCGCCGGTTGGGTGGGTATCACCCTTGTTCCGGTCCTGGCAAGGCGCACACCACTCCGCTGGATCGGCTTCAAAATGGAATACCGCGTCACGCGCGAAGGCTGGATCTATCTCGTCGGAATCATTCTTGTGACGATCCCCGCGCTGAATACTGGCAACAATCTTCTCTTTCTGGTTCTTGCCAGCCTGATTGCGGTCATCCTGATGTCCGGCATCCTCTCTTCCATCACTCTTTCCGGAATCGAAATGCGCCTCGAATTGCCGGAACACATTTTCGCGGATCAGCCAGTCCGCGCCACCGTCGAACTGGAAAATCAAAAGTTGACGTTGCCGTCGTTCTCCCTGCGCGTGGAAGCCTCCAAACTAAAAGGCGCCCCCGCTGCGGCCATGCTGGACACTCCGGTCTATTTTCCCTATCTCCCAAAGCACGACCACATGCAGCAGATCGTGCCCATGGTCTTTCCCCGGCGCGGAGTCTACCGCCAGGAAGCCTTTCGCATCGTCACTCGCTTCCCTTTTGGCTTCCTGCAAAAATCACGGCACGTGAATTTAAAAACGGAAGCCCTTGTCTATCCCTCGGTGGGGCCCAGCGAAGAATATTTGGAAATCTTGCCGGGCATTCAGGGCGCGCTGGAGAGTTTGGCCAAGGGGCGCGGTCAGGATCTTTATGCGCTGCGCGACTACGTTCCCACCGATAGCGCACGTCATGTTCACTGGAAGGCTTCCGCACGCTACGGCTCGCTGATGGTTCGCGAGTTTTCGCGCGAGGACGATTGCCGCATCCTTCTGGTACTCGATCCGCATCTTCCCGTGGACAAAGTCACCGGCCTTCCTCCGGACCTCTCCGCGTCGAACGCTCGCTTCGAGCGTGCCGTATCCGTCTGCGCCAGCCTTGCCTGGCATTTCTACGAAAGCAATTCCTTCCTGCAATTCCGCGGAGCCACCATCGAAACTCCTCTTGGCCCCGCTGATGAAATTATCTTTTCCGTCCTGCGCTACCTCGCGCTCGAGCAACCTCTGCCGCCCGATCCCAAGCAGGCACTCATGGCCGATCTTGCCGCATCGCCCGACCTCTTCAAAATCATCGTGACCAGCCAGCCCCGCGGCTCCATCCCCGCCGCCGTCTGGAGCTCATCCTACGTCGTTTTCCTCGACGATGTCGTAATGAAATAAGTCGAACAAGCATTTCAGCCTGTCCAGTTCTTCCAGAAAATTCCTGGAAACGGGACAGCCAAGAATGTTTGACCCACTCAGCTGTGCGAGAATGTCATCGCGCCATGTTCCACAACAGCGATTTCGCCGTTTTTCGTAGACAACTGTTGGGCTGGTTTCGCCAATTCCGGCGGGACCTGCCGTGGCGCCGCACACGGGATCCCTACCGCATCTGGCTCTCGGAAATCATGCTGCAGCAGACGCGCGTCGCTGCGGTGATTCCCTACTACGAACGCTTTGTGGATCGCTTTCCGAATGTTCAGGCACTGGCGGAAGTGCCGGAGGAAGAAGTGCTTCGCCTTTGGTCCGGCCTCGGGTATTACAGCCGCGCGCGCAATTTACAAAAAGCCGCGCAGCAAATCGTTGTGCAACATGAAGGACAGTTTCCAGCGAAGTTGGATGAAGCTCTCGCACTGCCCGGCATCGGCAACTACACGGCCGCAGCGATATTGAGCATCGCGTACGGAGAAAAACTTGCAGTCCTCGACGGCAATGTTGCCCGCGTCCTCGCGCGCCTCGGCGCCGTGCGAGGCGATCTGCGTGAATCGTGGCGTTGGCAGGAACTGCAGAAAGTTGCGGACACGTATCTCGACCCAGAATCTCCCGGCGACTGGAACCAAGCCATGATGGAGCTGGGCGCCACTCTGTGTACGCCGAAAACACCGCAATGCCTTCTCTGTCCTGTCATGCAATTCTGCGAAGGCCACAAGCTCGGCCTCGCTGAATCATTGCCGGAGAAACGAAAGAAGCGCGTCACGGTGGAAGTCACCCTCGCCGCCGCCATCTTTGTGGATGTCAACGGCATGACTTTTCTTCTCCCCTCATCAGCAGAAGAAAACAAGAAGGCTGCTGCCGACCACATCCCGACGCTGGTTTCGAGAATGTGGCATTTTCCTATAGTTCCTGTGAGCGGAGATCCCGCAGCACCTCTGAGGCGCTTTCTTCAAGAACTCCTGCCGCGCGCAAAGAAGCACAAATTGCAGTTTGAGCCCCGCGGTAAGGTTCGGCATTCCGTGACTTATCGCGCCATCACCATCGCCCCATTTGTCATCAACTTGAAACAATTGCCTCGCATCCCCGGCGCGAAGCGCGTTCCGCTGCGCGAAATTTCCACCCTGCCGGTCTCCAATCTCACCCGGAAAGTCGCAAGCGCCGCGCTTGCTGTCGCAACTCCGCTCGCAAAGAAGCGCTGAGAGTTATCCTTTCGCCCAGCCTGCCGCCCGGCGCCGCGCGCAAATGTTACGATGGAAGCTTCACCATGGCGGCATCGCTCACAACTTCGCGCGTTCCCGCTTTGCCAGCCGAGCGCTTCTTTCGAACATCGCTTTCGTTGCTGCTGCTCACTTCCGTCCTCACTCTCGTCAGCACCGGAAAACTCGATCTCTTCACCATATTTGTGGCTCCACTGGCCGCGCTCTATAAGGGCTATCGCTGGTGGCACGGCCGCCCTGCCGAACTCTCACCCCGTGCGGCCACCTGGTGTGTCCTGCTCTACCTGTTTTTCTTTCCGCTAGACCTTCTTCTTTTTTCGCGTTTCCTCGCAGGAAATTCTTCGAATCCTCCGCTGTTTGCGGCGCTCCTGGCAGCGGTGCATTTTCTGCTTTACGTCACGCTGATCCGTTTTTACAGCGCGGTCACGGATCGCGACGCGAACTTTCTCGCCATGCTTTCTTTCGCAGGAATTCTGGCGGCGGCAGTGCTTGCCGTCGACACCACGTTTTTGGCCTTCTTCTTTGTATATCTGATGTTTGGCATCGCCACTTTCGCGGGCATGGAATTGCGCCGTGGAGCGGTGGGTGCGGTCACCACGGCCCCTAATGTGCAACCGGAGCGCGACC
>Ga0207109_1161_pt1 | contig 15264 bp, 11 predicted proteins | sample Alteio_BWMinHeat_73_FD_153584 | JGI IMG/M metagenome (GOLD analysis project Ga0207109, IMG submission 153584) | Enriched cells from forest soil in Barre Woods Harvard Forest LTER site, Petersham, Massachusetts, United States -... | ecosystem: Environmental > Terrestrial > Soil > Temperate forest >... | reverse complement strand
GAGAGATCGCACTCGTAAAGCGATCCGGCGCAATGATCGTGTGGATGACGCGGGCGGGATGAGTCTCGTCGGAGGCTAGATAAAGAAAATCTCTCTCGTTTGCAGTGATGACCGGGCTCCATTGGATTCCACCAAGGCGAGGTTTTGTCATCGGTCCCCGTTGCCCGCCATTCAAATCAACAATCCAGATATGACGCCTGTCGATATCTTCGCAATTCGAACTGAAGAGAACTTTTTTTCGATCGGGTGAGAACGACCACTGCTCCGCTTCGCAATCGCCAGGCGTGAGCACCGTGGTGGTGCCGCCTTCGGCCGAAAGCGAATACAAATGTTGCCAGCCATCTTCCTCACTCGCGATCACGAGACGATCGTCCGCCGCCCAGTTCAGAACGCCGCCGCCCGTATCGTCAGCCATGTATGGAAACGATCCATTCGCTTCCGTCGAACTGTGCCAGATCTCGTGCGCGGGAAGCGCAGACTGGTCTTTCGTCGCATCTCCCACCCAAATCGCCCAGGGATGCGTACGATCCGGCTCGATAAAATACCCTTCCGGCGTATCGCGAGGCTGCGCCGGCCGCCGCACGAATGCAATTCGCTTTCCGTCGAGCGACCATTCAGGATTCGAATCCGAATCGACGCTCGGCGAGAGATAGCTGATCGATTTCCCCGCCACATTGTAAATCGCGATGAAACTGTGATCGCCCCGCGACGAAACAAAAGCCAGCCGCGCCCCATCCGGCGACCACTCCGCCGAGTGATTTTGTCCACGCACAACAAGTTGCGACGGTTTGCCCGGACCATTCAACGACGAAATGTAGATCTCTCCGTCGCGAATGTACGCAATCATCCCCTGCGACGAAATCTTCGCCGAATGCCCGTCATCGATCTTGCGCGGCTCCCCGCCGCTAAACGCGATCGCCCACACGGCTTGCGTCGCCCCCGCCGGATTGCTCGTTGGATTCGGCGATTGCCCCGCCGAGTTCTTCCCTCCTCCGCGCGTGAACACAATCGTGTCCCCATCTTCCGAAAAGCTGACTTGGCTCAGCTCCTGCCCATCGTCCTGTAGGTACGAAGTCAGCCGCCGCGCCTTAAAATCCGGTGCTTCTGCGACCCAGATGTTCCGCTTGCCGTTATCGTCGAGTGTCCAGGCGACACGATTCACCTTTTTCGCCGCGACAAGATCAGCCGCGAACGGCGCCGACAAAAGCTGCTCGAGCGTCACCGGTTTGGCAGGTCGAGATTGATCTTGAGCATCAACCGAAGCCGCGAAGATCGTAAAAGCGGCCACGAAAGCGACGGAAGCAACCGCACAAAGAAAACCCCGATGTTTTGCCATTCGAATGTAAAAACCTCGATTCAGTCCGCAGGCTGATGCGCCGCCATATTTTCCACGGAGACCCGCGGTATGTCGAGCGGCCCGGAAATTTTTAGGATATGTCCTGGCTCGACGGTTCGAATTTCGCGCCGCCCATCGCTCGTCGTTTGGATCGTCAGATCGGCGTCGCGGCCAAACGAAACCGTCCCTTTCACCAACGTCGCTTCCCGCCCCGATTCGAGCCGCAGTCCCGCCAAAACAACGCCACGATCGCGCAGCGTAAACGTTCCTTCTCCCGACGCCCAGCGCGATTCGCCCGTGCGCGGTTCGCCTTCAGCCACGCTGGCGTCAACATCCCAGCCCTTAAATTCAACATTGCGCATGCGCACGTCGCCGCGCCCGGTCAGCCGCGCCAACAATTCCTCTCGGCCGACGCCTTGCATGGTGAAATGCACCGTTCCACTCGCCGTCCCTGCGAACCGTTCCGTCGTCCTCGCCGGAGCCGGCAGCTGCGCCAGATTGACCTGATCGAGATCAGCCGTAACCTCATACGCCGGCCGCGGCAGAAATTTTGCCGAGAGTCGCGCATGAACCTTCCCGCCAGCCCATTGCGCATCCGCATCGCGCACATCGAGATGCAGATCGTCGAGAGACCCCGCAGCGCGAACCTGCTGAAATTTCAATTTCTCCATCGTGAATTCGTCCACGCGCAACTCACCGTCAGCATTGATGCGCCGCACGAGCTCGCTCGCGTGCTCATTCGGCGCTTCCGATGGAGGCGAGCCACCGAGCAGCGACGGCAGCATGCGCTGCAACCACCCCGGCCGCGCCCGCGGCCCAATCCATCGATCCAGTTCGGTCGCATCAAGGTGATCGGCGCGAAGCTGAAATCGCCACTTCGCGCTCCCATCCAAATCCGTCACCGGATCTTCAGTGATCGAGCCCGACCAATTCGCCCCGAGTCCATCGACGTCCGCGATCGTCGCGGTGCGTAGTCCATCTTTCCAAACCATGCTCGTCTTCGTGAGGTTGAGCGGTTGGTTCAACCCAGCGGCCTGCAGTTCAGCGTTCGCAACATCGACACGCCCGTTCCAATGCCTTGGCGTCACGCCATTCCAATCCCAATGCAAAGACGCCGTCGCCCCGCCCGTCAATTCCCACCCGTGATTGAGCATCCGACCGAACGCCTGCGCGACGCGAATCGCATCTTCCACGCGATCGAGATGCCCATCGACGCTGATGTGCCCCGCACGTTGAGCGAAATCATGCGTGAATCCAACATTCACAGCGCCGCGCGCCTCGCCCGCCGCACGCCTCTTGCCAGCCGGCGCAGCACCCGTAGCCGTTGCCGCCGCTGACTCCCCACGCGCTGCGTTCGGTGCGTACGCAACCCGAAACGGCTCGATCGTCAGCGTATCGCGACGCCGTCCACCCGCAATCGCTCCGATTCGCAACGGCGAGCTAATCCCGGGAATCTTCGCTTCCCCTCCTTCGCTCGAAAACGCGGCGTCCGTTATCTGCACCGGCCATCCGCGCAGCGTCATCGCCCCGGTGAAATATTGATTCACAGCCACCGCCTCATCGACGTCCGGCTGAAACGCGCGATACCAGTTCAACAAATCCGCCGCCTGCACGCCCGCCGAATCGAGACGAACCTCCCACGAGGGATTCGCGCTGATCGTCGCCGACGCAGTGCCTCGAAGATTCGACTTCGTCGTCTCTACAACGATGCGATGCGCGATCGCTTTTCCTGTCGCGACATTCAACAGCCCTTCGAGATTCACGTTCATCCGCGGATTGTCGGATCGCTCGGTCAGATCCCATCGATGAATCTCTGTCGCGCGCGCCTGTATCTCGAAGGACCAATCGCCGTAAGGTGCCGAAGCCGACGCCACCGGACCATTCCCGCTCTTCGCCGTCGCATCCAGCGCAAACTCTCCGCGAATCCCGTAATCGCGCCCTCGAAACAAACGCAACAAATCGGCGAGTGATCCGTCCGACCAATGCAGATGAAACTGCGCCGGCTGCAACCGCGCTGAAGTCCCCGCCACATCCCCGCGGACAAATACCGTTCCCGCTGTTTGCAGCGCAACGCCGCTTCGCCACGGAGCCGCTTCCAACTGCACTTGCCATCGCCCCGGCGCGACCTGCTCGACGACACCCGCAACACTCGTCAACGCAAACGGCAGCTTCTCATCGATGATTTTGAAATTGACGCGCCCATCGTCGATATCGATTCGCGTCAAATGATTTGCCGGCGCACCAAGCGCCCGCGCAACGTTGTAAACCGCCGGCAACCCGCCCGGCACGTTGATTTTCGCGGGCGGCAGCCAGCGCTCCAGGTTCCAACGCCCTTCTGGATTGCGCACGAGGTTCAAACTCGGCCGGCTCAGCGACAACGTTCCAAACTCGAATCGTCCGCGCAAAAACCCCATCCATCGCAAACCCGCCGACAAGTGCTCCGCGCGAAGGAAATACTCGTTGCCGAACGCGGGATCTTCGCCCACGGTGATTTCTTCCGCGCTCAAGCTGGGCCTCGGCAAGAGCAGCACGCTGAATCGCGCAACTTCCACCGGCCGGCCAAACGCTCGCTCCAGATGCCGGACCAAATACCCATGAACGCGATGTGTTCGAGCCAGGAGTGACACGCCGACCTGCGAAACGATGACGATCGCGACGACCCACGCCGCCGGGCGCCACCATTTGCGAAGTCGACTCATAGTTTAGAGGGCACGCTGCGGAAATTTTCGCATGGCCCGGAGGGAATGGGAAGGAGCGCGCTCAGTGCACCGTATGCAGCATCCGACTCCAGCGCGTCCGCGTCGGCAAATGTGCCATCGTCTCGAATATACCGCTCAACCGCTGGAAGAACGTATTCGGCGTGTAGTCGGCGCTGCTCGCATCCACAGACCAATAAATCAAAAACGGCCGCCCCATAATCGCGTCGCGATCCACAAATCCCCAGTAGCGGCTGTCCGCACTGTGATCGCGGTTATCGCCCATCGCAAAATACTTATCCGGCGGCACGACAATCTCATCACCCTGCACGTATTTTCTAAAAGTGGTAGCCCACTCCGGAACCATCGGCGACGAATACAACTGCACGCCCTTAGGCGGAAAGTTGTAGTTCAGCGGATCGTACCCAACATTCGGGTCATGCGTCACGTACGGCTCGTTCAATACTTTGCCGTTAATAAAGACGCGCTGATCGACAATCTTCAGATGATCGCCCGGCAGCCCGATCACCCGTTTCACGTAGTGCGTGTGATCCTGGAACGGATACTTGAACACGATAATGTCGCCGCGTTCCAGCGGCCGGTACGGCAACAATTTCTCGTACCACGCCCCATGCCCGCCAAAAATAAATTTGTTCACCAACAAATGATCGCCAACGAGCAGCGTCGTCTCCATCGACGGCGACGGAATCTTGAACGCCTGCAAAATAAACGTGGTCGCGAAAAGCGCGAGCAGAACGGTAACCAGCAGCGATTCGAGATACTCCGAAATTGAGGTGTCTTCGTGGTAGTACGGCGCGTGTCCCGGCGCCCCGCCGTTCGGTGCGGGTACTTCCGCGCCGGCTGTGCCAACGGGCTCAGCCGCAACAACCTCGGTCGTCTCGGCAGGAGTGCTTACAGATTCCGGCATGTCCACCAGACTAGTTTAATCCTTCGCGGCAACTTCTAACCGCTCAAGTGCAGTCCTTGCCGCGCGTTGTTCAGCCTCTTTCTTCGTGCTGCCCTCGCCGCTCGCCATGCACACGCCCGCGACCCATACTTCAATTCGAAATTTCTTCTGGTGATCGGGTCCGGTCTCGCCCACCACGCGATACTCCGCCGGTGGCTGCCCGCGCCCTTGCAAAAATTCCTGCAGCGCGGACTTCCGGTCCGAGTCCGCAATCCGCGCGCCGCGCTCTTCCAGCGCCCACTCAAATAACGCCCGCTTCAAAACCTCGCGCGCCGCTTCCAGCCCGCTATCCAGATAAATCGCCGCAATCACCGCTTCGAAGGCGTCCGCCAGCAGCGCCGGCTTGTCCCGCCCGCCGGTCTTCTCTTCCCCGCGCCCCAATCGCAAAAATTCGCCCAGATGTAGCCGCCGCGCCGCCAACTCGAGCGCGCGCGCATTCACAATACGCGCGCGGCTCTTCGAGAGCTGCCCCTCGCTCCATTCAGGAAATGCCGCCAACAAATACTCGCTCGCCAACATGTCGAGCACGGCGTCACCCAAAAACTCCAACTGCTCATTGTCTTGCGGAATCGTGGAAGGATCCGCATCGGCCGGATGAGCCGCCCGCAATTCCGGAATCGCCGAGCTGTGCGTCAGCGCACGCTCTAACAATTCCGCTTTGGCAAACCGATAGCCGAGGCGCTCCTCAAGCTGCTCGTGTTTGCCATTTGCGGCGTCATTCATCGCGTCAGTCAATCCGGCCGGCGCGTCCATGATTACTTCAGCGCAAGCGCGAGCATGCTCACTTTGGAGCGCTCAGTTGCGTCGAGTTCGCCTTCTTCGCGGTGTCGATGCCGCTCTTGCAGTTCGCCTGCAGTGAGCTCTGGATCGCCGCGCACTTCGTAAACGCAGCCACCGCGGCATCAAAATGCGACGCCTTCTCGTTCGCCAATCCCAGCAAATACAAATTCACTGGGTCCGGCTCCGAGTGCGTGTCGGTCTTCAGCGACTGCTCCAGCGTCGGAATCGCCTGGTCATACTGCCCCTTCTGTAAGTACACGAGCCCGAGCCCGCTGTACGCCATCTCCAGCGCATTGTTCTTGGCGTTGTTGAACTGCTCGTCCGTCAGCTCCGCTGGTTTCGTCAACGTCGGCGTCACTTCGATCGCGCGCTTCGAGTACGTCTCCGCCTTGGTCAACTGCGCCATCGCATCCGGCGACTTCGGATTCAACGTCCGCGCCAGTGTCTGCCCCATCAATCCCAGAATCGGCGTGTCATTCGGATTGAGCGCAATTTCTTTCTCGCCGTAGTCGATCATCTTCGGCACTTCCTGTTTCGCCAGATAACCCGACACCAGCGTCTGATACATCATCGGCCGATACTGGCTCTGTGGATACTTCTGCAAAAACCCTTCGGCCGCCGGAATCCGCTTTTCGACATCATTCGGCGGAATCGCTTGAAACGCCTTGTAGTCGGTCTCTTCCTGCGGTGTCGGCGGCACAGTCGGCGCCGCCTGTGGCGTCGTTCCCTGCGGCGTGTCTAGCTGCAATGGAGCCGCATCCGGTTTCTTATCCGCCGCTGCTGGTTGCTGTTGCGTTTGCTGCTGCGCCGGAGCACTCTGCGCCGCTTGCCGGGCCGATGCGACCGGCGAAAATCCATAAGCGCAGAACAAAGTGCCCGCAAACGCCACCGCGCTTGCCCAGTGAATTACGTTCCGTTTCATCGTTTGTCTCCTCTTAGCTTCTACTTCCCCTTTGATCAACTCTCCGCCGCCCACTTGCGCATCACGTCCCCAACGTTGCCGCGCAAGAATTCAGGATCGGCGTCTCTCGCTTGTAGCTGAGATCGTTTTCGTGGCCAGAAGGACTCAGGGACGCTCGGACGATTTGCCCACAGCCGCCAAACCCTTCTGCGCGGCTTGCTTCGCTTGTTCGGGCCCGCCATTCACGGCCAGCGCCGCCTGATACTCCGTCTTGGCCTGTTCGGCCTGGCCCTCATCATCATAGATGCGCGCCAGGTAGATATGGGACCACACCAGGACCATCGGATCCTGGGTCGCCGCGTGATCTCCTGACGTCAGCTTTCCGAAAACTTCCTTGGCCCGCACTGCATCGTGATCGAGCAACGCCACCAACCCGATGCCGTACAACGCGCGCGGCTGATCCGGATATTTCGCCAGCACCCGTTGAAACGAAGCTTCTGCCGCTCGCGGATTCTTCTCCGCAATGCGTCGTTCGCCTTCCGTCAAATCATTGATCGCGTCCTGATCGTTTGGAACGGTGCTCGGATGCGGCGCCATTCGTGTCCGCGCAACCTGCTCCTGCGAAGGCTCCGCGGATTTCGGCGCGCCGACAGCCGGAGCAAATTTCAACGCGGTGTCGCGCTTCATCTCCGCGCTCGCGTCGATGGTCCGCACCATGTCGGGGAAATAATATTTCATCGCCGGCTCGGCGCCTTCGAAGTTTTCGAGCGCCTTGAACAGCGGCCGCACCAAAATGTATCCGTCCTCGTCGTTCGTATCCAACGCTGCGTCGCGCTCACCCGGCGACATCCGCCTCAGCTTCAACTCAACTGCGCGTACCATGCACTCCGCAAAGTACGACGGATAGTCGTCGCGCAAATCCGACGGCAGCCGCGGCGCATGCAGCGCAACCTCGTACAACGGCCGCTTCACCGCGATCACGTGCGGATATTGCAGCGGCAGCTGGTCGAGCAAAAAGTGCAGATACGCGTGCCGCACCGTATCCACCGGCACGTCCTCCGACCCGCTCAAAATAATCGCGTAGTGATCCTGATAATTCCGCACGTTCGTGATGCGCCCAACCAGCGGCTCGACCACGATCGAAAACGTCCGCGGATCACCCGGACTCGGAATCACGCGCAGATAATTCGTTGCCACAAACACGATCTGCGAAACCGTGTCGTGAATCTGATCGATCTCGTGGTTGTAGACCGGCTGCACCTGCACCCACAGCCGCCCGATGTGCTGCTCGACATAAAACTTCGACAAAATCTCCGAAAATCCCTCGAGCGTGATCACTTCCGGCGGCAGTTCGTCCCGCTTCATCGTCGGCTTGAAATTCGGCGCCGGTCCCGACACCAGTCCGAACCAAATGTATTGCGACAGCATCGCGCCCGGATCGTTCAACTGATGCTTCTGATAAAACTCGCGCAGCGCGTCGACTGCCGGTCCCTGCGCATGCTCCATGCGATCGCGAATCTGCGTCCGAAACGGCGTCCACCCGTCCGAGCTGACCTGCGACTCGAAACCCGCCGCCAGCAGCGCGCACATCGTCGTGAACATCGCTTCGCTGCCATCGACGGTAATGTTGGTGGCAGGCGCCTCGCGCAGCCCCAGCCGATTCGGCGCCTGCGTAGCCGGCGGCGGAAACTTCGCCTGCCCCGGCGCTGGCGCTTGAGCGGAACCCTGCGGCGCGGCCTGAGTTGAGGGAGGTTGAGAGTTCGACTGCGCATTGGCCGAGCCGGCAAGCGCAGACGCCACAACCAGCGCGAGGCTCGCCATCGCAGCGGTCAGCCGCCCAAACCTGCCATTCCGTCCGGAGCATGCCGACGCCTTTTCTTCGCGCTCACTTCGTGTGAACGCGTCGGCATGCGGAGTGAAGGAACCTCTCTTCGATTCTATGGGGGACGCCGAAGTGAAATTCGCTAATTCGTTTTCCTGCAAATTCTTCGCGATTGCAGCACCTATCTCTCGGATTTTTTCCGGTTTCACCATACAAGGCGACCCACTATCCGTCAAGGAATGCACCCTAAGGTAATAGAACGCCCTCACCTTCACCGCGCCAATCTCCGCCGTCCCCAAACGGCCAACGCTTGCGTCCACACCAGGCATCTGCTAACACTGAGTGCTCTTATTCCTCAAAACATCCCTAAGGAACGACACCCATGAGTGAAAATTGGATGAGAGGGGCCTTTATTTGGGTTGCGTGCCTGTCCGCCTCCGCAGGCGTTGCCGCGGCAGCCCCCATTGCGCACGCGCAACTGCTCCGTAGCGACAGTGCGCCCGCTCCTCAAGCCGCGACCGCGAATCCATCTACCGCCGGCCAATCCGCCACGCCCGCCGCCACACTCCCCACCGGAAAGCGCCGCCTTGAGCAAGACGTCACCATCTCCGGCGATACCGCCTGGACCGACACCGGCATCAACGTCCAACCCGGCGAGCACATCGTTGCTACCGCCACCGGCAAAATGCATTACAACGACAATCAAACCGACTCCGACGCCGGCGGTCTCGCGCGCAACTTCAAGGACCTGATTCGCATTCTTCCCTACAACAATGCAGGCCGCGGCGCCGTCATCGGCCGTGTCGGCGACGCCTCTTTCGCGCAGCCGTTCCTCATCGGCGCCAAGTGCAACGTCATCTCCTATTCCGGCGGTGACTTGTCTGTCGGCCTCAATCAGATGAGCATCGACACCGGCACCGGCTCCTACAAAGTCCACATCGAGGTCTACGCGCCCGACTCAACCTTCATCGCCGTTAAGCAAGTCCAGACCATGCCCGGCATCGACAATGCCCTCTTCACAAAAATCCCGCGCCGCATCGCCGACAAAGCCGGCGACCCGGGCGACATGGTCAACTTCCTCATCATCGGCGATGAAGACGCCATGAAAAATGTGTTCCAGACCGCCGGTTGGGTGCACGTCGATGCCGACGTGAAAGCGACTTTCCTTCACGGCTTCATGGAGAGCATGTCGAAGGAGTCCTATCTCACCATGCCGATGAGCATCCTCTATCTCTACGGCCGTCCGCAGGACTACGGCTGGGCACACGCCGAGCCAATTCAAGTTGTGATGTCACGCAATCACTTGCGAATCTGGAAGGCGCCGTTTGAAGTAAACGGGCAAATGGCATGGGTCGGCGCCGCCACTCACGACATAGGCTTCGAGCGCGACCAGCGCAACAACGGCCTCACCCACAAAATCGATCCCGACATCGACCTCGAGCGCAACTTCGTCGAAAAAACTCTCACCTCAACCGGCCTCGTCAGCGAAGTCGAGCACTTCACTCCGCAAAATCCGCTCACGACCGCCAAAACCGCCACCGGCGGCGAATTCCACTCCAACGGCCAAGTCCTAATCCTGAAACTTAACGACCAAGCCAAAACCCAAACCGCCTCCTCCCACTAATCGCCAGTGATCCCGGCAATTCCGTGTAGGGGCGCAGCACCGCTGCGCCCCTCGTCCGCAAGATCCCCGCGTCTGCCGCTATAACCCCCGCTCAATTCAACAACTTCCCCGCCAACCAGTAATCCACACTAAATTTCCCCGGACTCGCAAAAATCAGCCAAATAAAAAACAGCACATACAAGACTTCCGGCAAATACAAAAAATCATCCAGCCAATTCAGAGGCGAAAGCCCTTTCGGCAAAGTCGAAATCGCCTCGGTCAACGTCGCCACAACCATATCGATCAACAACGCGAAACACGCCGCGCTCGAAAGAAATCCCACCGTCAGCAGCGACCCACAAACAAACTCCACACTCGCCACGAAGTACGCCGTCTGCCGCGGAAACGGAACACCGGCCTTAACCAGCGTGTCGTACACAGGCTTCGTCCCGCCCGCCACAAACAATTTGTTCGCCCCAGAAATCGCAAAGAACGAGCCAATTGAAACGCGCACCAGCAAAATTGCGTACTGCTCCAACCCAGCTCCGCCCAGCAGCGCAAAATGAATCAACCGATTCCAATCCACGCCATCACCTCCATCGGTTTCGCCCGAGACCTCGAATTACGAATCCATCCGCTCGACCAAATTCGCCCGCGACGCCGGCGCCGGAAACGGATCCGCGAAGTACTGCGTCTCCCGCGCCACTTTGTCGCCTTGAAACTCCATGATGCTCACGGTATACGACGGCTTCCCGTCATACGTGAGCACGTATTCGGTCACCCAAAAATCGCCGCTGCCAATAATTCTTCGGATAGTGAATCGCTTCTTGTTCGGCTGGCTCGATCGCTGCGCCTGAATGTTCTTCCGCCCACGCGTCCGCTCACCCGACTCCGGATAATCCAGCACCGCATCTTCGTGATAGATCAGGTGTTCCGTCTCAAAGTCGCTGGCATCCGACGCCGCCCAATGCTGATCCAGCGCCGCGCGGATCGCCTGATCACGCGCCTCTGCCGCCTGTCCCGGCTTTTCCGTGTCATCCATTCACAGACTCTGATGCGTGACCAACCACTTGTACGCAAAAATTCTTTCGGCCGGCATGGAGCTAAGGAACCGTCACGCTCTCCGACTTCGCGCCCACCAGACGCTGTACCGAATCCGTCACCACCGCTCGCACCCGATACGTTCCCGCCCCCAATTTGAACGCGAATGCCATATCCAAACCGCGCGCAGATAGCTCGGCCAGTTGCGCGTCCACCGCGTTGACAGTGACATGCCTCTGCTGCGCCCCAACGAGTTTGTCTTTCCCATCGAACACCGCCACGACAAACGTGATCGTATTGAGGTTACGTTCCGCTTCGCGACGAAACTGCAGCGCCTTCGTATCCACATGAGTAGAAACCGTCAGTACCTGCGTCTGATCCGGCTGCTGAGCGACGCTACTGGTCAAATCAACCGGCACCTGCGTGACATCGACCTTCGACAGAATTTGCTGCTGAATCTGATCGTGTTGCGCACGCTCGGCAGGATCGTCACTAGCGCCCGCAGGAGACGTCCCTACAGGCACGTCGCCCTTCGGCGCAAAATATCCGCGGCGCGCTTGAACGCTCAAACCCTTGCCCCCACCCGCGAGCGAAACCTTCAACGCGTGATAACTACCATCCGCCTTCAACTCTGCTGGCGCGAAAGCCAAAATGTACGCTCCCGACCGTTCCAGCGACGCAAACCCTGCTTGCAGATCGTTGTTGTTATGCGCATATTTGCCGCCGGTCCCTTCCGCAACCTCGGCCAAAACGCTGTTCACTGCATTTTCGCGATTCGAGTCCACCGCGCGGCTCGCCCGCATCGCGTCGCCGTTCGATGGACTGTAACCGGTTGTGACATCCCCGCTGCGCACCAAAATCGCGAGCCCCCTCGGATCGAGCGAGTTGATGACCACTTGCGATTTCAACGCCCGATCGATGACACGATCCAATTGCAATTGCTCCGTCTGCGACAGGAACCCCGGCGAAACCAGAATCATGTTGCGCCGCCCCGGCATTTGCGACAGCCGCTGCACCACCCGGTCCATTTGTTGCAGGTTGTCGCGTACCAGAATGTCGTTCTGCTGCACGATCGTGCGCGCGAGGTTCAGAATCTGCGCAACGTCGAGATCGCGGTCGAAAGCCGCGTTGGCATTCTCCTTCGTGCCGCCTCCACCCGAATTGCCGCCGGGACTCGTATTGGCTTTCGCGGCCTGGGTAGCACCCACCGGGATTTTGCACTGTGCCATCTCATCCCTTGCGAGAACCCATACGTCGGCGTGCGGCTCCTCTGACAATTCGGTGATTCGCAGCGCCTGATAATCCGACAAGTGAGGACAATCCAACTCCCCAGCCCGAACACGCGCGCCTACGTAAACTTTTACCACGGCTTCCGCTAACTCGCGTGGGTCATCTGTAAAATCCGCCAGCATCTTTTCCGAGGTAAAAATCGCCACGCGATCATTCGGCGTGAGCGAAGACGAAAGATATCGCTCCGCGCCAATGCGCGCCGCCGTGAGGTCCACATTTTTCGTGCTCAAATTGTCGAAGTACAGCGCGACAAAATTCCTTTGAGAAGTCGGCGACGCAGCTGTACCGGAAACATCACCTGACGTTGCAGATGACGCGGTCGAATCTGGTGTCGTTGAACCACCGGCCACCATGTTCTTATCAGCCGCGCTGGGAGACTCAACCTCAAAATGAACGATTGATTGCTCCTTCCCCCGATCGAAAATCTTGAAATCCCCTTCGTGCAGCCCGCCAACGAAGCGCCCGCTCGCATCGGTCACAACCGCCCGCACCACAACCAGATTGCTCGTCACCTTCAAAGCGGGCGCCGCGCCCGTCTGTTCTTGCGCCTGCCCGGTCCCTTGCGCTTGTGCCAATGCGTGAACTGCGACGAACAAAAACCCCAACGCAATCACAACAAGGACAATCGACAGCCAATAGCGCGTCAATCGATTCCCCGCTCTCCGTCTGAGCATGAATCTCATAATCTAATTTCTGATAGACGCCGCACCCGCACAAACGCCGCCGCCGTCTTGCCATTTGTAGCGGCGGAGCTTGCTTATCCTGAGCTTCGAAGTACTCCGGCCGGCCTCCCCATCTTGCCGCGCGTCCTCGCGCAGCCACAGTCTATGTGGAGTGCGGCGCTCCCGCGCCGCTTTGACGCTTGCTCACCAAAACTTATCTGGAACCAACATAATTTCCGGACCCACCGGGAGAAACAATAGAATCGCCGCACAACGGTTCGATCGCAGCCAATCCGCCGTCATCGACAGAAACCATCACTCTGATACTCCCGCCCTTCTTCCCGTCCCAGAAAACTTGGGTTTCGATCTGATAATTCTGGCCGTCCGGCCCGACGAAGCACTTGCACAAAGTCTTGTCCAGGTATTTTAAGAGTTCCTCGTAAGACATTTTTTGCATCCGCGCCAGCTCTTCGTCGATAAGCGCCTGGGCGATTTCGTAATCCATCTCTTCCACTCCGTTCCGTTCATTCCTTCGCAGCATGGGCCCAAGGCTATCGGCTACCCGGCACTCGATGTAAACTCCCGACCAGACATCACGCCGCTTCTCAATACTGAGAAGCGATCGAAGCTGGAGTAAACATGCCCGCGCACAACAACACTTTAAAAGACTAACTGTCTCGCCATCGAGAAATCGATATCACCGTGGTCGGCAGGAAATCCGGCCGATCGATCTCCATTCCCGTCTGGTTCGTGTTGGAAGACGACACGCTTTACCTCTTGCCCGTTCAAGGCACGGATACGCAGTGGTTCAAAAACGTGCAAGCGAAGCCTTCAATCAAAATCGCGGCCGGCGACGCACACGCTGAACTGAAACCTGTCGTCGTAACCGACGCAAAACAGGTCGCGTCCGTCGTCGAGAAATTTCGAGCCAAATACGGTGCCGGCGACGTGAAGAAGTACTACTCCAAGTTCGACGTCGCCCTTCTCGCCAAACTGAGCTAGCGCTCGCTTGCCCGGGAGCGACAAAATGTGACCGAACGGACTTCCTCGCATCAGACTAGCGTCGAGCCCCGTTCGGACGATAATCTTAGTCCTCGCTCACAAGCACACGAACCACACCTAAACGAGTGGCCACCTCTCTCACATCGCTTTCTCGGGTCTTCCGGTCCTTCCGATATCGAGATTTCCGCCTCATGTGGATCGGAGCCTGCGTCTCCACGATCGGCACATTCGTACAGCAGTTCGCGCAAAGTTGGCTGGTCTACGATCTCACCAAAAACCCGTTCTATCTCGGCCTGGACCTTTTCCTGGGTCAGCTTCCGATCATGGCGTTTTCCCTTTTCGGGGGCGTTTTCGCGGATCGCCTGGACCGGCGAAAAATGCTCCTGGCCTCGCAGTATATCCAGATGACGTGTGCCTTTTTGCTCGCAATCCTGTTCGTCACGCACACCGTCAAGGTCTGGCACATCCTCACGCTCTCGTTCGTCGTCGGGCTCGGTCAGTCTTTCGGCGGCCCCGCGTACTCGGCTCTCCTGCCGACGCTGGTGCCCGCCGACGACTTATCGAACGCGATCGCCATGAATTCCATTCAATTCAATCTCGCGCGCATCATAGGTCCCACCATCGGCGGCATCGCTTACTCCGCGCTCGGCGCGACGTGGTGTTTCACTCTGAACGGAATCTCTTACATCGCGGTGATCATTTCGCTGTTTGTGATCAACGTCAGTTTCGTGCCGGCCAAAACTCAGCAGCGCGTTCTCAGCAGCATGGGCGAAGGAATTCGATTCATTCGCCAAAGCCCGGGCATGAGCGCGTTAGTGTTGCTCGCGTTTTGCACCACCTTATTTGGATTTTCGCTCAACGGATTTCTGCCCGTCATTGTGCAGAACATTTTTCATCGAGGTCCGCAGACCTACACCCTGTTCCTGGTGTGTTCCGGCGCGGGGTCAATCTGCGGAGCCCTGATCGTGGCATCCATTGAAAAAGTCAAAGGAAAAGACCGCGCGACGCTTTTCATTCTGATCTCGCTCGGACTCATCACCATCGGATTTGCGCTTTCCCGCTGGCTTCCGCTCTCGTGCATCCTCATTTTTCTGGCTGGCCTGGCCATCATGGCATCCGCCTCCATGATGTTGTCTCTCGCTCAACTTTCCACGACCGACGCCA
>Ga0207109_1160_pt1 | contig 15416 bp, 13 predicted proteins | sample Alteio_BWMinHeat_73_FD_153584 | JGI IMG/M metagenome (GOLD analysis project Ga0207109, IMG submission 153584) | Enriched cells from forest soil in Barre Woods Harvard Forest LTER site, Petersham, Massachusetts, United States -... | ecosystem: Environmental > Terrestrial > Soil > Temperate forest >... | reverse complement strand
ATTACCAGGAGCATCGACCGCTGTATTTCCGTCCGGATCCGGATTTCCCGCTTGAAAAGGAACTTGGGACGCAGCGGGGCTATGATTCCCCTGAGATGGACCGCCTGCGTGCATTTGGCCGCAGCAGCGTCGGCGGGATTGGTAATTGGCCGGGCTGGGATGATTGGCAAAGGGCTTCGCAAATCCGTAAGGATGCGAAATCGCGAACTCGTTCGAGCAAATTGACGCGGGACCAGGCCGCGATCGACAAATCGTTCCTGAACGGGGCTAGCCGGCCGGGAGCAGTTGAGTTCGACCGATTGCTTCCGTTGATGACCTTCCAAACGATCGACTGGCGCATGCTTTGCGCGGACCTGGTTGCGTTTGCTCCAGGGATGGAAACGTCGTGGGCTGACGTCGAGGCCGTGCTGGAAGCGGAAGCGACCGACGTGCGTTTGCCGAAGACGGGACGGATTGACGAATCCGCTCGCAAGCTAATCGATAAGGCACGTCGAACCGATTGGCGAACTCGTGTCGTGTCCGACGCCGATTCGAACGGCGGATTCGCAGTTACTTACGACGGGGCGGGTCGATTTGTTCTGACTCGACTTCTGCCGACCGGCTTGCGCGAATTGATCGTGAACGACGGCGAGACGCTGCGGCATCTATACCCGGAGATCAGTGTCGGAGCACAGCGACCAATGGTTCGCGCTTATCGCGCCGAATTCGCCGGCATTTTGCCGGGCGCGCTGCCGCCGGTCGAGGAGCTGGCTCGCGGCGCGGACGTTGTGGCAATCGACGAACACACCGTCGCCGTGCGGTTGGTCGGCAAATCGCGGAGTAATTATGAATTGCGTTTGATTTTTGCCGAGGATGATCGGCTGGAAGAGCAACGGCTAGTCGACATGAAGACGGGCAAGCCGGAGTGTACCGATCGCTTCGACAAATTCGTGCCGACGCAAGCTCCCAACTTGAAGCCGGACCTGAGCAAATTGACGGTTTTGCCGTTGCCCTATCGCACGGTGGCCTGGGCTGAGGCGCGGACCGCTTCGAAAATGACCCCTGCCGATGTAACGGAAAGTGTGTCGAGACAATTGCTCGCCGCGAAATTTGTTGCCTGTCCGCACGACGGCAGCTATGTGTTCGAATTTGGTCGATTCATTCATTCCCAGTCATCGCGCGATCGGTCAGGTCGCTATGTCGAGCCGGGATTGCTTGCCCTGGCGCGCTCGGCCGGAGATTTGAGCATTTGGTGCCCGCCAAGCATGTTCGACGAGCATGCAAATCCGTCGCTCATTGCCTATGTCGAGTCGCTTAAGGCGATCGATTCCCAGGATGCAGCCAATAAGTTGACAGCAAATACTGGTCTGTTGCCTACACTCTACTCGTTGAATCGTCTCCGACAGAAATGGAGCAACGATTTCAATATCGAGACGCCTTCAAAGCCTTTGACGGCCTTGAGCGGTACTCGCGAAAACGATTTCAAGAATGATTCGCAATTGAAGCGGCAAGCGATTTTGGATGAGACTCGCAAATTCATCGCGCAGCATCAACGGGACGAATTTGGCTGGCTGACGGCGATGCTTCCTGATGGCCGCTCCCTTCAAGCCAACGATCCAGCGCAAGCGATTGCCGATCTATGGCAACCCCTCGAATCCGATTCTTACTTCGGGAACCTGGCGCGCTACCGACGGATGGCATGGCTGTTGGCGGGGGGAGCGTCGGCAAAAGCTCGCGACGTATTCGATGACATTTGCCGCCACGCTCTTTCCGGGCAATTCCCATTTGTCTCGGATCTCGTCAAGAGTCTGCCAAGCAAAGCTGGCGTCACCTGGCAAATGCAAGTGTCACGGACGGTGGGCGAGCTGGCCAAGCTCGGTCGCGGCGCGGAATCGCTCTTCCTCGCCGAACAAGCAGTTGCTCTTGATGGAACGGCGGTCGGCCGCGATGCCTATGCTGAAATAGCTCCGCACCTGGAGCGTTTCAGCCCATCGCTGCGGTTTGCCGTCGCAATGTTCGTCGCTCAAATGGGCGATCGGAAGTTGGCCGCGAAGCAGGTCGAGAGTCTGCTGAAGAATACCGACTTGGCGAATAATCCTCTGGTTTGGCGGGCAGCTGCCGAACTTGCGTACGGGGGCACAGTCGGTCATCGACTAATGTGCCTGGAGCGGGCGCTCGATTTGGAATTCGCGGCGATGAGCGAGGTTGTTGACATCGCTTCGGTTCGGCATGATTACGGTTTGTTATTGTCAGGCTATGCCGACTGGATCGACGCATGCCGCAAGGCTGGTGTTGCTTTGCCGTCCGATTTGCCGGCGCGAGCGATCAAGTTCGGCGACCGTTGGCGAGCGCTCGATCCCGATCCCATCCTTGCTTGCCAGGAGGTCAGCCGAGTTCTGCGCATGCTCGAGCAGACAGATGAGGCTTGGGAATACCTGACGACGCCACTCGCCCAGGCCCCCGGCGACTCGAAGCCATTCCGTGCCCTCGCCACGGAGCTGGAATCGTCCGGTGAGCTAGCGCTGGCCGAACGAGCGCTCGCCGCCGCCTTTGCCGCTGAACAGACCGATGCCCAATTGCTCTGGGATCGAGCCATGCTTCTACGGCGAATAGGTCGATCCGACGACGCTCGACGCGCGCTGCAAAAATTGGCGGATGGAAACTGGCAGCCGCGCTTCGACGGCATCAAGCAGCAGGCACAATGGTTACTTAATCAATGAAAATTGCCACAAGCCTGTGGTTGGCCACAAAGACGATTTTGGCGATGTTGAAGAAGTTGTTCACTAGCCGCTTGACGCGCGCAGCCCAGGGGCCTTAGGATTCACGAGCAACGGCTGAAGGGTGGTGGGTGACGGGTGACGGGTGGTGCGTCAGAAGGGAGAAGAGAAGCAGTCGGCAGGCGGCGGAATCTTCCACGAAACGGGGGTGGAACTTTTGGTCCGCCGCAGCGTCGAAGCCCATAGCCGAATGGTGGCGGGTGGAGAGTGCGGTGAAAAAAAGAACGAATGAGCAACTTGGTTGGAAAGGAGGGCGGCTCGAAAAAATAAAAAAATCGCGGGCGATGACGGACCAGGAGGAGCGGCTCGAAAAAAACGGAGACGACCACTGGCCGAAACCCTGCCAAATGAGGCCATTTCCGGCCAGCCACTGCCCGATACCCTGCCAAACCAGGCCAAACCCGGCCAGTGGGATTGACGACCACTGCCCGAAACCCGGCCAAACCCGGCCAGCGGGATCGACCACTGCCCGAAACCCGGCCAAACCCGGCCAAATCCGGCCACGACATCGGAAGGTGGTGCTGAAATCTTTCCGGGCGCGGACAAATGCGGACAATTCCGGACATGCGGCGCTGCGAGGGCCGATGCCAATCTCGACCAGGTCGGTCGGTCTTGACAGGATTGGCTGGTTCTGCGCAAGTTGGGGGGTGTGTCGATAGATCGTTAACCCACGGATGGGTTTGCTCATGGCACCGCACCAGGCAACCGTTTCGCCTATGCCTCCGCAAACCGGCATGTATCCGCAGCCGCCTGCACCTCAGCGATACGCCCAGCCCATCATTCCGCCCGCTCCGCGCATCGTCTGGCCGTGGCCGATGTTCTTGCTCGGCGCGGCGGCGCTGCTCGCGGTTTGGATCGGCCGACCGTATTGGCGGCCGACTAATGCCGATCGCGTCAAGCATGAACTCCAAGAAGCACGCGGGATCCTCAACCGCCCGTCACCCGATCTCAATCGTGCATTCGAGTTAAGCCAAAGGGTTCTTGAACAAGGGTCGGTCTATCCTCAATACGTCGGCGAAGCGAGTTACCTGCTGGGCTGTGTTTCCTTGAAGCAAGCTGAGGACGCGCCTGAGCCGGATGCCAAGTGGCAGGAGGCGCGGCATTATTTCGAGCAAGCCGAAGCCGCCGGAGCACCCGAAGCGGACAAAGTGCGGCTGACGTTTTCCCTGGGCAAAGTTCTGCACCTGACCAAAACCGACCCAGTGCGGGCTTTGGACTACCTGCGCAAGGGCGACGATCCCGAGGCGGCCAGCGAGCGTTGGCAACTCTTGGCCGAGTGTTACCAGACGCAGAATCCGCCGGACATCAAGGGGGCGATCGACGCGACCAACAACCAGATCCCGCTGATCCTGCAAGGCGACGGCCGCAGCCGCGCCCAAGCCTATTACCGGCTCGCCGAGCTGCACCTGCGGCGAAATCAGGTCGCCGAAGCGCGCAAGGCGCTCGAGGAGATTCGCGTCCCGGATTCGCAGGAAGTGTATGATTCGTCGCGCGTGTTGCTGGCGCGCTGCTACCAGGCCGAGGCTAATTACGCGCTGGCGACGACGGCTTGGGAGCAAGTGCGGACGAAGACGAAGCCAGTCCTGGACAAGGGCGCGATCGACTTCGAATTGGGCTGGTGTTACTGGAAGACGGGCCGGAACGAAGAGGCGAAGAAGGTGTGGGATGAGGCGCAAACCTATGGCGGCGAACCGGCGCAGGCATCGCTGTTGCGTAAGGCGGAAATGCAACTCGCCGAACCTCCCAATCGCGCCCGCGCCGTGCCGACGCTCGAAGACGCGCTTAAGTCGGTGCAGAAGCCGGCAGACTACCGCAATTCGCTTTATCCCTTGGCTCAAGCACAGCAATTACTCGAACGGAGTTGCCAGGAATTCAAGTCGACCGCGGATTGGGCTTCGGCCGGCAAGCTGGCGGAATTGCTGACGCGGCTTTCGAGCGCGAACAAGGGCAAGGAATTGGCGGCGGAGATTGCTCAGGCGTGGGGCTTGGTGCTCCAGAAGAAGGCCGCGACGGAATCCGGCCAGGCGGCCGCCCACGACAACGAGGAAGCGGTCAAGCAATTTCAGTGTGCCGCAACGCTGTCCGCCGAAATGGCCGCGCCGGAACTGCCGAAAGAGATTCAAGCTGAATGGCTTCGCCGCGCGGCCAACAATTACCTCAATTGTGGCGACAAGCTCAACATCCAAAACGCCATCGCCATGATCGAGCGCGTGGAAAAGCTCGGCAGCGCGGGGACGATGGAAGGCGAACTGGCTTACCTTCGCGCTCTGGCTTTCGCTCGGCTTGGCGAGACGGAAAAAGCGCTCGAAGCCTATCGCGGTTGTCTGACGCCGAATAACCCGAAGCAATATCGAGCCCGCTGCGACATGGTCAATCTCGTGGTGAACCTGTCCACAAGCCCCGAGGACAAGATCAAGCGGCTCGATCAAGCGGCGGAGACCCTGGCGCCCAATCTTGATCCAGCCGTACACGATCAGGACCCGGTCGTCGCGGAAGAGTCGGCTTATTTGATGGGCCACCTCATGTATGCCAAGCACGATTGGTCGCGGGCGGAAGCTTACCTGGCGGCGGCGATCCGCCAGTATCCCAAGAACGAAGAGGTGCTGAATTCCCGTTATTTGCTGAGCCAGTGCTATTATTGGCTGGCCACTCTGGAAAGCCGCAAGGCCAACGACCCCAATCTGCCGGAAGACGAACGCGACAAGGCCCAGCGTCGACGCCAAGATTTCCTCGACAAGTCCCGAGCGCAAGCCGAACCGTTGCAAGAAGACCTGATCAAGCTCGAACAAGAGCAGAAGATGACCGAAGCCGAGCGCTCGCTTCTCTGGCTCACTTCCTGCCGTGTTGTCGAATGCTATTACTTCCTCGGCAAGTACGAAGACGCAGCCCGCCTTTACAATCTGCTCCGTATGCGTTGCGCCAAACCGGTCGATGAACTCAAGGTGCTCTCGCAGCTTTGGCAATGTTCCTTCAGCCTCAAGGATTGGGAAAAGTGCGCGAGCTACACGACCGACATGCGCAACCTGATGAAGTCTTTGCCCAACGAAGCGTTCGACAACGCGTCCAACGACCACAACCGCGCCTTTTGGGAAAATTGGTTGAAGAGCGTCGACGACATCTTGGCAAAGGCGCGTGCCGCTGTGCAACCGCCGGTCGTGACCGGACCGAAGGGCTGAGCTCGTCTCGTTAGCGCAGAGGAGGGGATTTGCACAATCTGGCGAAGCCCTTCGCCGGACGCTGTCAGTCCATTAAACGGCATTGCACTTTTGGAATTCCTCTGCTATCGCCCAGCCTTCCGGAAAAATCGGAGGAGGGGGAGCCATGTTCAAGCATTTGGCGGGAGCTGCGGCCGTATTGCTCGGCCTGGCATCAGTCGTGACGGCCCAGCCGCCCAGATCGGCACCGCGAAATTCATACGACATTACTCCCGAGGCCGGTCCTTGGGCGATTTGTGTCACGTCATTCGTCACGCAAATCGACCGGCCGCAGGGAAGGGATTTCGCTCCCGGAGAATTGGAACGCCTTTTGGCCGGTTCCGACGCCCGGGACCGATCGATTCGATTTGTCTCCGAACTGCGGCGCGATTACAGCTTGAGAGCGTACATGTTCAATCGCGGCGACGACGAACGGAAAAAAGAAGAGGAGCGTGTTGCCCAGGATCGCCGCGAACGTCAGGAATTTCTGGCGAAACATCCAGAGCTTGGCGCGGCGATGCCGCCCACGATTCACATCAAGCGGCAGTTACATATTGATGATCAATATATCGTGCTAATCGGCGGATATCGCGATCGAGAAGATGCCCGTCGTTCACTGGAAGGCATTCGCAAGCTGAAGCCGCCGTCGCGAGATTTCATGAATCTAGTGGCCGGCGCCCAAGGCGACCACAGCTACAACTCACTGATGAACCCGTTCGTCACCGCATTCGTCGTCCCGAATCCAACCAACGCCACGAAGCTGAAGCCGCCGCCTCGCGATCCGAATGAAGTAACCATCGACATGGGGGAGCTCAACGCTCACAACCCATTCAGCCCGCTTGCGCACCAGAAGAAATGGACGCTGATTATCAAGGAATACAAGATCCCGATTCCGATCAGTGGCCGCAATGAACACGGACAGTCGCTCGATCTGGAAAAGACCGGCAAGACCTATGACGCGCTCGCCAAGCAAGCCGAAGCGCTCGCCGCGCTGCTGCGCGACAAGCGCTTCGGCAATGCCTTCGAGACTTACGTGATTCACGCCAAATACGCCAGCTACGTCACCGTCGGCATCTTCGACGGGCCGAAGGATCCGCGGCTCGCCTCGACACAGGCGACGTTGGGCACGCTGAGCCTTCTGGACGCCAGCGGCCATCCCATGGTGGAACTCATGAACCCGGCGCTGCCCATGGCCATCCCGCCGCTCAAACCGGAACCGTTGGCCGGCCGGTGACGGGTGCTAGTCGGAAGTACGCAACGCAATCGGCAGCCGCTCGTTGAAACCTGAATTAGCCAATTCTTCGGCCGCTGGTGCTTTCGCGCCGGCGGCCGCTTCCATATCATGATAACGTTGCCGCGCGCGATTCGATGCGCCGCGATGTCTCCATCAACCCGTGAGGGCCCGATTATGCGACGAGCCTTGTGTTGACTGGTCGTCTTGCTGCTGGCGTCGCCAGTATTGCGAGCCGACGACAAACCGAAGGAAGACAAGAAACCGCCTACGCCCCAAGAACAATTCAGCGCTTTAGTCAAGGACTACTCGAGCGAGCAGGCCAAGATCCTCGCCGAGTACCGAAAACTCAAAGGCGCGGAGCAACAGAAACAGCTGCAGAAGTATTTTGCGCTGGGCGGCGAATTCGCCGGCAAGATCTACAAGATAGCCGAAGACAATCCCAAAGACCCGGTCGCTGTCGAAGCGCTGTTTTGGATCGTCCAAAACGACCGGTCGAGTCCAGTACGCACCAAGGCATTGGAGAAAGTCAAAGCGGTTATTAATGAGATGCCGCTGGACGCCTTGGCCAAACGGCTCAAGACAGTGTTTGGACTTGGACCGGACGTCATGGACGTCGTTTTCGAGCGAGCGAAAAAAGAGAAGAAGTCCGACGAGGTCGGCGACCTGCTGGGCTGGCTCGTCCAGAGCGGCAGTTATCTTCCGGTCGGCCAGAAGGCAATAGACCTGCTTGTCGATCAATACCCGGAACATCCGGCGATTGAGAATGCCTGCCAGTCTCTCGGCCAGGGAAGGGTCAAAAATGCCGTCGAAACGCTCAATAAGATCCTAGAGCATAGTACCAAGCCGAAAGTGAAAGGAAGTGCGACGCTCGCACTAGGTCAGTTGACCGCCGCCAAGGTCGATGGTCTTGGCGACAAACTCGCCGAAGCCGAAAAGGTCGCCGCTGAGGCAGAGACTTATTTCACCAAAGCGATCGATCAGTACGGCAAGGATTTTCCCGCTATCAAGACCGCCGCGGAACAAAACCTGAAGCTCTTGCATTTCAATCGCGTCGGCTTGACGGTCCCGGAGATTAGCGCGGCCGATTTGGACAAAAAGGAATTTAAACTGTCCGACTATCGTGGAAAGGTGGTCTTGCTGGACTTCTGGGGGAATTGGTGAGGCCCCTGCCGGGCAATGTTCCCGCACGAGCGGTCGCTCGTGAAGAAGCTCGCAGACAAGCCTTTCGCGTTGGTTGGCGTGAATTCGGACCCGAATCTCGACGACTTGCAAAAGGTCCTAAAGGACGAAAGCATTACTTGGCGTTCGTTCTGGAATGGCGAAAAAGGCACGCAAGGGCCGATCTCGAATGAATGGAATGTCCGCGGATGGCCGACGCTCTATCTGATCGACCACAAAGGCACGATCCGACGGAAGTGGCTCGGTAGTCCTGGCGAAAAAGTCATGGACGAGGCGATCGAGAAACTGATCGCGGAGGCCGAGAAGGGCTCCAAGTAGTAGCAATTGAATTGCTTCCGGCCGGCGCGTTGATTGCGCCGGCCGGTTCGTCATTTCGCAATTCGAATTATTGGACCGACACCGATGGTACGAGCGCTTTTGCCCGCGTTGATTGTTGCGGCAACGGCAGCCATTCTCTTTGCCGACGCGCCGCCGCCGATTCCCGTCGATACGTTGCCGAAGAACATGCCGATCGACACGGCTCCCCTCGGACTCGACGCGCCGCGAAAATCCAAAGACAACGTCCCGACTCCGGATCGCGTCGCGCTTGGCCGAAAGCTGTTCTTCGACCCGATCCTTTCAGAAGACAGCACCGTCGCATGCGCGAGCTGCCATCAGCCCAATCACGGATTCGCTAGCGCCGACGGTTTGCCGCGAGGTATCCGCGGCCAACTGCTGCATCGCAAAGCGCCGACGCTTTTTAACCGCGATTACGGCAAGGCATTCTTCTGGGATGGGCGAGCCACGACGCTGGAAGAGCAAGCTTTGATGCCGATCGCCAATCCGGAAGAGATGGGCTCGAGCGTGGTCTCTGCGCTAAAGCGGCTCGTTGCGAACACCGAATACAAATCAAAATTCGAGACCGTGTTCGACGACGGATTGACCGAAAAGAATCTTGGAAAGGCAATTGCGGCCTTCGAACGGACGCTGCGCCGCGGCGATCGCGGCGTCGATCGTTTCCACGACAACGGCAATCGCGAGGGGATGACCGCTGAGGAACGCCACGGTCTGTGGCTCTATGAAAGCAAGGCAAACTGCTGGCGCTGCCACGTCGGGTCGAATTTCAGCGATGAGAAGTTCCACAATACCGGTGTGAGTTGGGCAAAGGAGCCGCTCGACCTCGGCCGCTTTGCCGTCACGAAGAACGATGCCGACCGTGGCCGGTTCAAGACGCCCACGCTGCGCGGAGTCGCGCTGACCGCGCCCTACATGCACGACGGCAGTCTGAAAACGCTCGAAGAAGTCGTCGAATTCTACAATCGCGGCGGCCGCGCCAATCCAAATCTCGATCAGCTGATCCAGCCGCTCAACTTGAGCAAAGAAGAGATCGACGATTTGGTTGTTTTTCTCAAGTCGCTTTAGCAAGCATCGCTCAGTCGTGGAATTCGGACGTTTTGATCGTGCACAGGGAATAAATGCCGCCGGTCAGGCTCATGAAGCCTAACTGCTGGCCAACGAAATCGCATGTATATTGAATGAACTTGTCCGGCCGATCGCGCACGGTCGCCGAACCGGAACATTCAAGTTCCGACCGGTAGCTGGGAAATGACGACATCCATGTCGCACGATTCTCGCCAACGATTCCGTCCACTGCGCATCGCGCTCTTGGCCGGCGTGCCAATCGCGGCATGGGCTTGTTGGATCGCGTTGCAGCCCGCTGATCGGATGCTGGCGCCCGATAGCACTCTTCAGTGGCGGTCGCTGCTGTACGATCCATACGACGTGTCCGCAATGGCGCAGCGCGGCATGAATGCGGAGCTACACCGCCAAGCCGGCGCTCCCGCAATGCCGAAGTACGTTCCGTGGTATTCCTTTTCTCGATTGATCGAGGCGCCGCGTCCTCCGAAGCCACGCTATTTTCTTGAATACCCGCATTCGTTGCTGTTGCTATTCCGGGCTGGGTACTGGATTCAGCCGGACTGGCAAGAATTCAAGAATCACCCGGACCGGATACCGCCGGGATTGCCGGACTGTTGTTACCACAACATTGCCATGCACAATCCGGAGACAGAGAACCAGTTTACAATCTGGCGATTTTTCGTGGTCGCCACGCGCTTTTACGTCAGCGTCATGGCCTTGGCCTGGTTGTTGCTGATCGTGGTGCTCGAACGGGGCTACGGGCCCGGCACGGAGTTGAGCGGCGGTTCTTTATTGCTCCTGCTGCCCGGCGCCGTCTTCTTCACGCTGAATCGTTTCGACATTCTGCCGGCGCTGATGACCGCGCTGGCCTTCGCGTGCCTGGGCCGGCGGCGCATTGTCGGCGCGGGGCTTTTCCTGGGACTGGCGACCGTCCTCAAGATCTACCCGATCCTGTTCGCGCCGCTGGTGCTGCGCTATCTATGGCCGGAGAGGCGCTTGGCGCTGCGTTTCGCGCTGGCCTATGCGACTGCGAATCTGCTGTCGCTGGCGCCGGCGCTGTTCGGCGACGACTGGCGGGCGATTTCGGCGCCGTACCTGTTTCAGCTGACGCGCACGCCGGAACCGGGGTTGACGATCTACGGCTGCATCCTGCCAGTCCAACTGGCGCACGGTTTGACCGGCGCGATGGTTCGCTTCGGGGCACTCGCGACGGTGATGCTCCTGGCGTTAGCGACTCCCATCGCAAGCATGAGTTCGCTGTTGCGGCGCTGCTCACTGGTGCTGATCGTGTTCGTAAGCCTGGCAGTGTTTTATTCGCCGCAGTGGTTGCTGTGGTTTGCGCCGTTGCTGTTGCCGCTGCTCGGAGGCGATCGGAGGATCGGGAAATGGGTCATCGCGCTGGACGCCGTGACGTATTTAACATTTCCAATATGGTTTTTCATTCTTTCCGACGTAGGTTCCGAAATCACGAAATGGTTCTACGAATTTCCCGCCGGGGGAAGGGATGGCGCGAGCGACGAATTCCTGCAGGATATTCTCACCCACTTTGGAAGTCTGCTGCGTTTGGCCCGTTTTGTCTGCCTTGGCTTCATGACCTGGTATATTGTCGGCGGCGAGTATCCAGTGCGCACTTGGTATGACCGGCTTCGGCGGCGAATTTGGGGGGCCGCGCCGGCGCTAACGCGTGAAGTTTGAATGGGAACTACAAAATCTCGGTCATTGTCATCGCCTGTCACTCGATGACGAGCGTGCAGCCCGCGAGTTGAAAACGCAAACAACCGTCGTTCTCGGAAATCACGTCCGGGTTGAGCATATAGTAAACGAAGCGCCCGATCTTCTTGTCGCGCACAATGCCGCCCTCGCGCAACACCCCCAAATGATGCGAGACGTTGACAATCTCGCCGCCGATGGCATCAGCCAGCGTGCCGACGCTCTTCTCGCCCGCTTTGAGCTGCATCACCAGGCGCAAGCGGTCCGTGTCCGCGATCGCTTTGAGCATCTTGCTCGTGCGCGAGACATCGATGCCGTTCTTCTTCCCGCTCTTGGCCATGATGCGACAACTCCCGCGGACGGACCGACGTGGAGACCCCCTGACATCATGATTGGGGTATAACGAATTCGCATTTGGTTGTCTACGAGTTAGCGGGGTTTTTTACGAAGTGAACGAATCCGGCCAATAATACTGAAATGTTCAAGCGAGCGAGACGCGCTGAGCCGACTTCATTTGTTCGCGCAATTGCCCGAAATAGCGGGTGAGCTCGTCGGCCGTCGTCGGACCGCGGCTGCAACTGCTGCTACCGCAGCCGCTGCTACACCCACCTTCACCGCACGAACCACAACCGCCATCGCCGCAGGAACCGCAGCCCGACTCGGCCGGCCGCGAGCAATCGAGGAAATAGACCGCGACCCCGTGTCGCCGCCCCAATTCCTGTTGCAGCAGCGTCAGCGGGACCGGGCCCCAGGACAACACGTTTACGTCCGCGCGCTCGCCATCGAGCGTCAGGTCGGCATCCAGCGGTTGCAGCGCGAGCCCTTGATCCGCGACCAGCCCTTGCAGGTCGTCGAGCAGTGCGCGGCCGCGATCGCGCACGTCTTCGGCCTGGCGCCGGTCACCAGGCGATGCGAGCCGCAGCAGCTCGCCGGTTGCGGCATCAATCATCTCGGGCAGGGCGGGGCACAAGACCTCGCCCAGTTCGAGTCCGCGTTTACTGCGAATCACGGTGGCTTGGCCGCGAACCGGATTCAATCCGCCGGTGTCGCGGCAGCGCGAGATCGCGGCGGCGCGGCCGTGGCTGACCAGGTATTCGGAAATGACCGTCACGTTCCCGCCAGGGTCGATTCGGTGAAGCCGAGGAAATCGCGCATGTGGCGATCGTACTCTTCCTGACCGTGCTCGGTGCTCAAGTCGAGTCGAAGTTCGTTGATGACTTTGATGCTGAAATTGCGGAACCAATAGTCCCAGCAATCCGCGCAGATGCTCTCTTGAATGCGGCGGCCAAGCTCGTCGGGCATCGGCGGCGCGGCCAGCCGGTGCGCCCGGCTGCCCATGTCGCAGCCCGGACGCTGACACGCGAATCCGTCGCCGGCCGAACCGGAATCGGAGTCGGCCTTTTGCTGAGATTCCGGCAACGGCTCGCCGAGTTCGACGAGCATGCGCCCCATCTCGTCGCGCGGCATTTTGTCGCCGCGCTCGTCGGCAATTCCCCAGCCCTCTTTCAGGACGCGCACCGCCTCGTCGCGGTTATTGAGCTTGAGCCGGCACATGGCCAGGAGCTGATAGACCTTCGAGAATTGCGGCATCAATTGAAGAGTGCGAACGAACGACGCGGCGGCCTCATCGTAGCGCCCGTCCTCCATCAGCAGTTGGCCAAGACGGAAGTGACCCAGCTCATTCTCCGGGTCGTCGTTGGCCATTTTCTTGAATTGCTCGATCCGCTCTTGAAGCTGACTCATGGTGTTCAACCTTTAACGTCCGGCAGCACGACCTTGACCTTAAAGCCCATCTTATAGCTTTTGCCGGTCAAGGTGTCGGCCGCTTTGATTTCGACGGTAAAGGTTCCTTCGCGCGTCAGGGGCAAGGGAAGGTGCCAATCGAGCCCGGGAGCATCCTCTCTGGCGCCTTGCTTGATGACGAAAGGCTGCGGCTGTTCGACAGTCGGCTTTCCCGATTCGTCAAAAATGCGAACTTCGACCGTGTTGTTCGGTTGCCGCGTCGCTGGATCGCGGGCGAATCCGACAGTCGCGAAATGCACGATTGGCACTTGCCCACACACGCTTTGGAATGGCGCGTAGGGTCCTTCAAGATTCCCTTCTACCTCGTAGGTCATGCGAAACCCGACGATCCCGAAGTCCATTGGCAGAACCTCGAAGTTCTGCTCAAACGTCTTCGATTCGTTCGTCTTCCGGTCCGTGACGATCATGGTGCAGGTATGGGTGCCTCTCATCTCGGAACCGATGCCCAGATAGGCCCGCGCCGGCATCTTGCTCGCGCCGAATGGGAGGAGAGCTATCATCGGATCGGCCTTGCTTTTATCCAGGACGACTTTGCCCGCCGAGTCCTTGACGAGCATGCCGATCGAGTATTCGACCCGGCCCTGCGGGTCCGCTCGCAGGCCCTGGACATCGAACACCAAGTAAAAGAGATCGCCCGGCAGATAGCGATGGTGCGGTCGATTTGGGCCAAACTGGCCGCCGAAGGTGACTCGCACGTTGGTCAGGCTCAGTCCAGTCTGGGCTGGGCCGAAATTCAATGCGGCGGCAAGGACCAAGGTCTGCAACATAGCTGGTTTCCTTTGATTGCGGAGTAACAGAGCAAACGCCAAGGCGATCGTGGCCGGGACCGAGTCCTCGAAGCCGTGGCGAGCATGAACGCCGCACCTGAGCTTCGAAGACTCAGCCCCGGCCACGAAGCGCAACCGCTTGGCGCGTTGGCGGAGCGGTTACTTCGTCAGTCGTTCGTTTTATAGACGGAGATTGGAAAGCGCATCTTATAACTCTTGTTGGTAATCATGTCCGTGGCCCGCAGTTCGACGGTAAAGCTGCCGGGGCGCGAAAGCTGAATCGGCAAGCTCCACGGGATGAGGGGAGCCTCTTCCTTGACGCCCTTGTTGACGAAGTAGGTTTGCGGCTGTTCGTTGTTCTGCCGGCCGGCTGAGTCAAAAACGCGCACTTCGACCTGATTGTTGGGCTGTTTCATGGCATCGACGGCGAAGTTGATGGTCATGAATTGCATGACGAGCGTTTGACCGGGGACGCCGTGCAAGGGCGCGGGCACGCGGTCGTCCATGTCGTAGGTCATGCGGAAGGCGACGATGCCGAACGCCGGCTCGCCGACCTCGAAACTGCGATCGACTTTCTTCGTCTCGTTCGAGGCCCGGTCGGTCACGGTCACCGAGCAGGTAAAAGTGCCTTTCATGTCGGGTCCGATGAGGACATTGGCCATCGCGGGCCATTTGGCGGGACCGAGCGGGATGACGGCTTCCTTGGCCTCGGGCTTGTTCTCGAAGACGATCTTGCCGGCGGGGTCGGTGACGGACATGCCGATGGTGTATTGCACCTTGCCTTGCGCGTCGGCGCGCAAGCCCTCGATGTCGAATACCATGAAGAACAGGTCGCCCGGAAGATAGCGGGCGTCGGGCCGGGTCGGGCCGAATTGGCCGCCGAACGTCACTCGAACATTTGTCAGATTAAGCTGGCCGACGGAACCTAATCCCGTTCTCTCCTGGGCAGGCCCCAAACCCATGGCGGCGGCAAGAACCAAGGTATGTAACATGGTCGTGAATTCCTCTCACGTTCGGACGGTTGCTCCGAGGGACTCCTCTTCCACACTGGGTATTGTGCCGACATCGCCGTTTTTGTGCCAGACGAAGTTCGGATCAACTCGCGCGTCGGAAGACGCGCCAACGTAAGAGGATACGCTTCCAATTCTGCCTTCGCGCCCGGATAATAGTCTGCCATGAAGGCCATTTTTGCCTGGTGTCGCCGCCAACTGGCTTTTTCCACCAGCTCCGCCGCATGGACGGAACGGCTGGCGGCGCTCGGCTTGCTCGTGGCGGGCGCCGGCGGCTGGTGGCTCAGCCGCGGCCTGCCGCTGGACGGACGACTGATGTTGCTGGACCTGTGGTTGGTCGTGGCGTGCCTGCTGATGCGCGCCGA
>Ga0207109_1159_pt1 | contig 15417 bp, 11 predicted proteins | sample Alteio_BWMinHeat_73_FD_153584 | JGI IMG/M metagenome (GOLD analysis project Ga0207109, IMG submission 153584) | Enriched cells from forest soil in Barre Woods Harvard Forest LTER site, Petersham, Massachusetts, United States -... | ecosystem: Environmental > Terrestrial > Soil > Temperate forest >... | reverse complement strand
CGGCTTCGAGGCCATTCATATCGGGCATGGCGAGGTCGATCAGGACCAGATCGGGTCGCAGCTCGTCGAATTTTGCGATACCGGCGCGACCCGTTTCCGCTTCGCCACAGACGGTCCATTCACGCGAATTAACGATCGCTCGAAGGATGCGACGCGTAGTTTCGGAGTCGTCCACGATCAAAATGCGGAGTTTCATCGGGAAAGAGCTTAAAGAGTGGGGCTGGGCATTGGAATACCAGCTTCCCCTTACGCATGGTTAGGCAGAATCTGCAGTCCTTACGGCCAGTTGACTAACGGGAATGGCCTGTGCCTGAGCAGATTTAACGTCGCGTTCATGTCCTGAATCGTACGGCGGGCATCCAACCAGAACCTGGCTCTATCCCACAATTCCCGTTGGAGGAGCGCATGGCAATCAACCGAAGAGATTTTCTCCGCAGCGTTGCGGGTGTCGCGTCGACGGCAGCAATCCCTGGCGCTGTGCACCGAGTGGGTGGAGGTGCGCAAGCGGCACTACCGGCGCCAGAAGACTCCGGCATCAATCACATCGTCGTGGTGATGATGGAAAATCGCAGCTTCGACCACCTTCTTGGCTGGCTGCCGGGCGGAAATGGGCATCAAGCTGGACTCACTTACATCGATAGCAACGGGGAATCGCATCCGACGAATCGGCTGACAACATTTGTGGGTTGCTCGCACCCCGATCCAGATCATTCCTACGCGGGCGGACGGAGCGAGGTCAATAACGGCGCGATGGACGGGTGGCTGCGCACCACGACGAACGACACATTTTCGATTGGCTACTATTTGGAAGAGGACCTGCCGTTTTTCGCGGCGCTCGCACGAAATTTCACCACGCTCGACAATTACTTTGCATCGATCCTTGGGCCGACGTTTCCGAATCGCGTGTTCCAGCATTGCGCGCAGACCGATCGCACTTCAAATACGATCGACTTCTCGACACTACCGACAATTTGGGATCGACTCGCGGCATCGGGTGTGACGCACAAATACTACTATTCGAACGTGCCGTTCCTCGCGCTGTGGGGACCGAAATACATCGGCATTTCTGCGTTCGTTACCGACTTCATGAGCGATGCGGCGAGCGGCAATCTGCCGCAGGTTTCGTTTCTCGATCCGCGGTTTACGATTCTGGACGACGGTGAAGGGAACGATGACCATCCGCACGCCGACATTCGTGCGGGAGAGGCGTTCCTGGGGCAGGTGTACCGGGCGATCACGGCGGGGCCGGGTTGGGCGAATACCGTTCTGGTGATTAATCGCGACGAGTGGGGCGGATTCTTTGACACGGTGGCGCCGCCGCGCGTGATCGCACCGAATTTAGTGGATACGGATTTGGTGAATGGGAATGCGCTCTTGGGATGCAGAGTGCCTGTCGTTGTTGTGTCGCCTTTCGCCCAGGGAGCGAATCCGGCGGTGCCGCGGATCGATTCCGGACTGTACGATCACACTTCGGTGCTGAAGTTGATCGAGTGGCGATTTAATGTTGCGCCGCTGACGTCTCGCGATGCCTCCGACGAGATTGGGAATCTGGCGAGCGCGCTGAATTTCAACAGTCCGAACTTTAAGCCTCCGACCCTTCCTGTGGTTCGTGCGCCGTTTCCGACGCCTTGCGGGTTGTTCGAACTTGGAAGTCAGGTCGATAACGAGAGCTACGACTTCCGCAAGCTTTTAAATTCCGAGCTCATGGCGGTGTGGCCGAGATTGTAGCGACGGTTGCTGATCCACTCAGGTTCCCGCAGAGGCGGTCGCTTTTGTGGCGATGAGCTCGTAGCCTTTTGCTTTCGCTTCTTTCGCCAGACTCTGCAGGGATAGAGCACCTACTTTTGTTTGGCCGGCGCTGATTTGCGCTTCGCCGAGTGCAAGGCGAGCCTCGAATTCTGTTTGGACGAGGCCGGCGGCGCGGGCATCCTTCTGGACAGTTTGGAGCGCTTTGATGGCGTCTGCGGCTTTTCCGCCCCGGGCATCGACACGCGCCGCGGCAATCGTGGCGTCCGTGCGCAACCCGTGATCGTCGGATTGCTTGGCCAACGCGACTGCCTTGTCAGCCTGCTCTCTTGCGCCGGGGATATCGCCGCTCGCTATCAGCGCGTTTACGAGAGCGATGCGCGCCTCTCCTTCGCCGGATATGTCTTTTTCCGATTGCAACTCATCGGCGGCCGCGAGAGCGGCTTTTCGCGCGTCGTCGATTTTGTTTTGATTGAGTAGCGCCCCGGAGAGTTCGACGCGAGTCCATGCCGCGTCGTTCTTCGCTCCCGCGGAGTCGAGCGATGCGACAGCTTGTTGCAATGTCGCGACAGCAGAATCGACGTTGCCGCTTCGCAACTGCACGCCACCGAGGCTCGATTGCGCTTTCGCGACCCCGGCGCGATCGTTGGCGGTGCGCCAAATGTCGAGGGCTTTCTCGCAATCGGTTCGAGCTTGGCGAATCGCGCCATAGCTCACGTCGATTCCGCATCGGTTATTCAACAGTGTTGCTTCCAAATTGCGGTCGCCGATATCCCGCGCAGTCTTCAACGCTGCTGTGAACAGCTCTTTGCCGTGCGCGGCGTCGCCTATGGAATAGAGGAGAAGTGCAAGATTTTGCCGAGCTCGCGCGGCGTCCGCCAATTCCCCACGTTCTTGGGCCACGGCGATGCTCTGTTCGTAGGTCTTTCGCGCTCCGGCGGTATCGCCGCGGGTGGATTGAATGTTCGCGAGATTGTTGAGGGCACCGGCTTCGTCCAACTTGTCGCCGATCGACTGGGCAAGCCCCAAAGCGTCGCGGTAGAGGGGCTCGGCGGCAGCGTAATTTCCGGCGTTGTCGTACGCTTTTGCGATCTGATTCGTGGCGCGCGCCGCGCCGAACTGGTCGCCCACATCGAGATTAAGCTTCTTCGCTTCTTCGCATAACGGCGTTGCTTGAGTCGTTTCGGCCATACTCACGTGAGCAATACATTGCGCGATGCGTGCGCGTGCCAGCAGAAGGTTCGCGCGCAACGATTGCGCTGTTTCAGCGGCTGATGTCGCGGATTTAAGCTCGGCCGGGTAGTCGCCGAGCGTTTCGTGCGCTTGTGCTTCGGCAAGATCGAGCTGAGCCTGAATCCCGAGTGGAGGATTCTGGCTGCGAACCTGGGAGATTGTCGTCAGCGCGTCGCGAGGTTTGTCGGCGCGTATCTGTGTGTTGGCCAGGAGCAAACCGTAGTCGGGTTCATCGCGATATTGGGTCCAGAGTTGGGAGTATTGCTGGATGGCTTTCGGCCAGTCGCGGCTTGTTGCTGAAAAACGGGCGCTGATGAGATCGCGGGCTTCTGTGGAGAGATTTCCGGAAACATCGACCGCTTTTTTTGCCTCTTCGGTTGCCTTGGTTTCGAATCCGAGCGCGTCCCAGGCTTGTGAGAGGGAGCTGTGAGCTCTGGCAAACTTCGGATCGTTGTCGATCGCTCGTTGGAGAAGGCGAGTCGCGCCGGGAAGATCGAACGTGCGCAACTTTTCTTGAGCTTCGGAAAATGCTGTGAGCGCGTCGGGATTTGACGAGAGCGATGCGTCGACTCTGGCTTGGTCCGCGGCCGTCAATTGAATGCCGAACTTCTGGCGGACTAGTCGACCCGCGTGGACGACGAGATCATTTAAATCCGACTGCGTGCCGGGCTGGGAGAACGACCCTAAGCTTTGTGCATTGGCAGCGTTGAAGAGATGAATGTTCCACTGGATGTCGAAATGTTGTGGCTTGCCGGTCACGTTGTACGTGCCGGTGATCAGGACGTCCGCTCCCAAATATTTTCGAATCGCATCGGCTTGTTTTTGCGAGATCGAGCCGGAGACATCTCCCAATCCGAGGTCTTGCTTCATCTCGTTGACGCGATCGGTGGGCACGAACCGGAGTTGGTCCGTGTCGAGCTGTGACCACAAACTATCGACCAGCACGTTGCCGAGTGAATTGGCTTCCTTTCGGCCTGACAAATTCGTAAAACCGAGAATTGCGACGGACTTTCTGACGACGCCCGGACTGGCTACCGTGCTGACGGTAGACGAGGTGCTGTTCGATCTTCGATAGCGAGCGCCAATCCAAGTCGCCGCCGATGCTAACAGGGCGACCACAACAGCCGCGACCAACCAGCGCCATCGACTAGCAGAGGAAGCAGTGGTCGCGGAGGCCGTCACATTGTTCGATGTTGCTGAAGGGGCGCCCCAAGCTGCGCTTTGCCCGGTCACGTTAGGCGGCCGTGCCGGCATTGCACCGCCAACTAAAGCTTCCGCGACATCCTCGGCACTTGCGAAGCGTTGTTCCGGCTCGCGTTCCAGACAGCGCGCGATTACCAACTCCCACTTTTCGTCCAGATCCGGTACGCGAAGTTTCGGAGAAGGCGCAGGCGCCTTTAGCCGTTTGATCGCGGTAGATAGCGGCGTGTCACCAGAGAAGGGAAGTTCTCCCGTCAGCATCTCGTACATCACAATTCCGAGCGAATAGATGTCCGTCGCCGGCGTGAGCACGCCGCCTTCGATTTGCTCCGGCGACATGTACGCTGGAGTTCCAACGATGTCGCCCGTGTGAGTGAGCGTCTGGCCGTGGTGATCCTCGGCGTGCGCCAAGCCGAAATCGGTAATGACCACGCGAATCGCCTGAGATTTGAGATCAGCCTGCGATGCGGATCTCACGTTCGCACTGGACGGCGACGCCACCAACATCACGTTGCTGCTTTTGAAATCGCGATGAATCACGCCCGCGTTGTGCGCCGCCTGAAGCCCCGCGCAGAGTTGCGTGACGATCGGAAACGCTTCGGTCGTCGTCATCCGGTTGGAGCCGCGCACTCGCTTGTCGAGGGATTTGCCTTCCAGCAGCTCCATACTGACGATCAAGATCTCGCCATCTGCTCCCGTCGCGGAGTCGCTCACGGAATGGCGGAACACATCGAACGTTCGGCAGATGTTCGGATGAGTCACCTTACGGGCGAGCTGAATCTCGCGGCGGAAGCGTTCGATGTCGCGCGCGTCCTGGTGTTGTTTGAATCGGGCGGTCTTGACTGCGACCCGCTCGTTAAGCTCCTGGTCTTCGGCCTCGTACACCTCACCCATGCCGCCGCGGGCGACGAATCGAATTACCTTGAAGCGGCCCGCCAAAACCTGGCCAGGGGCAAACACAGCGTTTGGGGGTGACTGGAATAGAGGCACACCCGTGGGCGCAGGGACGCCGTCACCGGGCGCGTTCACGTAAGACAGCGTCAGGTCGTCGTCGGCTTTGTAATTCGGCGGCTTGGGCTTCGGATCCTCTGTCATACGCACAACTAGGGTGTCATCGGCACAACTTAGGCACTAAGTGCCGCGTATTATGCCACGTATAGACGTCCCGGCACGCCGTCGACTCATGGCGCGGCAGGGTCCACGTGCAGTACTCCTAGGCGGTGGGTACCAAAAAATAACTTCAGTATGAGACTTGACGGTCTTGCTAGGCTGCAATACAAAGCACCATCTTCTTTGTGCTCTGATAACTGGAGGTCCAGATCTATGAGTTCTTCTCGCCTTTCATTGGCACTGGTATTGGTGCTCCTGTGCGCTGCTGCCCCCCTACGCGCAAATTCCATGCACGGAACCAAGAGTGCGTCGAATAACGGTACGACGACGGCGGCAAATTTCGATGGTGCCGGTCCGACGATTAGCGGCATTTCGACCACACTTTTCATGAACTCGAACGAATCTCCAACTGAAGTCGATGATGTGTTCACGTTGCCTGGGTTCAGCAGCGGCGCAGTTTTCACATTGACCTTCAATACCTCAAGCGCCACGTACGGTATATTTGATTGCAACAATGGCACGAACAATTTCGCGGTGTCGACGCCGGTGTTTCCCGCGACGGTCGGCACACCGTTGGTGGGACCGTGCACGGTCGGCAGCGACAACAGCAATTTCGTGAACTTCGTGGACGGCGCAACTAGCGCGACCATGCAGTTCAACCCCAGCACGGGTGGCGCACCCCCGACGTTTGTTTTTTGGGTGACGGACGGAGAGTTGGTCTCGATCACGTCGTCAGGCGGCACGACCCAGGTTGCCGAGCCCAGCACGATCGCACTGCTCGGCGTGGGCGGCGTGGGCTTGGTCGGCTTGCTGATGTTCCGACGCCGCGACGCGCTAACAACAGCGTAGCGACAATCGCATTTCATACTCTGAAACCAAACCGCTCGCCCGAAGTCTGGTTGCGCACACGCTCAGGACAAGTCTGCTCACACGAAAAAAAGCGTCGTGAGTCTTAGTTGACGGTTAGAGGCACGTTGAAACTTTCGGTCGTTGAGCCAGATTTGGCGGTTACGACGATCGTGTAATTTCCCGCCGGTGTGCCGTTGCCTGATCCTCCGCCACCATCTCCACTTGAAGAACCGCCACCTCCGCACGCGCAGAGTGCCAACGCGAACAGCGGCACCAAGCGCCAACGCGCTTTGAGCGAGGGGCGCGCCACCGCATTTAGGGTAAGCATCATCAGGGCAACGAATGCAGTCATGACCCACTGCCAAGGAAATTTGTTTGGAAGAAAGAACAAGAGCTTCGAGCGAGCCGTTGTGTTGACAGTAAGCGCAAACGGAGTTTTCGAAGTCGCGCTGATCTGAATAGTGGACGGGGAAATAGAGCATGTGGCGCCCGCCGGTGCACCAGAACAAGTCAGGCTAAAGGCGGCGACCTATACATAGCGGGAGATCCACACCCGCCGGTCCCCAAAATCCGCCAACTCTTCTAAAATTTTATTCGACAAAGTATCAATTCCGTGAGATACTCACCTCGTAAACATCTACGCCCGAACCGATCCCAATCAAAATCCAAGCCGCTAACTCCTGTAGTTTCCGCACTTGCATAAGTGCAGATTCCAAAGACTTTAAACTCCCGTAGTTTCAACACTTATGCAAAAGGCGGGCGGCTCTTCGGTGCCATACCCTTGAGGTTGGTTACTACAGGCAAGCCGCCAGTGTCGAGCCGGCGATCGATCCGCGTATCGCTGGCCAGCGACCGAATCTCGCCCGGGTCACTGACTTCAAACAGATCGACAAGTCCTGGAATGTTTCGTCGCTTCAATCGAGATCCTCTGGCTCACTCACGTGCATCGGATTCGAGATCTCCTTGGCCAGGCGCATGGAAGCTTCTTTGAGGCTGGTTCCGCTCCGCTCTCCGGTCATCATTTGCGCCAGCAGACCAGTGATTCGTTCCGCCGCACTCTCAGCACTGACGCCGTGCGCCTGGATATTCGAAATGAGATTTCTGTCTGCGTCGGTCTGGCCGGAGTGAGGTTTGTACGCCATGTACGCGGAGAGACTCGCGGCAGCCGCCAGTCCCGGCCGCTCACCGATCAACAACACCGTCACTCGCGGCGAAAGCAGGTCGCCAATGTGGTTCATAATTCCAACTCGGCAGTGCCGCACGACAAATGTCGTGCCGACTGACCAGCCATTCGATTGAGCGCGCTTGATCTGTAGCGGAAACAATGCGGGGACCTGCTCCGCGAGCGCTGCTCCCGAAAGTCCGTCTCCGATAACAATTTGAACGTCCGGAGTCTTGACGCATCGTTCGAGCAGAAGTCTTTCGCTAACAGCGTCGAGTCTTCGCCCAAAGTCTGGCCGCAGCAGAAACTGGGATTTCGTTTCAGCCCGCGTGCAAACTTCGAACAAGCCCCACTGCGCCACGAAATCGGCAGGGAAGTCTCGCTGCAAGTCGAATTCGGTCCACACTGCATCCACTGCCCTCGCGCGAGCGTTGCGAAGTTCGAGCTGCATGCCCGTCGAATACGAGGCTCCGCGCTCCACGAAAATGCGCGCCGGGGTCCTGGCTCGTATTTTCTCAACGACATCGGGCCACGCTGCAGCCGGGGAAATCTTCTCGTCGTCGCTCATCACAGTTGCGCGGGTAGCACCCGCTCAAGCCCGGTCAACAGTTTCTGCCGATGGCCGGCCTCCAGAGCCGCTGGCGCGCCGTCGCGATAAATTCCCATTCGCTCCAGCCATTCCACAAATTCTGGCGCCGGGCGCAGGCCAAATATCTCGCGCGCCGCAATCGCATCGTGAAAACTCGTCGATTGATAGTTCAGCATGATGTCATCGCTGCCGGGCACGCCCATGAAATAGTTACATCCCGCCGCAGCCAGCAGGAGCATTAAATTGTCGGCAGAGTTTTGATCCGCGACGGCGTGATTTGTATAGCAGACATCGCATCCCATCGGCAGCCCGAGCAGCTTGCCCATGAAGTGATCTTCAAGGCCGGCCCGCACGATTTGCCGCTCATCGTACAAATACTCCGGACCGATGAATCCGACGACGCTGTTCACCAAAAACGGATCAAACGCCCGGGCGACTCCGTAAGCCCGCGCTTCGAGCGTCAGTTGATCGACTCCATGGTGCGCCTCTGCCGACAGCGCGCTCCCCTGACCCGTCTCGAAATACATCACGTTGTCCCCGACCCAAGAAGTGTTTCGGGATCGGTGATGTTCCAAAACTCGCTCGCGGCCTTCCCGCAAAACCGCGAGATTGATTCCAAAACTCGTGTTCGCCGCTTCCGTACCCGCAACTGATTGAAACAGCAAATCGATCGGAGCTCCGCGTTCCAAACATTCCAGTTGCGTCGTGATATGCGCCAGGCAACATGCCTGCGTCGGAATATCCATCCCCGAAATCAGCCGATCAAGTGCGAAAAGAATTGCGGAAACTGCGGCTACAGAGTCCGTCGCGGGATTCACCCCGATCACCGCATCCCCGCATCCGTAGAGCAGCCCGTCGAACGCCGCGAGGAAGATGCTGGCGCAATCGTCCAAGGGATGGTTCGGCTGCAACCGAATACCGAGCACTCCTCGTTCGCCCATCGTATTTCGGCAGCGGGTGACGTTTCGAATCTTCGTCGTAGCGAGCACCAGATCTTTGTTGCCCATCAACTTCGTTACCGCCGCCGCCATTTCCGGCGTGATCGCCCACTTCAGCGACTTCAACTCCGCCTCGGTCGTCGCATGATCGAGAATAAACTCACGAAACTCTCCAACGCTCATCCCGCGCAGCCGTTTGAACGCTACAGAATCATGTAACTCAAGAATGAGCCTCGAAACCTCATCCTTTTCCGCCGGCACCACCGGATGATTCAAGAGTTCAACGAGCGGCAAGTCCGCCAGGGCACGCTTTGCAGCAACCCGCTCACTCTCCGACGCAGCCGCAATCCCGGCAAGCTGATCGCCGGACTTCTCCTCGTTGGCCTTCGCCAACAACTCCGAGAGACTCGCAAAGTGAAATCGCCGATTCATAGCCAACGCCGCGAGTGTAGCAAATCGCCTCTAGGGAAGCCGACTCGCCTAACAGCTGTCGAATCCATGACTCTCCTCTTCGCGCCAACCTAAGATGTCCGCCAAATGGCGCCAGAGTCGGACGCCCTGCTGAATCAAACAATTTCGCATGACCGCATCGTCGAGAAACTCGGCGATGGCGGAATGGGTGTTGTCCGATTTCCGACCATCAAGTGGCTGCGATCCGGCCCGCAGCGTAGGGGAAGGGATCTAGCCTCAGTTACTTGTTAATGCTGTTCGTAACGCTTAACCCTTACGTGATGAACAGTATGACAGTTTGCATACTGTTGCACCCCTATTAGACCTTCGCTCCATGGACAGTTCCTGCCTCGACTTCCAAAATCGTTCGACAACGTGGATGGCTACTCGACTGACTCGGGCCTTTGTTTTCGGGGATTGTCGTGTCTCGTTTGTGGCGAAACAGATTCTCGCGTGCCTCTGTGTTTGCACTTCTGTGCATGGTTGGGCCCGGGTGTAGGTCCGTCCGCAGCCAAACGCTCACTGTTTCAGCAACACCTTCCGCTGTTAATTTTACACTCCCTCGAAGCGGCGTCGGCGCGGGCAATTCGCAGATCACCATCACCACGCAGTGGCTCGCATCTGTTCCACCTCTGACAATCACCCTGTACGCGTTCACCAGCAGCACCACGGCAGCTTTGACCGATGGAGCCGGGCACAACATCCCGACCTCCAAGGTCTCAGGCAGTGCGAACGGCGGTTCATTCGCCGCTTTCACCGGTACCAGCTCCTTCGCGGCGGGACGAAGCATCACGATTTTCACGCAAAGCACACTTAGCATCGCCGGGTCGCGCAACGACACCCTTGGACTCCAGATCGATACAACCTCGCTTGCTCTTCCACCTGCCACATATCAGGGCACGCTGACGATCCGGGCGGCGCTGTTGTGAGTTTTGCGAAATCCAGGGAGAACGTATGAAAGGCCTGACAATGAATTCTGTTCGACGGAAAGTATTGAAATGGTTGCAAAGTAGCTCGCGAGCGGCGCTCGTTTTCACGCTCGCAACGATCGGCTGTGCAGCAGCAACTGAAGCACAGGTCAACTCCAACTCAGCCACGGTGAATCTGTCGGCAACGCTACCCGAGTCGCTCACGATCTCTGCGAGTCCGTCCAGCGTGAATTTCACGCTCGCCTCCAGCGGCACCGCCGTCGGTTCGTCTCAGATTTCGATCACGACCGCGTGGGCGTTGCTGGCCACGCGCAGCAGTCTGACGCTATACGCGTTCGCTTCCAGCGCAACGGCAGCCCTAACTGACGGTTCCGGCGACAACATACCCGCCGCAAATCTGACGGGAAGCCCGAACGGCGGCTCGTTTTCAGCCTTCACCGGAAACAGCCCATTTGGGACGGGCACCAGCCTGACGATCTTTACTCAAGCCATCACGACCGGAAATCTAAACTCCACGCGCACGGACACACTCAATCTGAGCATCAATACGACCGGATTGAGTTTGCCAGTTGGCACCTACACCGGCGTTCTGACGATTCGGGCGCAGGCTCTGTGAGATTGCCGACCATGCGCCCTCGCTATCAAATCGCACTTCTAGCCGCCGCGCTCGCAATCGCTCCGAAAGTGGCGCGAACTCAAACGATTTCCCCTGTAATCGCGGAATACCAGGGCCACGCCGACGGCTCCTTTCAGATTCGCAACGATACGCTGGCGCCATTCACCGTCGTATTGAAGCCAATGAGTTTTTCCGTCGATTCGAACGGTGAACCGAGCTACCGCCCACTCGACGCCGATGTGCAACTGGACTTGTCGGCCAAGAGCTTCCGCGTACCGCCGAAGCGTCAGTTCACAGTTTTCTACAAGGCGAGCGGCGCACATACGCCGACCTGGTTCACAATTTATGCCAGCATCATCTCTAACGCGCACGCCGGTTCGATGAACATCGTGCTCGATTTGCCGCACACTGTATATTTGCTCGATCGGGAAACTCCGTCAGTCAACGACATCGTGTTCCGCCCGAGCGCCGACAAGGATTCGGCCAGCAACAAACTGTCCCTCGTCGTCGAAAATAAGTCGCCAGAGTTTACGCGGGTCAGCGAAATCGAGGTTTCTTCCGCTACTGGCAAGCAGACGTATCCCGGGTTCGCATTCTTCCCCGGCCAGAGCCGCGTTCTGCATCTCGATTGGACGAAGCCCGATCCTCCGACAAACATTGAGCTTCACTTCAAGAAGTTCAGCGCCGTCCATGCCTTGCCGCCCGATGGCACATCTCCGTGAAATTCGGCGATGTCGCGAGCGCGCTTTGCCAATCAGCGCTCGCTTTCGCGGCGACGTTCTTGTTTCTCGCTCCTCGATCGCCCGCCCAAGTCATTCAACTTAGCGGCGGTTCTTCGTCGCTGATGGAGACCCAAGGCGGCAGCGTTCAGGTGGACTCCGAAAATATGCACAGTACGTTCGGCCTCGGGTGGCACGACGGGCTGCGCACGGGATTTCTGGCAGAATCCACCTTCGACGGCACAAAAGTGAGCCTCGGGGACGAGATCATCCCGTTCGTCTTGCCTACCGACGTTTTCGATACGAGCTATTACCTCTGGGGGCGGGGAATTGGGCTGCGTCGCGCGATCGGCGACGGCGATGCGCTGATTTTCGCCGGCTACACGTCGGAAAGCTTGAACACGCCGTTTGTGAATACCGCGAGTCCCGACGATCCGGTTGCGGCGTTTTTCTACCGCCATCCTCTCGGCGAGAAATTCAAATTCAGTTCTTACAACCTGGTTTCCGGTCGGCTGACCACGATTCAATCGCTTGAGTGGATGCCGATTCACGATCTAACTTTCGCCGCCTCATCCGGCGTTGGATACCAGGAGCCATACGGCGCGATTAGCGCGCGGTTGCACCGAAACAAGGTCGATGTTTGGGCCAGCGAGAGCGAATCCACGGACTCGTTTCGCCGAATCCGGCTCGTTTCTCCCTTGATGACCGAGCAGAAAGGCGCGAACGCTCGCGTCGAGTATCGTCCTTGGACGAATGTCGGACTTTCGCTCAGCCGGCAAGACCTGCTGGCCCCTCTGCCCGATGGGGGATCACTGGAAGCGCGGGTGGACGGCGTCAATGGATGGTTCAGCCTCGCCGGTGTACGGGTGAACAATTCGCTGTTTCATTCCGACGGGCCATCGGGGGCCACAGACGCCTCGCTTAGCAGTTTGGAGCGCTCATTCGCGAATCGGCTGGACATCCGACTGGAATACTTCCATAGCCGTTCCGATCTCAGCGGCAGCTTCGAAGGCCTGACGTCAACCTTTCGCGAGCGAATCAACGCGCATCTCTCGGTCTCTCAGTCTGTATTTTCCCAAGGCTCTCAACACACGGTTTCATTCGGCGGGCAATTCGTTTCCAACGCACTCGAAGTCAGCCTCGACTACCAGACGATCTTCGTTCCGTTCGTTCTTCCCGGGCAGTCGCCGTTTCGGCAAGTTCTGTCGCTCAACTTCCGCGGAAAAGTCTGGAAGGACATGGATTTACACGCGGCTACGAACTACACGCCTCTCGGCCAGACACGCTACACCGCGTACGTGACGAACGAATTGTATTCCGACGGATCGGGCCTCGTGGCCGCCGGTCGGTCGGCAGGGCGTTCGATTCCTCCGTATCTAGTCCGTGGAGTAGTACTGGATGAGCGAAATCAGCCGGTGTTCGGCGCAGCGCTGATTGTCGACCGAGATCAAGTGTTCACCGACTCCGACGGAACTTTCGTTTCCCGAAAGAAGAAGGCCGGTGAGTACAACCTCAAAGTCGATTTAGCGAGCTTTCTCTTTCCCGACGAATACGTCATCGTTTCAGCTCCCGCAAAAGTCCAAGCCGCCCAAGCCAGCGCCCGCGAAGAAACGGTAGTTGTAAGGATCAGCCGTCGACCTGGAACAGTTTCTCAAGCTCAAAAAAACTAAATCTCTGCTCGGCGATATCACACGTACAGTGTTTTACACAGTTTCTATTCACTTCCTGCCAACCTTCTGTAACTCCGCGCATCTTTCTAACGTCCCTTGAACACCGGCATTGCATCGCCGCTCAGGCGAAAACAAAGCCGGGCTCGCGTCCGCTAGGAATGCGCAGCTGGAAATTCGGGCCCATGAATGGAAGTCGCACCTCGCTGGTCTCCTCCTCGCGCGTGGTTTTCACGCTATCTCAAATTTGTTGTGCTGCCATTCGCATGTCCGTGTCTTCCAGTTCCGAAGAATCGCAGATTCATAGCGGGAAAATTGCTGCGAAAGGACCCTAACCCTCAATGGAGCACCACCAGCACGTCCCTTGGCAACTGAAGATCGCTGCCAAAGTCATCCTCTCTCGCGTTCCCGTCAGCCAGCGGCTTCTAAGCAAGGCCGGAGTTTTCAGAACGAACGCGATGGAGAATCCCCGATATGCGATTGGAGTGTTTCGGCGCCATTTCCAGGGCGCCGTCTTCGCTCGCAAAGATAAGCCCTTCGTCGTGTTGGAACTCGGCCCCGGTACGTCCGCCGCTTCGGCGGTCATCTCGCGTGCACTCGGAGCCTCGGAAAGCTATGCCGTGGACGTCACGCACTTCGCGTTAGACGAAATCGGCCACTATCTCTTGCTCGAGAGCTATCTCCGCCAAGAGGGCCTGAATCCGCCCTCCCTGACGAAGTGCTCCAATCTGAACGACGTCATGCGGGCGTGCAACGGCCACTACCTTTCCGATGGGCTCGCATCCCTCAAGACCATCCCTAGCGGTTCCGTGGACTTCATCTTCTCCCACACCGTCTTGCAACACATCCGCCGCAAAGACTTCAAGCCGCTTCTCGCTGAGCTTCGTCGCATTCAACGTCCCGACGGCGTGGGTTCCCACACAGTCTCGATCTCGGACATCCTTGGCGGAAATCTCAACGACCTGCGCTTCACCGAAAAAACATGGGAATCCGATTTGATGGCCAATTCGGGTTTCTACACCAATCGTATTCGCTACAACGAATACCTCAAGCATTTCCGCGACGCCGGCTTCGTCCCTCAGGTCTACCGAACCGCCCACTGGGACACACTCCCGACGCCACGCGACAAAATGGCGCCCCAATTCGCCGCGCTCCCCGAATCCGATCTCCAGATTTCCGGATTCGACGTCTATTTACATTGATCCTAGCGCCGCCGCATTTTTTCGAGAAAGGGAAGAAGGCGAAGTCGTCGCCTAAATCCTTTAATTACCTTCGGCGTCTATCCAGCTGCTCCGGTTTCCGGAAGCACTTCTGGAATCGCCAGTTCGGCGCCTTCACGCGCCGCCAATCGCATGATGTTGGCACGAGCCCCTTGAAAGCTGTGACGCAGTGAATCAAGTTGCTTTGAATCGCGCATTTCGCTCAGAGCCTGCCTCAGTTCCGCAACCGTCAAACTGCTTCCCAGCACAATTCCTGCCGCATCCGGCGCAAAAGGCTGGTGATACAGCGACTCGTAGAGACACCCAAGAAGTAAATTGTCGTAGGCAGCGCTGACATATTCCGGAAACAGGCACACCATGTTCCAGAAAACCGCATGTCCAGCCGCGGACGTCGTCTGCTCACGACTCGAGCGCACGCCGGTTGTGCTCCGAAAATTCACGACATGACGCCGCGATTCTTCTTCGCCGATATTGACGATGCTCTTTCCCGCTTTGGCGAGCTCTCGCGCCGCAACATCCCCTGGCTGAGGGTTGACGCCGTTCGGCCAAATTTCTGGAAACTCATACCTGCAAGCAAGGGCAGGTGGAGCAATGGCGCGATAACTCTCCACGCGGCACATCAACGCAAAGATCGCAGGCTCTCCAGCGCGCGGCACAAATGAGACCGCGGCAACCCGTGGGTCGTCGAAGCGCGAAAAATGAGACGCCGCCCAGTCTCCATCCAGAATGAAAGTGTCGGCGTCAAGGAAAAGGATAAAGTCGCAAGGCGCCTGCAACGTCGCATCATAAAATTCCATGAAGTCGCGCATCCCCGACCCGCTGCACGTGAATCGCACGCCCGGAAAATGCTGCGGTTCAAACTGTTCCGCATTTGCATCGCAAAAAATATTCACTTCGACATCCAAACGAAGCGCCGCGAACGACGGCACAAGTTCGTGCATCACGAATCGATGCCACAATCTCGCAAGATCTGGATAACGATGCGGGCT
>Ga0207109_1158_pt1 | contig 15447 bp, 16 predicted proteins | sample Alteio_BWMinHeat_73_FD_153584 | JGI IMG/M metagenome (GOLD analysis project Ga0207109, IMG submission 153584) | Enriched cells from forest soil in Barre Woods Harvard Forest LTER site, Petersham, Massachusetts, United States -... | ecosystem: Environmental > Terrestrial > Soil > Temperate forest >... | reverse complement strand
GGTTAGGTTAACAACACACTTGTGAGGCGGAATCTGTTGAAGGCGGGGCGACCGTAAAAGCGGCGCGGGAGCGCCGCACTCCATATTGAGCGCGACAAGAAGTGACGAGCGGAGTAATTGGGGCAGAAGAAGACGGGCACGGAGGTGATCCGTGCCCGCGGTTACGATTGGTCTTTGAGCGCGTTAATCGCGTCAAGCATTTTGGGAAAAGCCCGCGATCTGGAAGGCGATCGCGGCTACAGGTACATCCTGCGGACATGGGGCGCAGCGGCCCTTCGAGCGAAGCCCTCAGGTTAAAGCTGCGTCCCTACACGAATCTTCAACAACCAAACGATCAAGCGGTGCCCCGCGCCTAGCGTCGCAACCGGTTAGTGGTGGTGGTCGTGTTCTTCGACGTGGGCGTGGCCGGCGCGGACTTCTTCGCGTTCGTGCTGGCTGCGCGGGATGGCTTCGTGGTGCTCGACGAAGTGAGCATTCGCTGCCGGGCGGGCGTAGCGGTGCACGTCATACGGGTGAACGTAAACGCGGCGGTTGGCCCAGGTGCGGCCCCACGGGCGATTGTTGACGATCACGACGTGGCTGCCCCAAACAAAGTGGCTGCTGCCCCATCCCCACGGGCGGAAGTAGGAGCCGATGGCTACGCCGAAACCAAAGCCGATGGCGCCGCCGACGAAGAAGCCGGGGCGGGGAGGAGCGTAGACGACGACGGGGTTGTAAGTGGGCACGACGACGAACGCCGGATTGTAGGGCTCGATGTCGATGTACGGGCCGTTGGTCACGACGATTTGCTGATTGCTGCGCAGGTAGCCGTATTGATAGGCGCGGTGACGTTCACGCTGGACGGCGTCCATCACGTCAGGACGCTGGGCGAGAACGGCGTTGCCGAGATCGTTGGTCCAGTTCATGTCGCTGGCCATCATGTCGAGAACGGAGGGGAAGGGGAGCAGCGCGAGAACGCTGGGATCCCAGGGAAGTTGGTCCTGATTGATGGCGTCGGAAAGCTGCTGGCCCTGGAGGTAGTGATGTTCATCGGACCAGCGAGCTGCGTCGGGAATATCGTTGCCAAAAGTCGAGGCGGTCAGGATTTGCGCGAGCAGCGGGTCGGGATAAAGAGCGATGCGCGAAACCATGCCATCGAGTTGTTGAGGTGGAAAGGTCGGCGGCGGAGTGTTGTCGTACTGGCCTTGCGGCGGTGGCGCGCCCTGTTGATCGGGCGGCGGTGGCGCCTGTTGGTCTTGTCCGTAGGCGACGGGGATTAGAAGTGAAACAGCGAGAATTGTGGCAATGCAGCTGGAAGCTGTCCTTTTTATGGCCGACACGATTTTCATAGTGAGATCTCTCCTCGGCTCTACGACGTTCGCATATTGAGCGTCGTTACGAGTGTTTTTGTCCCATTTATACTAACCCGCACTGGCATGATTTGTTGCGGTGGTGCTTCGGCGGGGGCTCAGGACTCGTTGAAAATGAGGGTTTTATCCATGTCGAGAAGCTGGCGGCGGCGAATGTGGATGGCTGCGAATCCGGCGGCAAAAAGCGGGATGAAAACGAGAGCGCGGATGGGATCGGACAGCGACCAATGTTCGAGGTCGGGGAGATAACTGGTGAAAATGAGGAATCCGAAGAGGTAGGCGACCAGGATTAGGCCGGATGTGCTTTCGAATTGCGGGTACGGACAGGTGAACGGGATTTTGCGGAAATTTGCGATGAGGATTTCAGCGAGCAGGATTGTGGCGGCGATGAAGATGGCGGTGTGAAGCGCCGCGTTTTGCGAGCCGAAGAAATGGAGCGTGACGGCGAAGGTTGTGGGAGCGAGCCACGACAGCGTGAGGGCGTAGAGAACGCGGCGGGCGATGGGGCGCGCGTCCTGGGAGTCGGGAGTGATCCAGAGTTTGAAGATCCAGTTTGCGCGGATGTCGGCGGGCATTTCGAACGCGAGGCGGATGCCGGCGAGGAGGCAGAAGACGAGGAGGAAGGGGACGGCGAGGAATTCTGTTGGTGGGTACGGTTGGGTGAGGAGGTGGCGGAGACCTTGCGGAGTGTTGAGGGACTCGGCGGCTGCGACGAGGCCGAGCGCGGCGAAGGCGAGAAAAATTTGGAGGTGGGCTTCGCTTCTTAGGAGAGTGGCGATCGCGAAACGGAAGCAGCCGCGTTGGGATGGATTGCGGAGGAAGAGTTTTTGGAGCGGCGCCAGGAAAGGAACTGAGAGGCGCATCTGTGGAAGGGGGCCGAGGTCGCTGGTTTCAGGGATTCGAATGAAGGAGCGGCGGAAACCGAGAGTGTAAGTGATGGTGGCAATGACGACGGACGCGGCTAGCGCTTCGATAGCGGCGGATGTCATTCGATGAACGAAGGGTTCGTGGCCGCGGCCCCAGATGGTGCGGGCGATTCCGAGGAATGAGACGGGTGGGAGTTGGATGAAGGATTTGATTGCAGAGAGTTTGGATTGCTCGAGGAGAGTGGGGACGGTGAAGGCCGTCGCGAGCAGGAGAAGAAGAGAGATGCCGAGTATGAATCGAACGAGCAGCGAGACCCGGCGGAAGAGTCTGGCGGGGAGAATCGACATCAGGAGGCCAGCGACAGCAGAGACGAAGAAAAAACTGAAAATGCTGGCGGCGATGATCTCGATGGCGTGACCGGCGGCGAAACGGATGAGTGCGGGGATGGAGGATTGCGATCCCATGACGGCGATCGGAAAGAAGATGGACGACGCGGCGTTGACGACAATGGTCAGGAAGGCGGCAAAGGCGAGAATGGCGCAGAAATTCGCGGCGAAGATCGTGGTGAGAGAAATGGGAAGCGGGACGAGGTTGGTGTAGTCGCGGCGATCGAGAAAGATGGCGTCCCATCGCCAGAGAGCGGCGACTCCGGTGACGACGATGGAGAGGACGACGAAAAAATATTCGTCGGAGATGGTTTCGGCGAAGGCGTCGAAGGTGTTGAGGTCGCCGTTGAGGAAATGCATCAGCGAGCCGTATTTTTCGAACATTAGCAAAGAGACGAGCAGGCCGGGCATGGCGAGGAGAATCGCGATGACGCCTGGGCCGAGGTCGAGTTGGCCGTCGTCGCCATCGCTACTGCCGTGAAACATACGGCCGAGGAAAAGGCGGAAGAGCGTGCCGAAGGGCGTGCGGGTGAGGGCGGAGTACCTTCGGGAGAGATTTGACCGGAGCGTGCGCACTGGCGTTTGCTGCGTGACTTCGGTGGCGTCGAGTTGAAGATTGGCTGACACGAGTGTGTGTTATGCGACGACGGCGTCGACGATGTCGCTAGCGATTTTTGCGACGTCGCGATCTTCAACGAGTTGGAGGAATGTGCTCTCGAGGGAGGACTGGCCAATATTTTCGAGGACTTGCGTCGTGGGACCGTGAGCGATGACGCGGCCTTTTCGAAGAATGATGAGCTGCGAGCAAACTTTTTCGACGACTTCGAGGACGTGGGAGCAGAAGAAGACGGCTTTGCCTTTGTCGCGAAGGGATTGGATCAGAGTTTTGAAGATGAGCGCGGAGGTGACGTCGAGTCCGGAGAAAGGTTCGTCGAGGATGAGAACGTCGGGATTGTCCATGATGGCGGAGATGAGAAGGATGCGCTGGCGCATGCCTTTGGAGTAGGTGCCGATGTTGACGTGACGATGAGGCGCGAGCGAGAAAAGTTCGAGTAGCGCGGCGATGCGGGACTTGCGGCGGGCGTCGGACATCGCGCGGAGCGTGCCGACCATGTCGAGATATTCCTCGCCGGTGAGATAGGGGTAGAGATTGGCTTCCTCAGGGACGTAGCCGAGGTGGCGGCGGTAGGCGACGAGATTTTTGTGGATGTCTTCGCCGTCGTAGACGATGCCGCCGCGCGTGGGTTCGAGCAGGCCGGTGAGCATTTTTACTGTGGTGCTTTTGCCGGAGCCGTTGGGGCCGAGGTAGCCGAGGACCTGGCCGGGTTCGAGGCGAAAACTCACATCGTGGACGGCGGTTACGGAGCCGTAGGATTTTGAAAGCGAGGTGGCTTCGAGCACGGCACGCCTTTCGTGCGGACGGAATTATGCGAGGGCCTGCGGACAGATGGTTGGACACCAGGCAGCTGGGAAAGTTTCTTGAGAGTGAGTTGTACTCGCGGCGTAAAGATTTGGGATTTGTTGGATCTAAGCCCCGCGATCTGAGAAGCGATCGCGGCTACAGGGTGGCTCCGCTCGAATCAGGGCATTCCGTAAACGAAACCAACGGTGTTACGTGGCGGAGTGGCGGCGCCAGAAGGCGTAGGCGGGGAGGCCGAGCAGGAAAAGGACGATGGCGACGACGATGTGTTGGAAGGACGCAGGGTCGTAGAACGCGAGGATGATGGCGTTGGCGACGATGGCTGCTGCGGCGAGGACGAAGAGGAAAGGTGTGAACGGGTAGCCGGGGACGCGGTAGGGAAGCTTCGCGTTGGGGGATTTGCGGCGAAGCGGAAAAATCGCGGCGGCACCGAGGCCGTAGAAAATCCAGCCGACGAAAATGACTCCACCGATGAGCTCGGCGAATTTGCCCGCGCAGGCGAGGACAGCGGACCAGACTCCGAGCGAGATGATCGCAGCCGCGGGAGTGCCGAAGCGCGGGTGGACTTCGGCTAATTTTTTGAAGAAGAGATTGTCGTTGGCCATGGCGTAGAAGACGCGCGGAGCGGTGAGGATGACGCTGTTGGTCGAGCTAAAGACGGAGATAAGGATCGTGAGCGCGATTATTTTGCCGGCCCAGGGGCCGAGCACGCTAGAGGCGGCGGTGGCAGCGATGGCGTCACTTGCGGTGGCGGCTGCGGGGCCAAGCGCGATTAGGTAGGCGACGTTGGCGACGAGATAGAGCGCGACGAGAATCAGCGAGCCGAGAAGAAACGCGCGCGGGAAGGATTTTTGCGGGTCGATGACTTCGCCGGCGCTGTAGGTGCCGAACTGCCAGCCCTCGTAGGCCCAGAGGACGGCGATCATGGCGAGGCCGAAGGCGGAGAAGAGCGACATACCGTGTTGCGCGGCGGGTAGTGCTACGGGGATTTCGCCGGCGTGATGGCCGAGCGCGAGGAGCACGGCGCTGAGAACGGCTACGGCTCCGGCTTTGATGAGCGTGGTCCAGTTTTGCAGGTCGGAAGATTTGCGCGTGCCCCAGACGTTGACGGCGGTGACGATGGCGATCATCGCGACGGCTGTCGGTTTTGTGGCGGCGGGCGGGAACGGGACGACTTCGGCGAGGTAGCGCGTGAAGGCGTGCGCGAGCGCGGCGATGGTGCCGCTGGCGATAACGAGGAAGAGCGACCATCCATAGAGGAACGCGGGAATGCGGCCGAATCCGTCGCGAATGAAGCAGTAGAGGCCGCCGGCTTCCGGATTTGCGGCGGACAGTTCGGCGTAGGTGAGAGCGCCGAGGAGAGAGAGAACGCCGCCGACGATCCAGACGAGGAAGGCGGCGCCGACGGAGCCGTCGAGTTGGCGGAGGATCAGACCGGGAGTGAGGAAGATGCCGGAGCCGATGACGGAGCCGATGAAGAGGAGAAGGAGGTCGCGAGGGCGGAGAGTGCGGGAGAGAGAGGACATGCGGTATGCATTGTACTAGGTGGAAAGCGATTGCCGGAACGGAGGGAGAGGTGGATCAGGAGGCGATGTGTTCTCGTTGCTTCGACAAGACTTGGATCTGAGCTTGTTTGCGCGCCTCGGCCAGTGCTTCCCGAACACGCTGAAGCGTGACTTCTGCATCATTCGAAACGGCATTTAGTCCTTCATCTTGCAAGTCATGCTCCTTCAGGTAGTGGCGCAGGTCTTCCTTCTGGACTTCCAAATTTTCAATTTGCTTCGACCGAAGTCTCAGAAGCGTGTCTTCAGCTTTGCGTTTTTGCTTCGCTGCATATTGCGGACTCTTCCAGTAGGACAAGTAGGCGGAGATAACCAGAAAAGTGGTGAGGCTCACGAAAACGATGTAGGGGATGTAGGTGACAAAAGGCTTCATTCATTCCGCCTCTAAGTCAATTCCAACTGTGATTAGTATAAGCCCAAAGACCGCAAGCGATGAAGTGATAAGCCAGTCGAAGCTAGTGGCTTTTTCAGAACGGATTAGTGTTTCGAGCGGCGCGAAACCGAGCAGGAGCGAGCCGATTTCGCGTAACGACTCCGCTTGGAGCTCATATTTTGGCCGTGGCATACCTTATAGGTATAGTATATATAAAGTAACAATGGCAAGATGCTGCCTCGCGACGAGATCTACCCGAGGAATGGGGAGGGCATGAAGCAGAGGATGAAGACGGCCAGCGAGATTACGGCGCCGAGGCGGCGGGCCGGGTTGAGCGGTTCGGGATCGAAGATGGGGACGAAGCGAAAGAAGCGGATGATGAAGAGGAGAGCGCCCCAAACGTACCAACCAGCCCAGAAATGGAAATAGGCCAGGGCAATCAAGATGAACGGCACGACGATCGAGAAATAGCGATGAAGGCGTGGGCTCAACGAACGCAGGATGTGGCCGCCGTCGAGTTGCGCAGCGGGGAGGAGATTCAGCGAGGTGGCGAAGAGTCCAACCCAGGCGGCGCGGCCGACGGGATGGAGAAGAATGTTCGCGACAGGCGTGTGCGGATAGAAGAGCGCGGCGAGTCCGTGAAGGATGAGCGGCGCACCGAGGATCGCGCTGACGTGATTTGGATCGGCGAGGCCGGGCACGACTTTGGCATGCAGGATGCCGAAGAGGAGCGCGGGCACGGCGACGATGAAGCCGACGAGCGGGCCGGAGGCGCCGACGTCAAAGAGCGCTCGGCGCGTGCGGATCGGAGAGCGAATCATGATGAAGGCGCCGAAAGTGCCGATCAGCGATGGAAACGGAATGAAATAGGGATAGGTGGAATGGATGTGGTGATGGCGGCAGGCGAAGTAATGGCCAAGTTCGTGGACGAGGAGGATGGTGAGGAGCGTCAGCGCGAACGGCAGGCCACTGATCAGTGCGAATGGATGTTTGTAGAGCAGCGTGAGTGCGTTCAGAAATTCATCGAAGTTGACGGCTTCGTTTTCAGCGTAAGCTGCCGCGAAGTGCGCGCCGGCGACGAGGCAAGTGCAGAGTGTGACGAGGAAAAGCAGAATCGCGAGCAGAAGAGTTTTCAGCGGTGGGTGCGCGGGGACTGCGGGGTAATGCGGAGGAGCCGGGATGTACGGCGCAACCGGGTGCCATTCGAGCTGGGGTTGGTCGATGGAAACGTTGGGGGCTGGGACGGAGTCGTTCACTGGGGACACGGAGCGATATCAGCTCGATGTCAGTACAGCATAAGTCTGGGGCGTGTGCAAAGACGGGAGATAGCGGACGCAATTGTGGGCAGGGTTATGCTAACGCTTAAGCACGTAGTTGGGTGCTAACTGAGGCGCAGTGCTGCGCCCCTACAGGTGCTTGCCAGTGTGCTCGGCAGATGATGTGCTGATCAAGCGGCGTTCTAGGCCGCGGGCTTGTCGGCGGGGGCTTCGAGGCCCTGCAATTCTTTTCCGGGCTTGAAGCGGACGGCTTTGCCTGGCGGGATATTCACCTCCTCGCCGGTGCGCGGATTGCGGCCGATGCCGGTCTTGCGCGGCTTCACGCTGAAGACGCCGAAGCGGCGAAGCTCGATGCGCTGTCCGCGGCCGAGCGCGTTCTTGAGCGATTCGAATACCGTCTCGACCGCCTGTTCCGCCTTGGTGCGGCTGATGTTTGGCGTCGTTGCGTTGACGACGGCATTCACGATGTCCAACTTGATCACACAATCCTCCCGCTAGTCTTGGCCGATGCTAGAGGCGACCGCGCAAGTTGTCAAGACGTGTCGGGTAAACTACACTGACTTGAAATTTCCTTGATGGTCGTCGTTGAAATTTGGACGCGCTTCCGTTTTCGCGCCAACGGAGTGCCGTGCTTTTGCGCGACGAAGTAATGAAGCAATGACGTAAAGAAGTAACGAGAAGAAAAAACAAGAAAAGTACGGTGTCGCTAAATTTTGAGGAGGATGGATGTCCGTTAAGCCCGACAAGTGGATCCGGCGGATGGCGCTGGAGCACAAGATGATCGAACCGTTCACGGACCGGCAGGTTCGCGAAGGCGTGATCAGCTATGGAGTGTCGTCGTACGGCTACGACATCCGAGTGGCGGACGAGTTTCAGATTTTCACGAACGTGAACACGACGATCGTCGATCCGAAGCATTTCGATCCGAAGTCGCTGGTGTCGGTCAAAGGCGATATGTGCATCGTGCCGCCGAATTCGTTCGCGTTGGCTCGGTCGGTGGAATATTTCCGGATTCCGCGTAATGTGCTGACGATTTGCCTGGGTAAATCGACGTACGCGCGCTGCGGGATCATCGTGAACGTGACGCCGTTCGAGCCGGAGTGGGAGGGATTCGTGACGCTGGAAATCAGCAACACGACGCCCCTGCCCGCGAAGATTTACGCGAACGAGGGATTGTGCCAGGTGTTGTTCTTCGAGTCGGATGAAGAGTGCGAAGTCAGCTACAAAGATAAGAAGGGGAAGTATCAGGCGCAGAGCGGGATTGTTTTGCCGCGGCTGTAAGCCGCGAGTGCAGGTTGGATTATGAAAAGGGCGCTGCACAGAATGCAGCGCCTTTTCTTTTGTCTGTTGAAATTCAGGCGGAAGCGGCGACGGCTTTGGCGTTTTCCTTCGCGCTCGGAACGCGCTCGCCGGTCAATGCCAGGCGTTCCAAGCTCTTCGCAAAGTTTGGCGTCTCTTCACGATTGTGAATGTCGGACGCCTGCTGGCGGGCCGCCTTCGCTTGTTCGAATGGGATGTTGTGCTTTTCGAGAAATTCGAGGAACTGATCCGTAGCGCTCGCGTGAATGTGATTCGAGTACAGGCAGCTCTTGTCGTCGATCTTCGCGACGCTCAACTCCCAAACAACTTTCACCTTGTTACGCCCGGCGGCGGTGATGGCGTCGGAGATCGAAACCATGACGCAACGGCTGCGCTCGCGAATTTCCCCGACGTAGTGCTGCACCATCAACGCATCGCCAATCGTCTCGACGTTGATCGACATCGGAATTCCGTCGTCGGTTGTCGTCGTCGCGGCGGCGACGTGCGCGTGCGAGCAGCGTTGATATTCGGCGTCCGGCAAATTGAAGAGCCAATCAGCGATATTCACCTTTTCGTACGGTGCATTGATTACGGCTGTGACGGTTGAGAGCGATAGCGTTCGATCTTCGGACATGGTTTCCCCTGGGGCCTAATGGGCCGCGTTAACTTCTGTGAACGGAGGCGTCGACAGGCGAGCCACCGAACGACTCACGTTTCAAGACTGAGATACGCGGGAACGAAGTAAGGATATAGAGAAATGCAGAAAAATTCGAGAACCGAATGATGGATGCGAAGTTTTGCTCGCGGCGTTGTTCAGTTCGCGGGAGCCGCAGGCGCAGCCGGCTGAATGCCGGAAATTTGCGTCAGAGTCGCGTTATGCACCGGATAGCCTTTTTCCCGCCAGGCGTCGAGCCCACCTTGCAGCGGTCGAATCTGCTGGATGCCCTGCTTGCGTAGCAAGATCGCAAGCTGCGCGCTGGTCGCTTCGTTTGGGCAAGTACAGTAGAGAATGATCTGCCGATCGCGCGGCAACTTGTCGTTTTTCTCGCGCAATTCTTGCGCATCGATGCGAAATGCGCCGGGAATCGTCTCGGGATCGGCTTCGAAGTCGAGCGAGTGGCGCAGGTCGACGATCACCATGTCCTCGTGCTGATCCATCATAACTTTCAATTCATCCACGGTGATCCGCGAGACGCGCAACTCGCGAATGAATCTCTGGCGCGCGATGTATTTCTTCGCGATGTATGCCGCGAACCCGGCGATGATCAGCACGAGTAGCCAGCCGCCCAGCACGGCAGCGTGATCGGCGATGATCTCGATCTGATTGCTGAAGACGAAGCCCAGGCCCAGGAACGACCCCGCCCACAGCGCGGCGCCCGCGCAATCGAAGAGCAAGAAGCGAGACAGACGCATGTGAAAAATGCCCGCGAGCGGCGGCGCAACCGTGCCGAGACCCGGCAGAAACTTTGCCAGGAGCAGCGAGCGCGAGCCCTCTTTCGCGAAAATGCCTTCCGTGCGGCGCACACAGGAGTCGGGCTCGAGCGAAATCTTGCAGAGCAGTTGCAGGATTTTGATGCCCTTGACGCGGCCGAGCTGAAACCAGATTGTGTCTGCGACCGCGGATGCAAACACTGCCGTCGCAAGCGCGGCAAACAAATTCATGTGGTGAGTTCCGGCGAGTGCGCCCGCCGCTAACAGAATTGGTATGGAGGGAAAGGGAAAGCCGATCTGCTCCAGAAACACCCATGCCAGCAGAACGACATAGCCGTGATGTAGCAGAAATTCCAGAGTGCCATGCATGGGTTGTGGGCCGAGATCCCTTTAACGGTGCCGGTCCCGTACAACAGATGCGGATTGCGGCCAGAAGTTTCGAGAATCCGTTTCCGCCATTGTACCGCGCTATTTCTGGACGAAGGAAGAAGTATGGCCCCAGTCGCCGGTCATGACGAAATCAGCGAGCTTTTTGCGGTTTCGAGGGGCGAGTTCGCGCTCCTTGAGCTTGTCGGGCAGGGAATGGGGGTCTCCGGGGTAGCCGATCGCCATAGCGGCCACGGGCTGCCAGTCATCGGGAATGTGGAAGACCTCGCGCGCTTTGTTGGCGTCGAACCCGGCCATCTGATGAACGTACAGTCCATCGGCGACGGCCTGAAAGCTAAGCTGCGCGCTGGCGCTGCCGACGTCGTGAAAGGCGTGCGTGTTGGGCTTACCCTCTTTGTTTTTGATTTGCGCGACGGAAATCGCCAGCACCGGGGCATGCTTCGCCCAGCCCTGATTGAACTCGACCATCGTGCTCAGGACCTTGTCGAAATTTTCTTTATCGTCTTTTGTGGCAACGATGTAGGCCCACGGCTGGCTGTTGCTGCTGGAAGGCGCCCATCGCGCGGCCTCGAATATGCTCTTGAGGATAGCGGGCGAGACTGGCTTGTCGCTGAAGGCGCGAGGGCTCCAGCGGTGGATGATCAGATCGTGAAGCGGCGCCTCGGCAGGAGCGGGATTTTTCATGGAAATGTGACCTCGTGACCTAAGTTGATTTGTTCTGTGCGTTCGATTGGATGAAGCGACTGCTTGCTGCGTTGTGACTGTCCCCGGCTGGGTCGAGATGAATTCGCGCAGAGCCTCATGAAAAAATGACGCCGTGCGGCTCGTTCATGCGCAACCCGCACGGCGTCAGGATCTAACCTTGTTACTTCTTCTGCACCATTTCCGCATCGATCGTGATCGAAACTTCGTCGCCAACAACCACGCCGCCGTTGTCCATCGTCGCGTTCCACTTCACGCCGAAGTCCTGCCGATTGATTTTCGTCGTCGCAGTCACGGCCGAGCGCTGGTTGCCCCACGGATCCTTCACCGGCGCGGTCGGACCATCGACATCGAGCACAACCGACTTGGTCGTGCCGCGAATCGTAAGATCGCCCGTCACTTTCAATTTTCCGGCGCCCGCTTGTTCAACCTTCGTCGATTTAAAGGTCATCGTCGGATAGTGCGCCACATCAAAAAACTTGTCGCTCTTGAGATCCTTGTCGCGATCCGGCGTGCGCGTGTCCACGGTCGAGACGTCGATCGTCACGTCCACGCTCGACTTGCTGATGTCCTGATCGTCGAGAATGACCGTGCCCTTCACATTGCTGAAGCCGCCGCGAACCGTCGAGATCGCCAGGTGCTTCACCGAGAACTGCGCCGCGGTGTGCGCCGGATCGATCTGCCACGTCGAGGTTGCCGCCGAAGCCGGCAGCGTCAATAGCGCGGCGAGGCCGGTGGCGAGTGCGAAGCGAGTTAGAGAATGGCCCATGTTTGTCTCTCCTTTGATTTTTGACGTTCTGTATTGAGAATTCGACTACCTTTAAACTCTCCGATTCACGAACAAGACTTCGCCCGCGCGGACGGATCTTTCTCCAGGACTTCATCGAGCAATTCGACCAATAACTTGAGCCTTGCGCCGGGAACGTGCGCGAACTGGCGCTTATGCAAATCGTGAACGGGCTGATCGAGCGTCTTCAGCAGTTCGAGCCCTTGCGAAGTAATGCGGGTCTTCACGACGCGGCGATCGTCTTTTTGTCGCTCGCGCGTAATCAGGGAGCGCTTCTCCATGCGGTCGAGAAGGCGCGTCATGTCTGGGTCATGCGAAATCATACGGTCCGCGATGCTGCTGCATGGGAGCCCTTCCGGCTCAGCGCCGCGCAGGATGCGAAGCGTGTTGTATTGCGCTGCTGTCAGATCGTTCGCTTTCAGGAGCTGCTCCACCTGTTGCGCGAGGCCGTCTGCGGCCTTTTGCAGTGAGACGAAAGCATGCGCCTCGAGGGAAGCCGAGTGTTTTCCGGGGCGAGGGGCGTTGCTCATGGGAATACGATAGTCGTTATAACAACTAATGTCAAGACGGAAATTGCAAACGATTTGTCACGCCTGAACACGCCTGAAATAGTCCGGGCCGGCGTCTCGGGCAACCGACCTCAGAACGCTGCTAAGACTTGCGCAATGGACGCAGATCCACTTCGCTGAGAAAGCTTTGCGGCCCCTGAGTGACCAGCATCGCGACGGCGTGGGCCACATCGTCCGCGGTCAGCGCCTTCGTCGCATCCTTCGGCCCGCGTCCCGAAAATTCCGTCGCAACGCTGCCCGGAAAGATCGCCGCCACGCGAATGTTATGCCCGCGCAAATCCTCCGCCATGCAAGCGGTCAATCCGCGCACGCCCCATTTCGACGCGCAATAGATGCCCCCGCCCGCGAACGCATTTTTTCCTGCCAGCGAGCTGATGTTAATGATGTCGCCGCGTCCGTGCCGAATCATCGACGGCACGACCGCTTTCGAAACAAGAAACACACTTTTTAAATTTGTATCGATCACGCGATCCCAATCGGCTTCGGTTTTCTCATGCGCCGGTCCGAACACGCCGATTCCAGCGTTATTCACCAAAATCGAGATCGGCCCGAGCGTCGATTCTGCGCTCTCAACAAGCTTCTCGACGTCTGCCGTCGAAGTGACATCCGCGACCTGCGCGAACACGCCCGTCACCAGTCCTCGCAATTCTTCCGCGACGCCGTCGAGCGCCTTCGCGTCGCGCCCGCAAATCGCCACCGCACATCCCATCGAAGCCAGCCGCAGCGCGATCGCCCGGCCAATGCCCCGGCTGCCCCCGGTCACCAGCGCCACCTGGCCCGCCAACTCAGGCTTTTCTAATTGTTCGAAATCGACTTTGCGAATCGGAGTCATCGGAAATCTTCCTCGTCGGCTGCAAAATTCTATGCGACACTCTGCCTTAACCGGGCACCATAACAACGGTCGGGCCGTCTAATGTACTGGCTTCCCAGAGTTGATGCGAGCGGTCTGGGCAGTGGCGGCGGAAAAAGCTAACGGGTCGATGGACAAATACCCCTAGATACAGACTTCCCTGTAGCTAAACGGCTTGCGGTGACCATCTGCTTTACCTATAATCCCGAAGTTTTGGAAAACAAGGTGAGTCCCGGCTAGCGTTCCGGGAGCAGTAGCAATCCATCATAAGGCTAGGATTTTGAGCGAGGGAGAAACGGAATGAAAGGTTTACGGAGACTGGCGGGCCTCGCAGTGGTGGCGGCGCTCGGCTTGATGCTCGGGAATGTAACTCACGCGACGCCCCAGGCGGCGGGAGGGCAAGACGCTGCAAAGCCGCAGTACACGATGGCGGAATACAACGCCTATACTGCGGCGCAGGCGACCAAAGACCCGACGGCGCAGGTCAAAGCGCTCGACGACTTTGTCGCGAAGTACCCGAATTCGGCTTTGTTGATTTACGTTTATCCGCTCTATTACAACGCATACAGCCAGTTGAAGAATTGGCCCAAGGTTATCGAGTACGCCGACAAGACGCTCGCCCTCGGCGACAAGATCGAACCGCCGGTGAAGTATCAGGCGTACTATGCGCGCGCGTTTGCTTTCACGAACATTCAGCCGCCGCCGACCGATCCCGACCAGGCCAAGAAGGCGCGGCAGGCAGCGCTCGATGGATTGCAAACGCTGAACGCGCTGAAGAAGCCCGACACCATGCCGCAGGATGATTTCGAAAAGCAGAAGAAAGCGCCGGCGATTCTGTTCAACTACACCGCGGCGACCGCGGCGGGGATTTTGAAGGATTATCCCGGCTCAATCGAGTCGTACAAGGCCGTGCTCGCGCTGACTCCCGACGACGCCGTGACCAGCTATCGCATCGGCCAGGCCTACGAACAGATGCAGCCACCGCAGCACATGGACGCCTTCTGGTATTTCGCCAAGGCAGTGTCGGCAAAGGGCGCCAACCCACAGCAAGCCGCGCAGGTAAAAACCTACCTCCGCAAACTGATCGTCAACTATCAGCAGGCTTCGTGCGACAACCTGATCGATGCGGAACTGAACGAACTCCTGCAACTCGCGGGTAGCTCCGCGGATCGCCCATCGACCTACACGCTGCCTAGCGCGCAGGACCTCGATGCGGCGCGCAAAGACATGACGATCGCTTCGGTGATCACCGACCTCAAGGCTGGCGGCGACAAAGCCAAGGTGACCTGGCTCGCGTCGTGCGGACTCGAATTCCCCGACGTGCCGGGCAAGCTGATCGAAATCACGCCCGGTCCGGACTCGGTGCAGTTGAAGGTCGCGTTCGTGACCAGCGACGCCGAGTTCGATTCCAAGACGACTCCCGACATGGATGTCAAAGTTGTCGGTCAGCCCGATGCGGCGAAGCTCGAGAAGGACAATCCAGTGCGCTTCACCGCCACGCTGATGTCCTACGATCCAGATCCCGCGTTCATGCTTCACTGGGATAAAGCCAAGGTGAACGAGGAAGACATCCCGAAGGAAAAAGATAAGGGCAAGAAGAAGCGCCCAGCGACCAAGAAGCAGCAGTAGCTCGCTCGGCGTAGCTGACGTTAGAAACCGAAACGGCGTCTCGGTTCCCCGAGACGCCGTTTTTCTTTCCGCGCCACCCGAAAATCTCGTCTACATAACCGAAAATCTCGTCTACAAAATATGTAGGGGCGCAGCACCGCTGCGCCCCATGTCCGCAAGATCTAAACCACTGTCGTCACTCGTTTTGCCGCCAAATCACTCTTCAGTGCGATCACTCTTCAGTTCGAATAGGATCGCCGACTCATCGTTCTGTCGCTTGAATTGGCCTTGTGGGTCGGACCTTCAGGTCCGACATACTCGATGAGAAAGAGAGGGGCTTTAGCCCCCGAAGTCCAAGGCGCCTCTACCGCCCATTCCTCCGATGCTCCAACTTATATTCCGACAGCTTCCGGCTCAGTGTATTCCGATGAATCCCCAGCACATGCGCCGCGCGCGACTGATTCCCATCCACCCGGTCCAGCACCCGCTTGATAAATCTCTTTTCGAATTCGCCGACGGCCTCATCGAACAGAATGCCCCGTTCCACCATCTGGCTGACTAATCCTTCCAATTGATCCTT